>Ga0116184_10003001_pt1 | contig 14206 bp, 11 predicted proteins | sample AD_JPNNA5_MetaG_FD_89886 | JGI IMG/M metagenome (GOLD analysis project Ga0116184, IMG submission 89886) | Active sludge microbial communities of municipal wastewater-treating anaerobic digesters from Japan - AD_JPNNA5_MetaG | ecosystem: Engineered > Bioreactor > Anaerobic > Digestate | place... | reverse complement strand
CCTGGCAGCCATGTAGGTGATGGCCCTGGCCGCATCCAGCTGCATGATGGAGTCCGCCACCATGAACTGGATGGCCTGGTACCTGCTGATGAGCCTGCCGAAGGCGGCTCTCCGGTGGGAGTAGCGCACGGCCAGGTCCAGGGCGCCCCACACACCCAGGCACCCGGCGGCCGACGTCATGCGCTCCGGGATCATCATCTGGTGGAAGCACAGGGCCCCGCCGTGGAGCTCGCCGATGAGGTTCTCCCTGGGCACCTTCACGTCGCGGAACACGAGCCTTCCCGTCCCGCCGCCCCGGCATCCCAGCAGGCCGTAGTGGTACTCTGTTTCCACCCCGGGGCCGTTCTCGACGAGGAGCAGGCTGATGCGCTGGTACTTGTGGGCGTCCGGCTCGAAGTTGGTGCGGCAGTAGACCAGGAAGAAGTCAGACCCCTCGGCCCCCACCACGAAGCGCTTCTGGCCGTTCACGACGAAGTGGTCGCCCGTGAGGACCGCCCTGCTGGTGGCGCCGAAGAAGTCCGATCCGCCCCGGGGCTCTGTCAGCGCCTCGGCGGCCACGAGCTTCCCCTCGAGATAGGGCTTGAGGAAACGTTCCTTCTGGTCGGCGGTGCCGAAGCGGTTCAGCGCCTCACCCACGATGGAAGGCATGACGAAGGCGCAACCGAGCGCCATGCCCAGGCACCCGATCTCCTCCTCGGCCGCCACCTCGGCCACCCAGCTCATGCCGCGTCCGCCGTACTCCTTCGGGAACCGGATGCCCCTGAGGTTGAGCTGGGCGAGCCTCTCCACGAACTCCCGGGGGTAGACGACCTCGTCCCGGTCCATTTTCCTGAGGAAATCGCTCTCGATCTCCTCGCGGACATACCGCCTGACCTCGTCCCGCAATGCCCGTTCCTCGGGGTTGAGCAGAAAATCGTACATGGTTCACCTCCTGTAATGTTCATGCAGCAACGGTACCTCTCCCTTAGAATAAGCCCCTGCTGCGGGAGGGGAAGGGGTTACGGTGCCGGGACCGTTTCCCCATGGGCACGGGCATGGTATACTGCATACCGGGTTCGACCGGCATGAATGACGCACAGGAGGGAACGCATGCACGCTTTCGACGAGGACCTTTCCATGATGGAGACGGACGGACGCCTCTTCACGGGCGATATATCGTCCCGGTGGTCAGTGAACAACAACCCGGACGGTGGGTATCTCATGGCCGTCGTGGCAGCGGCCATGGCCAGGGTGAGCGCGAAGAAGGCCACGCCCGTGTTCACGGCCAACTACGTTTCGCGGTCCGTGCCGGGTCCCGCCGAGGTTCTGGTGGAGGAGATCGTCCAGTCCACCCAGTTCAGCCGGCTGGAGGCCAGGCTCGTGCAGGATGGCAGGGAGCGGATCCGCATGCTCGGCACCTTTTCCCGCGAACTCGACGAGTGCTTCATCCGGAAGTACGGGGCGGAGCCGCCTGAGGTGGCGCCGCGCAGCGAGTGCGTGCGGATCCCCGCGCTCCCGGGCTACACCCTGTTCGAGCACATGGACGTCCTGCTGGACCCGGCGTGCGCCGGGTGGCTGCAGGACCGCCTCGTGGAGACCTCCGAGCAGCGGGGATGGATCGCCTTCCACGACGAGCGGCCCCACGACCTGTACTCGGTGCTGCTCGCCGTGGACTCCTTCCCGCCAGCCATCCTGGCGAGCCAGGGCATGCTCGCCTGGGTGCCCACCATCGAGCTCACCGTGAACATCCGGAACATCCCGGAATCCAGGTGGCTCAGGGGCGTGTTCCGCACCCGCTTCATCACCTGCGGGCTCGTGGAGGAGGACGGCGAGCTGTGGGACGAGGGCGGCGAGCTCGTGGCCATCTCGCGGCAGATCGCCCAGTTCCGGAAGGCGGCGTAGCGGCCATGGTGCTGAAAGCGGAACGCATCGATGTGCTCGCCGTTCGTCGATTTTCATGAATCCCCTGGTGGTCTGAAGATGCAACGGGGGAGCGGCGTTGTGCCGCTCCCCCGCGTATGGGAGATAAGGGGGCCGGTGCCTGTCAAAGGGTGTGTAGTTCTAAAAGCCCCCTGTGGATCGTTCGTCGTCTAGACGTGCCGCCTCTTCACCGGGCCCATCCGGTCGCTGGTCTTCTTGAACTCGATGTAGAGCCTGCCCATGATGAGGAAGACCGCCAGGATGAGCATGCCGAGCATGAAGAAGGGACCCGTGCCGAGCAGTGCATCCATCTTCACCCCGGCGAAGAGGAACAGGAACGAGGCGATGACCAGGACGGCTCCCCATGCGCTCAGCATGATCAGTTCGTTGAGATTGCCGAGATCGTTCTTTCTTGTCTCCCTGTTTTCCATGTCAGCCCCCTCCTTCCTGCAGGATCCGCCCTGTCCGGGACAGGGCGGGTGTTGTCGGTCCGTATATGTCCTTAGCTCACAAGAGTCTTCACAGCCTCGATCACCGGCGCGGTGAACAGGGCAACGAGCACTGCGTACAGGGCGAAGGAACCCACCGCCTCGCTGAGGTACAGCCTCGGGTAGCGATGCTTCAGGGACACGATGGTGAGCCCGCCCATGATGAGGCAGCCCAGATGGAAGTACGGGAAGCTGTTCCCCCCTGCGGTGGCCGCAGCGGCAAAGGCGAAGGTGGAGGTGATGAGCACCACGAAGAATGCCACGATCACGGTCTGGATTGTCCTTTTCATTATCTTTCCCTCCCTTGAGTTCAGTGTGTGATACCTCCCTCTAGGCAGAAAACGTGCCAACACGGGACGGGCCCCTGATAATACTTCCAACAGATTGATTTATCTCATTATTATATGAATATTCCATGCGCGCCGCACGCAACCCAGGGAACTGTCAGGCCTCCTGTGTTGAAACAATCGTTGAAGCCGCCTCGACAGAATGTCGAATGGGAGGTGCATCCGGCAGGAAGCGATGGTACAATCCGTTCAGACCACCGGGGGGGCACCACCCCGGTACATACGCGGGAAAGGAGCATGCCGACCATGAAGAGGATCCAGAAGGTACTCGTCCTGCTGGGCAGCCCCAGGAAGAAAGGGAACAGCGCCGTCCTGGCCGGGATGATCGCCAAAGGCGCACGTTCGGCAGGGGCCACGGTGGAGACGGTGTACCTCCATGGCCTGGACATCAGGCCCTGCACCGGCTGCCTCAAGTGCCAGAGGCCCGGGGCCCGGGGATGCGTCATCAAAGACGACATGCAGTCGCTCTACAAGGCCATGCACGAGGCCCATGCATGGGTGATCGCGAGCCCGGTGTACTGGTTCACCATGTCCGCCCAGATCAAGACCTGGATGGACCGGTCCCTGGCCTTTACGACCTACGCGAAGGACGCCTTCAAGGGGAAAAAGATCGCCGTGGCCATGAGCTACGGCGGGGACGACCCCTTCGATTCCGGGTGCGTGAACGCCCTTAGGACCTTCCAGGATGCATTCTCCTATGTGGGGTCCGAGCTGGTGGGCATGGTCTACGGGAGCGCCATGAAGGCGGGTGAGATCGGGGCGAACGAAACGCTCATGCAGGCCGCAGAGGCCCTTGGCAAAAGGCTCGCTGCAGATGATTCGTGAAGGACTGCAAAGCGCGGCTTCAGGCAACGCTCACTGCAGCCTCACCGCGCCGGGAAGCCTTCGGGCCAGGATGTCCCTTGCCTCGGCCACCATCTCCTCCACCACCTGCCGTGCAGGCTTGATCTCGCTGATGATGCCCGAGATCTGCCCGGCAAACCCGCCCACATAGTCGTCCCTGCGGGCCTCCATGAAGCTCCCCATCAGGGCGGACGAGACGAGGACCTGCATGGGGAAAGGCAGCGGGTCGAGACCCGAGGCGTTCCAGAGGTCGTGGAATCTGCTGTAGCTCGTCCGGGAGGTCTTGCCCGTTATGGCGAGGCTCACCCGGGTGTCTTCGTCGGTGGACGAGAGGATGCGCTGCTTGTTCACCTCCAGTGCGCCCCCCTCGCGGGTGGCGAGGAACCGTGTGCCGACCCAGACTCCGGCGCACCCCATGGCAAGTGCTGCGGCGAGACCCCTGCCGTCTCCGATACCCCCCGCGGCCAGCACCGGCACGTCGCCTGCCGCATCGAGCACCCCCGGGAGCAGGGCCATGGTCCCCACCCTTCCCGTGTGGCCCCCGCCCTCGAACCCCTGGGCAACGATGAGGTCCACGCCGGATTCCACCATGCGCCCGGCGTTCTTCACATTCCCCGTGATGCCGAGCACCATGATTCCGCTGGCATGGGCCTCGGGCACCATGAATCCCGGGTTCCCGAGCCCTGCGCAGAAGAGGGGCACCTTCTCCTCGATACAGACCTGCACCGCCTCTTTGGGCCGCATGGTGGTGGTGTTCAACCGCACCATGAGCTCCGCATCGGGGAGGCCCAGCTCATCCTTCACCTTCCTGATCCATTCCTGGTAAGGCTTGGGGAGCGTCATCACCGCGGCGCTGAGCGGCACCTCGGTGATGCCCCCGTAATCCACCGGCTTGCCCTGCACCACATTCTTGGGGAGCAGGAGGTCCACCCCGAAGGGTTTTGCAGTCCGCGACCGGATCTCGCGGATGGCCTGCCGCAGCTCATCCACGGTGAACCCGCTGCCGCCGAGCACGCCGAGCCCCCCGGCCTCGGACACGGCCACGACCAGCTCCACCGGAGACCCTGCCTGCTCCCCGATGAGCACAGGCCCCATGCCCGCGCACAGGATGGGGTACTCGATGCCGAGCATGTCACACAGCTTCGTCCTCAGAACTGTCCTTGCCATGGAACCTCCTATCCACCTCCGGCGGCATGGATACCCGGCGGTGCATCGTGTGCATCGCTGCGATCCGTATCTCTTCCCCGCAGGCCCAGGATCGCCTGCACAGGGCATGATCAGGATATGAACAGGTCCTTGGTGGCGAAGTTCGGGTCGCTGGTGACGTTCAGACCCAGCTTGCGGAGGCCCGCCTCGTCGCCCGGGGTGGGAATGTGGGTGATGTGCACCTCGCAGCCGCGAAGCTCCTTGATCTTTTCCATGGCCAGGCGGGCCGCCGGGTTGGTGGTGGCGGAGATGCTCAGCGCCACCAGGGTTTCTTCCAGGTCCAGGCTCACGCTCTTCTCGTTCAGGATCTCGGTCTTGAAGTTGCGCACCGACTCGGTGATGACCGGCGGCAGTAGGTCGAGCCTGGCCGGGATCTCGGCGAGCGATTTCACCGCCTTGAGGACAAGGCTGGAAGCGGCATGCATGAAGGGCGAGTTGCAGCCGGTGATTATGGTGCCGTCTTTGAGCTCCAGGGATGCGCCGCAGTAGATGCCCTCGTTTCCCTTTTCCGGGTTGTCCACGGCCTTTGCGGCCGCATCCCTGGCGGGACCAACCACGTTGCGGTCCTCGGGCTTGAGATCGAATTCCCGCACGAGGAGCTCCACGCGCTGGAGCGTCCCCTTGTCCGCGAAGCCCAGGGCATACTCGCACTGGTAGCGGAAGTAGCGGCGGATGATCTCCTGCTTGGCCGCCTCCTGGACCACGGCGTCATCCACCACGGCGAACCCGGCCCGGTTCACCCCCATGTCGGTGGGCGACCGGTAGAAGGCCTCCATGCCCGTGATACGCTCCAGGATGCGCCGGAGCACGGGAAAGGCCTCCACGTCACGGTTGTAGTTCACGGATTTCTCGCCGTAGGCATCCAGGTGGAACGGATCGATGAGGTTGAAGTCACCGATGTCGGCCGTGGCCGCCTCGTAGGCCACGTTCACCGGGTGCTTCAACGGCAGGTTCCAGATGGGGAAGGTCTCGAACTTGGCATAGCCCGAGTTCATGCCCCGCCTGTGGTCGTGGTAAAACTGCGACAGGCAGGTGGCGAGCTTGCCGCTTCCCGGGCCGGGGCCGGTGACGATGACCAGCGGCTTGTCCGTCTCTATGTACTCGTTGGCGCCGTAGCCCTCCTCGCTCACGATGAGGTCCACGTCCGTGGGGTAGCCCTTGGTGTAGCGGTGGGTGTAGACGCGGATGCCTCTTCGCTCGAGCTTGTTCTTGAACAGGACCGCCGAGGGCTGGCCCTCGAACCGGGTGATCACCACGCCCACCACCTCGATGCCCCATCCCTTGAGGTCGTCGATGAGCTTCATGGCGTCCGAATCGTAGGTGATGCCGAAGTCGGCCCGGATCTTCTTGCGCTCTATGTCGCCCGCAAAGATGCACAGGATGATGTTGGCCTTGTCCCGCAGGCCGTGCAGGAGCCGCATCTTCACATTAGGGTCATAGCCGGGCAGGACCCGGGCGGCGTGGTAGTCGTACATGAGCTTTCCCCCGAATTCGAGGTAGAGCTTGTTGTCGAACCGCTGGACCCGGTCGAGGATGCAGCGGGTCTGTTCCTGCAGATAGCGCTCGTTGTCAAAGCCGATCCCTGAAGCCATGGTACCCCCGTATGCACGACCTGTCCGGCATTCCACCAGTCTGGATACAGGAGATACACCATGCACTCCCGGGGCGACAAGTACAAATTCCCACCGAACCCGAGGTGTTCTTCCCCTGATCGTGCATCGGCAGGAGGATGGACGCCCGGACAGGGATCTTTTGTGTTGTTTTTTTTCTCTCTATGTATAATAGTAAGTCAATCATACGAAAGAGGCCGGCCCATCCATGGAGACAGGGAACAGGTTCATCTCTCCCATCAAGAAATCGCCTGGGATCCCCACACTGGTGGCGGAGCAGGTGATCGACCTCATTGCCAAGGGCAGGCTCAAGCCGGGGCAAAAGCTGCCCTCCGAGCACGAGATGACGAGGCGTTTCCGTATCAGCCGGATCTCGCTGCGGGAGGCCATGAAGCTCCTCGAGGCAAAGGGCTACGTGGAATCGAGGCACCGCAAGGGCAAGTACGTCACCTGCCCGTCGGCTGCCGTGAAATCGTCCATCGAGGACATCATCCAGGTGGACCACTCAAAGATCTGGGAGCTTCTGTGCGTGCGGCGCATCCTGGATGCCGAGGCAGGCCGCCTCGCCTGCGCGCACGCCACGAAAAAGGACCTCGACCGGCTGCGTCGCGTCTACGACCGGGCACTCGCCGTAGGCGAGGACAGGGTGCTGCACGACGTGCAGGAGGGCGGGAAGCTCTATACCGAGTTCTTCAACGCCCTGCTCGCCTCCACGAAAAACACCCTGTTCGTGCACATCCGCAAGTCCATAAACTCCATCCTCATCGGGGCCCTGCCCTACACCCGGAAGAAGCTGTCCACCATCGAGGGGAGCTCGCGGACCATCGTGAACCAGCTCCACGGCATCTACCGGGCCATCGAATCCAGGGATGCCAACAGGGCCAGCTCGGCCATCGTGGAGCACATCGACTACCTGAAGAAATCTCTGAAGCGGGCTCTTACGGTCTCCTGAGCCCTCAGCCCTCCTGTACCAAGGGCCGCAGCGACGACTGCCGCTGCGGCCCTTGGCTATGAGTCCGTGCAGGGATCTCCTTACGAATCGTGGAACTTCCTCCCCCTGGCGGCCATGTCCACGAGGATGCCAGCGGGCGTGTACAGGGGGCCGAATTTCTGCTCCAGGGCCTTCATCCTGTCCACGATGGCCCTGGCTCCCACGGCGTCGATGTACCGGAAGGGGCCGCCGGTAAAGGGCGGGAACCCCAGGCCGAACACCGCCCCGATATCGCCGTCACGGGCGCAGGAGAGGATGCCCTCCTCCAGGCAGAGCGCGGCCTCGTTGATCATGGCGAGCGCCAGCCGGTCCTGGATCTCCCCGGCGGCAAAGGGCTTACGCTGCCCGCCCAGGATCTCGTACACCTCCGGATTCACGGGCTTTCCTCCCTTCTTCTTCCCGAACGGGAGTATGCCCTTCCTCTTGGGCTCCTCGTAGAGGTAGAAGCCCTTCTTGTTCTTCCTGCCCTTGTAGCCCTTTTCGAAGAGCTTCGTGTATCCGTCGGAGGCCTTGAGCCCGCGCGCCTCGAAGAGCTTCTTCACCTCGCCCCTGGCCACGTGGGCCGCCACGTCGATGCCGAGCTCGTCCACCAGGGTGACCGGGCCCACCGGGTAGCCGAACTGCTTCATGGCCGTGTCGATGGCCTTGATCTCCGCCCCTTCCTCGATGAGCCGCATGGCCTCGTTCAGCATGGGGATGAGGATGCGCGTGGTGTAGAAGCCGGGGCAGTCTTTCACCACGATGCAGGTCTTGCCCTGCTGGATGCCGAACTCCAGGGCCGTTGCCTTGACCCATTCCTCGGTGGCCTCCGTGGTGATGATCTCCAGCAGCGGCATCTTGGGCACGGGCGAGAAGTAGTGCATGCCGATGACGTTTCCGGGCCGTCTGCAGCCTTCGGCGATGAGCGTGATGGGCAGTGCCGAGGTGTTGGATGCGAAGATGGTGCCCTCAGAGGTCGCGGCCTCCACCTCGGAGAGGATCCTCCGCTTGAGGCCCAGGTCCTCGAACACGGCCTCGATGACGAGGTCGGTGGTTCCGAACAGGCTGTAGTCGTCGCAGGCCATGATCCGGCCGTACTGGACGTCGCGGTCGAACCGCGTGATGGCCCCGGAGCGGGCACGCTTGTCGAGGCCCCTGTAGACCTCCTTCATGCCCTTGGCCACGGCATCGAGCGACACGTCCTTGAGCAGGACGGTCTCGGTCACTCCGGTGGACACAGAGACGATGCCGTGTCCCATGAGGCCCGCACCCAGAACGGCGAGTTTCTTCACCGGCCTCGCCCTGTCCTTGAGGGGGTTCTTCTTGAGCGCGGTCATGCCGTCGAACAGGCTGCGCAGTCCCTTGGACTTCTGGTCCATGACCAGTTCGCCGAAGATCCGGATGTCGTTCTCGAGTCCCTTTTTCATCCCATGGTCGAGCCCGAACTCCACGGACGAGATGATGGCGAGCGCGGCCGGGTACAGGCCCATGGTCTGCCGGAGCACCTGGGAACGGGCCTGGGAGAACACGATGCGCCGGCCCATGGGCGTCTCGTCGAGGAAGCGCTTGACGGTGGCATCCATGATCCTGGCCTGTAGCGGCTGCTTCTTTTTCCTCTGCGGCGCTGCCTTTCCCCCTGCCAGGTCGGCTGCCTTCCGGACGGCGATGTCCCTCATGCCCTGGGCCATGACCACCTCGTCCACGAGCCCGATCTTCAGGGCCTTCTTCGGTCTGAGGTTCCTGCCCGTGAGCATGAGCGGCAGGGCGTTCTGCAGCCCAATGAGCCGGGGCAGCCGCTGGGTGCCGCCCGCCGCAGGGATGAGGCCGAGCTGCACCTCGGGCAGACCGAGCGAGGTCTTGGGCGAGTCGGTGGCGATGCGGTAGTCGGCCACCAGCGCCAGTTCGAGGCCGCCGCCCAGGCAGTTGCCGTTGATGCCGCACACCACCGGGAAGGGCAGCGACTCGATGCGCCTGAGCACGTCGTGGGCCTTGCTGATGTAGGTGATGACCTCGTCCTTGCTCTTCATGGCGTTCAGCTCGTCCACGTCCGCACCCACCACGAAGTTGTCGTCCTTGCCGCTCAGGATGACCATGGCCCTGACATCCTTGTCCTTCTCCATGTCGTCGAGCAGCCCGGAGATCTCCGCGAGCAGGGCGCTCGATACCTTGTTCACCTTGGAGTCCGGGCAGTCGATGGTGACGACCGCCACGCCGTCCTTTGTCTTTTCCATTGCGAGATTCTTCATGGCGTTCTCTCTCCTCATGTCATGCTGTTGCGTTCTCAAGGATGATGGCATTTCCCAGGGCTCCGGCGCCGCAGCCCGCCACCACGCCGTATCGCTGCCCCTCGTCGATCATGCGGTTCACGCAGGTGGTGATGAGCCTGCCGCCCGTGGCGCCGAAGGGGTGGCCGAGCGAGAGCGAGCCGCCGTAGCGGTTGACCCTGTCGTAGTCGAGCTCGCCCACCGCCTCGTCACGTCCGAGCTTTTCTTTCGCGAACTCCCTGGATGCCAGGCACTTCACGTTGCCGATCATCTGGGAGGCAAAGGCCTCGTGGATCTCGAAGACCCCGATGTCTTTGAGTTTCAGGCCGGCCCTGTCCAGTGCCTTTGGGATGGAGAAAGCAGGCCCCAGGAGGAGCTCGTCCACCAGGTCCTGTCCGGTGAAGGCATAGGACACGAGGTACGCCTTGGGCGTGAGCCCCAGCTCTTTCGCCTTTTCCTCGCTCATGACGAGCACGGCTGCCCCGCCGTCGGTGAGGAAGGAGGAGTTGGCGGCCGTAACGGTGCCGTACTTCCTGTCAAAGGAGCCTCTCAGCCTGGAGACCTTGTCCATGGTGGTCTCCTGCTTGGGCCCGTTGTCCATGGTGATGGCCTTGTCCTTGCCGGGCACCACCACGGGGACGATCTCCTTTCTGAAGGCCCCGTCGGCCTGTGCCTTGAGCGCCCGCTGGTGGGACATGACCGCGTACTCGTCCTGCTCCTGACGGGAGATGCTCAAGCGTTTGGCCAGGATCTCAGCGGTCTGCCCCATGAGCAGGCCCGTGGAGTACTCGGACACGGCGGGACGCTCCGGCATGAGAAAGTCCAGGGGTTTCATGCCCCTGAGGTGCCTGAGGGTGTCCTTGAAGCTCTTGGGTTTGTGGTACATGGTCATGTCCAGGATGAACCTGCGGAACCGCTTGGACACCTTGATGTCCGCGTCCGAGAAACTCTCCACCCCGCCGGCGATGACGATGTCGGCATTGCCCGTGGCGATGAGGTTCGCGCCGTTGACGAAGGCGGCGTTCGCCGAGACGCAGGCGATGGTGCAGGTGTGCGCAGGCACCTCCCTGGGGATACCTGCGCCCAGGGCCACCTCCCGGGCCACGTTCGTGGTGGCGATGTCCGTGGCCACGCACCCCATGAGGACATGGTCGATGGCATCCGGCGAAACGCCGGTTTTCGCCAGGAGCCCCTTCACCGCGTACCGGCCCAGTTCCCAGGCCATGATGTCGTAGTAGCCCGTGCCGGACCGCTGGAACGGAACGCGGCACCCGTCGATGACGGCTATCCTTCTGCCCTGTTCAGCCTTGAGTGCTTTCTTTGCCATACTCCCTCCACAGTCTCATGATCTTGGTGTACTTCCCTCTCCATGCATCATTGCTTCAGGGCCTGCTGCCGGGCGCCCGCCCCATGCACCGCCGCGGGCGCCTGGACAGCCCCAAAGCTCGACGCGGGCCCCTCGAGGCGAGAGACCCGCCACACCTGTCTCGGATCTAGAGCCCGAGCTGCCGGGCTATGATGAGCAGCATGATCTCGGAGGTGCCCGCGTAGATGGTCTGCACCCTCGCGTCCCGGAAGATGCGGGCGATGGGGTATTCCTCCATGTACCCGTAGCCGCCGTGGAACTGCACGCACTGGGCCACAACCCGGTTGAGCATCTCGCAGATCCAGTACTTGGCCATGGAGGCCTTCTTCACGTCCTTCCTGCCCTCCAGGTGGTCGATGAGCAGGCTCTCCAGGAAGGCACGGCCCACCTCCACCTCGCATGCCATCTTGGCGAGCTCGAAGGAGATGTACTGGAACCGGCTGATGGGCCTGCCGAAGGCCTCCCGGGTCCTGGTGAACTCGATGGTCAGCCTGAGCGCCTCTTCTGCCCCCACCTGGGAGCCCATGGCGCAGACCAGGCGCTCCTGCTGGAGCTTGTCCATGAGGAAGTAGAACCCGTGCCCCTCCGGGCCCAGGAGGTTCGCCACTGGCACCCGGCAGTCCACGAAGGCCATCTCGGCGGTGTCCTGGGAGTGCAGTCCGATCTTCTCGAGCTTGCGCCCCTTCTCGAAGCCCGGCGTGCCGTCCTCCACGACGATGAGCGACATGCCCTCGTAGGGGGAGGCTGCGTTCGGGTTCGTCCTGGCCGCCACGATGACCAGGTCGCAGTTGATGCCGTTACTGATGAAGGTCTTCTGGCCGTTGATGATGTACGAGTCTCCGTCCTTCACCGCGGTGGTGCGGATGGCGGCCAGGTCGGACCCGGTGCCCGGCTCGGTCATGGCGAGCGCCGTAATGCACTCGCCGGTCACGCATCCGGGCAGCCACTTCCTCTTCTGCTCGTCGTTCCCGTAGGTGTAGAGGTAGGGCACGATGATATCCGAGTGGAGCGGGAAGAAGAACCCGCCGCAGTGGGTCCGGGCCAGCTCCTCGGTGAGGATGAAGGAGTAGAGGAAATCCGCTCCGGACCCGCCGTACTCTTCCGGCAGCCACGGGCAGAGGAAGCCCTGGGCCCCGAACTTTCTCCACGCCTCCCTGGGCACGATGCCGTCCTTCTCCCACTTGTCCGCGTTCGGCGTCACCTCCTTCTCGAAGTAGCGCCGCACAGACTCCCGGAATATCTGGTGTTCCTCGGTGAAGTATTTGTCGAGCAGTGACATATGGCCTCCCTCCCCCCTGCTAGAGCGACTTCAGCTGGCCGTCGGCGTAGAGACGCCTGAGCTCGCGCTTGTTGAACTTGCCCACACTGGTCTTGGGGAGCTCGGCGAGCAGGACGATCTCGTCCGGTATCCACCAGGAGGCCTTGACCTTGTCCTTGAGGAAGTCCTTGATCTCGTCTGCACTCAGGCTCGTGCCTGGCGCGCAGGTCACGCAGGCCAGCGGCCGCTCCTGCCACTTGGGGTGCGGCACGCCGATAATGGCCGCCTCCATGACCTTGGGGTGAGCCATGATGAGGTTCTCCAGGTCCACGGACGAGATCCACTCGCCCGCGCTCTTCACCAGGTCCTTCTTGCGGTCCACGAGCCGGACGTACCCCTCCTCGTCGATGGTGCCCACGTCGCCGGTGTGGTACCAGCCGTCGCCGAAGGTCTCCTTCGAGCGCTCGGGGTCCTTGTAGTACTCGTTCGCGATCCAGGGGCCCCGCAGGCAGATCTCCCCCCACTCCTTGCCGTCCATCTTCACTTCGGCCCCGGCGTCGTTCACGATCTTCATCTCGAGGCCCATGGCGATGATGCCGATGCTCGTCTTGTAGTCGTAGAGCTTTTCTGCGGGCCAGTCCGCCATGTAACTCTTGGGGATGGCGGCCGTGGCGAGCGGGGTGGTCTCGGTGGAGCCGTAGGCCTGCTTGATGGGGAAGTGGTACTTCTCGTTCATGTCTATGTAGAGCTGCCTGGGGATGGCCGCCCCGCCGCTGGCAATGGTCTTGAGCGAGCTGAAGTCGTGCCAGCCGCCCTTTTCCAGGTAGTCGTACAGGAGCATCCAGATGGTGGGCACTCCCGCTGTGAAGGTGACCTTCTCCTCGGCGATGGTTCGGCAGAGCTTCTCCATGTTGATGACCTCCCTGCCGGGAAGGACCTGCTTGCACCCCGCTCCCACCGCTGCGAAGGGCCCGCACCAGGCGTTCGCGTGGAACATGGGCACGATGTGCAGGACGCAGTCCGCCTCACTGGCCCCGAAGGTGACGGCCACGGCATAGGTGTGGAGCACCAGGGCCCGGTGGGAGTACACCACGCCCTTGGGGTCTCCCGTGGTGGCCGAGGTGTAGCAGATCATGGCAGGGTCCCACTCGGAGAGGTCAACGGGGAAGTCGTACTCTTCGGGGAACTGGCTGATGAGCTCGTCGTACATGATGAGGCCAGGCAGGTTCGAGGCCGGCTTCTTGCCCGTGTGGGAGAGCACCACGATGTGCTCCACGGTCTTGAGCTGGTCGCGCACGAGCTCCACGAAGAAGAGCAGGTCCTCGTCCACGAAGATCACCCTGTCCTCGGCGTGGTTGATGATGTAGCTCAGGTGGTGCTGAGGCAGCCTGAAGTTCGCGGTGTGCAGCACCGCTCCGTAGCAGGGCACGCCAAAGTAGAGCTCCAGGTGCCGGTGGTCGTTGAGCGCCACACTGGCCACCTTGTCGCCCCGCTTGACGCCGAGCGACTTGAGCGCGTGCGCGAGCTGGCACACCCGCTTGTAGTAGTCGGCATAGGTATAGCGGTGCACGAACTCGGGGAAGACGGAAACGATCTCCTTCCTGGGGAAATACTTGGCAGACCGCAACAGGAACGTCCTCAGCAACAGGGGGAAATCCATCATGGCTACGACCTCCGGTTATTTGTATGATTGTATTACAATACTAATATAAGCACATTTCTCTCATCCTGACAAGGATGATTTTATTCTGCGAGGAGACACATCGCCCTCATTCTCAAGCGAGACCCGGCGGCCTTGATCGTAACCGGGTTCAGGATTATTATGTGCGAATACCCTACTCAGGTGCAGGGCACGAGATCAGGCAGCCGCATGCCACCCTGCCCAGACAGACGAATCCAAAGGAGGTTATCATGGGTCTCTTCGATCAGGTCGTGGGTGGACTGGCCGGCCAACT
>Ga0116184_10002991_pt1 | contig 14240 bp, 17 predicted proteins | sample AD_JPNNA5_MetaG_FD_89886 | JGI IMG/M metagenome (GOLD analysis project Ga0116184, IMG submission 89886) | Active sludge microbial communities of municipal wastewater-treating anaerobic digesters from Japan - AD_JPNNA5_MetaG | ecosystem: Engineered > Bioreactor > Anaerobic > Digestate | place... | reverse complement strand
TTATTGTTACCCATGCTCACATGGCAAATCTTGATATATAAATATGACCGAAAATATCACTAAAAATAATATTGGCACCGTCATCGACGTTGACATTGTCCCGGAAATGGAAAAATCCTATTTGGATTATGCCATGTCAGTTATTGTTCAAAGAGCCTTGCCTGATGTCCGTGATGGTCTTAAACCTGTACACCGACGTATTTTGTACGCCATGAACCAAATGGGATTAGGTCCTGGAGGTAGATTTACTAAATCCGCCAAGGTTGTTGGTGAAGTCCTTGGTAAATATCATCCTCATGGTGATATGGCCGTCTATGGCTCTTTGGTTCGCTTGGCTCAAAATTTTTCTCTTCGGTATCCTCTAATCAATGGTCAAGGAAATTTTGGTTCCATTGATGGAGATCCACCAGCTGCTATGCGTTATACCGAGGTTAAAATGAGCAAAATTGCTCCGGAAATGATTATCGATATCGACAAAGAAACCGTCAATATGAATGATAATTTTGACACCACTCTAAAAGAACCTGAAATTCTACCTGCCAGAATCCCTAATCTACTTCTCACTGGAGCCGATGGTATCGCCGTGGGCATGGCCACTCGTATTCCTCCTCACAATTTAAAGGAGCTTTGCGATGGTTTGGATTATATTCTGTCTCAGGCTACTTTAGAAAAAATTGAAACTCCCCTTGAAATTCAACCTCTTAAAAAATCCCTAACTACCCAAGAAATAGTTCTCCAACCGGTAAAAGATTTGGAAAGACTTTCCTTCAATATTGAAACCACTGCTACCATTGAAGAACTTAGTAAATATGTAACCGGACCTGATTTTCCCACCGCAGGAGAAATTTACGGAAAAAGTGGAATTTTGGAAATGTACAATACCGGTCGAGGAAAATTTATTCTTCGCGGTAAAACATCTATTGAAGAAACAAAAACCGGTAAAGTGCGGATTATCATCACTGAAATTCCATATCAAGTCAATAAATCAGAGATGATTCAGAAAATTGCCCAATTAGTATCCGACAAGAAAATTCTTGGTATTTCCGACCTTCGCGATGAATCTGATCGTCACGGTATTCGGGTAGTTGTGGAAATTAAAAAGAATGGTAAACCCAAAGCTGTCTTAAACAAGCTCTTCAAATACACCTCTCTTCAATCTTCCTATTCAGCCAATCTTTTGGCTTTGGTAAATGGTATTCCCCAGACTCTAAATCTTCGACAAATCCTTGTACTTTTCCTTCGTCATCGAGAGGTTATTGTTCGTCGTCGCTCTATCTATGATCTTAAAACAGCTTATATGCGAAATCATCTTCTCGAGGGTTTCCGTAAAGCCCTGGATATCATCGACGAAGTCATCAAAACTATTCGTGGTACAAAAGTTGACGAGGATCCAAAAGGAAAATTAATGGAAAAGTTCGGATTTACTGACCTACAAGCTCAAGCAATTTTGGATATGCAACTCCGACGTCTTTCTGGACTGGAACGTCAAAAGATTGATGAAGAATATAAATTAATCCAGGAAACCATTAAAAATCTAACAGAAATTATCACTTTACCCGAAAAAATGATTTCTGTACTTAAAAATGAAAACAAAGAAATTTCCGAAAAATACAGTGATCTTCGCAAAACCAAAATTTACGTTAAAAATCTTGAAAACTTTAGCGATGAAGATTTAATTCCAAATGAAGCCACCCTCATTACTCTAACTCGCGGTGGTTATATAAAACGCGTTGCTTTAGAAACCTATCGAACTCAAAACCGCGGTGGCAAGGGCGTCGTTGGCATGACTACCAAAAGTGAAGACGAGGTTGAAAACATGCTTTTTGTTGATACTCACGATGATCTTTTGATCTTTACCAACAAGGGACGTTGTTTCCGTATTAAAGTATGGGATATCAATGAAAGTAGTCGCCAATCAAAAGGTCAAGCTGTTATCAATCTCATAAACATTATCCAAGGAGAAACCGTACAAGCAGTTTTACCCATTAGTAAGGGCAATACTGCCAAATATGTTCTCCTAGCTACCAAAAAAGGCATCATCAAAAAAACAGCTATCGAAAAATTTAAGAATGTCCGCCAATCGGGGTTAGCCGCTATTAAACTTGACTCTCACGATGAACTCATCTGGGCAAAATTAACTTCAGGCAATGACCAGATTTTCCTTACTACCCACGGCGGTAAATGTATTCGTTTTAACGAAACCGATTCCCGACCCATGGGACGACACACCCGTGGAGTTCGTGGTATTAACTTAAAAGAAAATGACTATTTGGTAGGAATCGGAATTGTACCTCAAAGCATTTCTGCTATTAAAGAAGAAAAGACTAATAAAAATTTCTTCCGCCATTTATTGGTCATTACCGAAAATGGAATTGGTAAAAGATCCGATGTCTATCTCTACCCTCTTCAAAAACGAGGCGGTGTTGGAGTAAAAGTTGCAAATCTTTCCGAAAAAAGTGGTAATTTAGCTGCTACGGCCGTCGTTACCGAAAATGATGATCAAGTTCTTTTTGTCAGCCGAAAAGCGGTTACCATTAAATTACCTCTTAAAAATATCCCCAAATTATCACGTAATACCAAAGGGGTAATCTTAATGCGACTTAATGCTGACGATAGAGTCTGCAGTATGACAGTCCTACCTAAAAAAGAAATAGACGCTACCAAAACAGAAAAATAATCTATTTTTTAGTAATCTTTATCACAAATAGAGTAGGGGAGTGTAGTTAAAATAATATAGGATATTACTATATCAAAATTATAGGATAGTAATATAATATTTAAACAAATTAGCAGAAAGTATTTATATCTGCTAACATACATCGGATTTTTAAAATATACGTAAATTACGGCAAAATTATCTATTCAACAGAGTAGGGGAGTCGTTAAAAAATTTTTTTATACTCTCTCTTCAAATATGCCGTAATTATAGGCCTACTCTTTATTTCCTGAGTGAAATTTCTCATGTATTTCTTTTAATCTAGCATCAGTAACATGAGTGTAAATTTGAGTGGTGGCAATATTTTTATGTCCTAAAATTTCTTGCACTGATCTAATATCGGCTCCAGCCCTTAGCAAGTCAGTTGCCATCGAATGTCGAATAGTATGAGGAGTCGCAGCCACCGGTAATTTTGCCAGCCTCACATAATGTTTTACCATCCTTTCTATTGATCTGGCCGAAAGGCGCATCTTATCATTTTCAACGATCACTTCTTGTTTGCCACCATACCTTATAAACAAAGCCTCATTGTGATCTGTTCGACTTTTCAAGTATCTATCCATATACACTGCAGCTCTAGTGCTGATAAAGACGACCCTGGCTTTACCACCTTTACCAATTACACCAAATTCACGTGTCTTTAGATTAATTTGTTCTCTATTTAGTCTTACCAACTCAGATACTCGCAAACCGGTTGAAAATAATAGTTCCAAAATAGCCCTGTCCCGTAAACCAACTTTAGTGGATAATAAGGGCTGATTTAATAATCTTTTCATCTGATCACTTGTTAAAAATTTCAATGAATGATCTTTGTTCCTTGGTACTTCTATTTTTTCAGGTTGCATCACTTCATAATCATTTCTAATTAGCCACTTTAAAAACGACCTCAAGGCAATCACATAGTAACCCTGTGTAGCTATTTTCATCTGTCCATTAGTTCCAGGCAATCTCGATAAATATAATCGAAAGTTTCTGACTATGTCTGGAGTAATATCGGATACCATTGGCTTGTTATTCCCTTGTGCTTCAAAAAAAACCTCCAATACATATAGGTAATGCTCATAATTTCTGATGGTTAACTTAGAGCAATTCTTTTCTATCTCCAAGTGTTCTAAAAAACGCCTAATGGCCGTGTTTAAATCCAAATTCATAGTTAATCCTAACACAAAAAAAATAAAAACGTTCGTTTACGGGCCTCTGGTGAAGTCACGCATATTTTATGCCTAACTATACGCATTTTATAACAGGGGAGTAACATAAACAGTATTAAGCCTGAAAAAAAAACTTAGGGACCCAGGCCATGGTAGAGGAATTCAACCCTTAATTAAAAGTATTAGCAATATTTTTATAAAAAAATAAATAAATATTAATTGAAGATTGCAAATTGTTTTTAGGCCACTTCCCCATCCCATTTTTTTAGAAGTAGTCGTAAAAGATACATTGTGCGACATAATAAAATCTGTTCCCCCTTTCAAAGGGGAGAACATCTATTATTCAAAAAATATTTAATACTTTATCTGATTTATTTACATTTATATAACATAATTTGCACCTCTTCCCCAAAGGGCCACTTCCATACCGAAAAGTGATATAGTTAACCATTCAGATAGTTTTCCACATAGACTATATCATTCTATATCATTTCCCTATCCTATAATGTCCTATAATAATTGTGAAAATTATAGGATATACCGTGAAAATCCTCCCCTACTTCCCTACTTCGCCACCTAAGGGGATTTTTTGTCGTCTGAAGATTGAAAATTGTTAATTGAAGATTATTTTTTTAACCCCAATTTGTCGTTAAAATTGCCGCTAAGATAGCTGCCAATCCGATGTATATAAAATTTAGAACAACTCCTTTAAACAACCTATCACGAATTTCTGCCTGTATTAAGCCACTAATTACATATATAACTGAAACTAAATAAACTGATCCTTTAAAAATACCTACCGGCCAAAAAGATAAAACAACTGACAGCTCCGCCAGGATTACAGATGGTACTATGATGTAAGGCCATCTCCCCTTTTCTTTTCCATCATCAGGCAATTCTATAGCCACGTTCCAATAATGATTAGCAAATATAACTATTCCAAAAATAAATGTAATCAACATGTTTGCCCAAAAAGGCAATTTGAAAGAAAGCATCGAATCAAATAGAAAAAAACTGGCAAGTAATGTCAACATTACACTTACTGTATAAGCTGCTCTATAAAGAGGAACCGTCCTAAACCCAATTGCTACCAAAAAAACATTTTTTACTAAGAACATAATATACAAAATTATGCCAAAGAATAGGCTCAATATAATAGTATAAAATGTGTTAGCTGGTATTAGTGTCGCAAACAGACCAAAACCTAAAGTCCATATTGACGGTAATAAAACAGTCATTATTTTCGTCTCCACACTGCCTTCAAAAATAATCCCTAAGCCAAACCAAAAAATGAATATCACTGTTCCCAATAACAACAATAAACCATAATAACTTGATTCCACTGGTAACGCCAAGTAAAAGTAAAAAGAAACTACCCCAATTACTGAAGAAATAAAAAAACGTAACCTTTTAGACATAATCAAAAGCCGCAAAAACATTAACTATATCATCGTTTTCTTCCAATTCTTCAATTAGGTCTAATATATTTCCCACCTCTGTCTCATTTCTTAAATTTACTGGAGATTTACTTTTGTATACCAAAGCAGCACTTTCAATCTTTATCCCCTTATCCTCCAAATATTTTTTTATTTTGTTCAATTCTTCTACTCGGGTAATTACTTCTTTTTCGGCCACATCCATCACTCCTAAATCAATTAATTCCAACTCTTGTTCTTCAGTCATTTTTTCTTCCAGCACTATCTCCCCCACCCTATCAAATAAAAAGGCTACACTACCGTTTTCACCTAAATTACCATTATAATTTCTCAACATTAATTTTACCTCGCTCAATATCCTATTTTTATTATCCGTCTCAAACTCTATCAACATGGGAATTCCATAGGGGCCATAGGCCTCCATCAATCCTGAACTTAAATTATTTTTCCTTGATTCAAATCGACTCAGTAGACGATCAATGTTTTCTTTTGGCATATTGACCGCTCGGGATTTTTCTATGGCTGCCTTTAAGACCACATTTGAATCTGGGTTAGTATTGCCTCCTCCTTCACGTATCGCCGTCAGAATATCCTTGGCTGCTTTAGTAAAAGCTTCACTCCTTTTTTTATCCTGAGCTCCCTTTCTGTTTTTTATATTTGCCCATTTAGAATGTCCTGACATAGTTATTATATTTTATCATCGCTGGATAGTCTTTTCCCAAACTAACCACCAATTCCTCAGTTCCTAGACTTGTTAAACTCAAGCGTGAACAATTTAAAAATTCCCCCAAAAAATCAGCATAATCTTCCACATCACTCGCCTGGCTAGTACTTATCTCACAATTCTCTTTAGTGGTAGTATTTTCTACCCCAACCACATTTACTCCCTGCCAATTCAATCTATCTGCCACAAACGATCCCAATCCGTTTTCTCCGCTACCGTTTAAAACTGTAGCTTTTATTTCTTTGTCTATTATACTGCTTAAAGCCATATCCCTGGGTAAAACTTCATCTAATTTTTCTTTTTCTAAAATAAGGCTTTTGCTGATAACTTCCGTTTTGTACAACCAATTCCCTTGTTCTAAAATGAAACGAACCCAATTAACCGGACCCATAGCTGACCATAAAGACCAATTTTTCCATTTATCTACATCCTCAATTATTATTATCTTTTCCGGATATATCCCTAGATTATAAAAAAACATTTTTTTAATCCCTTCCTCACTCTCGCCACCTTCATATATTTTTTTTACCCTATCCGCTCCGTACCATCCCCTACCCTCAGGAAACCACACTTCAACCCCCTTATTCAATTTAACCAAATTAATCATTTCTCTCTCTGGTGATACCGACAAGGCCCCAATACCTTCAGGCGACACTAATCCAAAAACCCTGTCCCCTCCCACAAAATTCACTTTAACTAAGAAATATAACAACACAATTATTACCAATAATAAGATTACTTTCTTCATAATTGCTCTAGTATTTTATTCAAATTATCCGGTAACTCAATTTCAAAACTATATTTGTCAAATGCCAATTTCTTGGCCACTAAAAAAGGACTTTTCAACCCCATTAATTCATGGCCTCTATATGTTCCATCTCCAACCAACGGCCACCCTAAATAACTAAAATGGACTCTAATCTGATGGGTTCTCCCGCTTTTTAAATCCACCTCAACCAAACTATAATATTTATCTTTAAAAAAATATTTCTTTATTACTCTAAAATGAGTTTCTGCTTTTTTGCCATCTTCTCTTACAGCAAAACGATCAAACTTATATCTTGAACGGCCAATTGGTACTTTAATTTCTCCCTTTTCGGGTAGTTCCCCTTCAATCAAAGCCCAATATATTTTTTTTATTTGTCTATTTTTAAATAATTTAAGCAATTTTTCCCTGTATTTGCTATTTTTAGCCACCACCATCAAACCTTGCGTTCCCTTATCCAAGCGGTGCACTATTCCTTCTCTTGGTAATCCATTATCGCCATATTTTTCTCTTAACCAGTCTTCTATTGTCCCCATTTCATATTCTTTACCTTCTTTGGTACAAGTTACTCCGGCTCTTTTGTCAAGAATCAAAAAATTATTGTTTTCGAAAATTACTTTTGCCTTTTCTTCCATATAAAATATATTACCTGAATAATACCTATAAATATAAGATAATCATTAATATTATTATAAATATTAGTAAATGGTATACGCCAGTAGTCAATTACTGCTCCTTCAATCACTCTTTCTAAAAAATTAAATAATCCTCCCAAAAATATCAATAACCATCCCCAGGCTTTTTTATCGTGCCACCACAAATAAATACTCATTCCCAAAAAAAATAACTGAACAAATAAAATCCCCGGGATATTTATACCAAAACTTATTCCTCTATTCGTCATTCCCCACTTTCTTTAGCACAGTCAATACATAGAGTACTTTCCGGTTTAACCGCCAGTCTATCAGTGTCTATCATTTTGCCACAACGTTCACACACCCCATATTTTCCAATTCTCAACCGGCTCAATGCCTTTCTAATCTGAATAATTTGCTTATGAATGAAATTTACCTTAACCGTATTCTCAAAATGATCAATTTGTTCATCCAGGTCCTCTTCAGGACCATTACTATCTCTCTCTGGGTGAAAAAAAGGATCATTTGATTTTAGCTCTTTTTCACTTTTTTTCAGATGAAGAATCTTCTTCTCTAAAAATTCTTCTACCCCCTTAGTTACCTTACTTGGAAAACTTATCATAACCAAGCATAAACAATCCACCCACAAAAATCAAACTACTGACTGCCCACAAACTTTTATTTAAAATACCAAATATTAGGCAAAAACAAATCATATACCAAAAGAACATAAATCCTTTTCTTCCACTTTTAAACCATAAAAAAGACCTGTATTTCCGCCTTACTGGTAATGTAAGAAGCATCGACACGACTAAAGACGAAATCAAACGCCAATCCTTCACAGTTATGGAAACTATAAACACCAAAAATCCTAGACTGATTAAGTTATCTTCTAAGAAAGGCCATATTTTCCACTCTTTATCCTTAGAAATCAAAACCGCAAAAGCCATCCAAACACCAACTGCTGCCCACAAATTAATTTCATTAATTTTCCAAAATTCTAACCAAGGTGCCACTGAATTCCATTCTCCAAAATGACTGAGACCATAACCAATTCTTCCCCCAATAAAAAACAACATCAAAGCCACCCAGGAAAAAGCTACAACTTCCTCCTCTTTATAGCTTTCCCTCATCGTCCGCCAACTAATATAAAGATATCCAAAAATAGCTAAAATCAATAATAACCAAAGCATGATATATTTTACTACACAATTTGTTATACTTACCCATAAATTGCCGATGTGGCGGAACTGGTAGACGCGCACGACTCAAAATCGTGTGATGGCAACATCATGTGGGTTCAATTCCCACCTTCGGCACTCTCTCTAATTCTTTTTCTCAATATCAAAAAAACTTACCTGTTTACCGTTGAAATATAGATTAAATTGCCCTGTAGGCCCATTACGATGTTTTTCAATTGAGCAGCTAACCACCTCCCTAACATCTTCATCCTCTCGATGCAAAAACATCACCACATCAGCATCCTGTTCAATACTACCGGACTCACGCAAATCCGATAATCTAGGTTTACCTCCGCGTGATTCCATTTGTCGATTTAGTTGTGCAGCTGCCAATACGGGTATTTTCAACTCTCTGGCTAAATTCTTTAATCCTTGCGAAATTTCTGATACTTCCTGCACCCGATTATCGCGAGAATATCCATGCATTAATTGTAAGTAATCAACAATAATAAATTTTATTCCCTTGTCCGATTGTAGACGTCTAGCCTTTGTCCTCAATTCTGTTACCGTCAAACCCGGAGTGTCATCAATATAAAGTGGTGCTTCCGCCAAAACACCCATAGCTTCCGATAAAGAAGCAAAATCATCATCAGACAATTGTCCTGTTTTTAACTTCCAAGCGTCTATCAAACCTTGTCTCACTAATAATCTATCAACCAACTCTTCTTTACTCATTTCTAAAGAAAAGATACACACGGGTACCTTTTCTTCTACTGCCACATGTCGGGCAATATTCAATGCAAAAGCAGTTTTTCCGATTCCCGGTCGTGCCGCCAATATCAATAAATTACTGTCCTGCATTCCCGCCAAGCTCATATCCATTTGTTTGAATCCTGTCGCCAAACCCCTAAGTCCACTCCCTCTTTTCTGCAATTCATCTAATCTGTCAAAAGAGGCTGTCAAGACTTCTCTTAATGAAGAGGGTACTGATTTCAAATGCTTTTGCGACAAAGCATAAACTTCTTGTTCTGCCATATCCAACAATTCATCCGCAGGAATCGATTCATCAAATGCTTTTTCAGAAATTCTACCTGCAGCTGATATTAATTCTCTTTTGGCAGACAGTGCCTTTATAATCTTGCCATAACTTTCAACATTTGCAGAAGTAGGCACCTCGCTTGCCAATTTCGATAAAAAAGCCTTACCCCCAATCTTTTTAAGTAATTTTTTTTCTTTTAGTTTTCCAGCCACAGTGACAATATCAATCGGACTCCTTTCCTCATATAGCCTCATCATTGTTTCATATATCGAAGCCAAGTTTGGATTGTAAAAATGTTCTGCTCTTAAGAACTCTGACACTGCCAAAATGGCGTCATTATCAATCAAAATTGACCCCAAAACACTTAATTCAGCTTCTTCAAAAGAAGGTGGTAATTTTATGCTTGTGTCTTTAATAACACCACCTCCACTCCTTCTGGTAGATTATCTTTTTCTACCTTGAGAGAATCAACAAATATTGCTTCCTCTTTATCATACTCATCCAAAAATTTTTTAAATTCAGCTTCACGTGCCTCAAAATCTACCGGAATTACATAATTCGCAGCCGACTTTTTGGTCATTTCTATACTTTTATCATTAATTGAGTTTAATAGAACATCGGCCTCTTCTAATTTTTCCTTTTTCTTTTCACTCAATTCTCCTTCTTCTCTCCCCAAAAATAAAATCTTTACTCCGTCGACATTAATCACATACATACCAACCAGTCCCATAATCTCAATTCCTCCGATTTCATATTCTCCAGCCCCTAATACTATTACCTTCTCTCCCTCTTCTCCTAACTTAATAAAATTATTTTCTTTGTCAGTAAAAATTATTATCCTAGCGTAATAATTTTTATCCTCAAGATTGGATTTTTTTGGATTTAACCAAACACTTTCTTTTTTACCTTTTATAAAAATTTTGTTATTTCCAAAGTATTTAATTTCCATAGCTTATGATAACATTAGAAAGCCCTATGATTAAGACTTTAATTCTCACCATCATTTTTGGCCTCATCGTTGGCCTAGGTTTAGGTGGTACTGTTTTCTATCTCAGACAGACACAAAAAAGCAATCAAAGTCCATCAACAATAATTCCCACTCTTGCCCCTGAAAACAATTCTGAAAATGACCTAAAGCCCTCCCCTTCTCCAGCTAATACAGACACCAAGATAACAATTACTTCTCATCAAAACTATGACATAGTCACCACTAGTAAAATTACCCTCAAAGGCTCTACTACTCTCGCCGACAGTGTCATAATTATCAGTACTCCAGTGAATGTCTATCAAGGTACCACCGACAAAGATGGTAATTTTTCCCAAAGCATTGATCTTGAATCCGGCTACAACCATCTCACTATCAGTGTTATTAATTCCAATAATCAAGAAAATCATATTAATTATTATTTAACCTATTCAACCGCCAAAATAGAATGAAATATTTTATTTTCATTTTCATCTTTATAACTTATATAAACGTATCTTTCCCCTTCTCCTCTCAGGCTCAAACTGCTGTTCCTTCAAAATCATTGGATGAAAATATAGAAAACCTCCGCGAAAATATCCAAGAAAAAGTAAAAGAAAAACTTTCCGAAATAACTGATAACGAAAAACCCCACCCCAAAAAAGCCTATGTCGGTACAATTACTGACATTAATGAAACTGAACTCAAAATAAAAAACGGCGAGAATAATTATGAATTCACTATTGCCGAAGATGCTACCTTTGCCAATCTCAAATTAGCAAAAATCAAACTTTCTGATTTAAAAATTGGTCAAAATGTTTTAGTCCTCTCCCTCAACAAAGATACCTTGATTTATGCCAAACGTATCATTCAGGTAGACCCGGAAAAACTTGAAAACAAGCGTTTAACAATCTCGGGTACAATCGCTGATATCTCCACCACCGATTCAGTTTTTACATTTATTCCTGCGAATAATGGGGGTAAAGAAATGCAGATGAAATATAGTGACAAAACTGAAATCCGTTCTCGGGAAAATAAAGTGATCAAATTTTCCGACCTCAAAAAGGGCCAAAAAATCATTTCCGTTTGTAATCAAGCCCAAAACCAATCCTATTCTACCCTACGTTTAATTTCCCTCTAATTGGGAAAATTGATATAATTCCCATGTCCCAATAAGGGCAAACATACCTGGTGGGATTAGCTCAATTGGTTAGAGCGTCTGCCTGTGGAGCAGAAGGTTGCCGGTTCAAGTCCGGTATCTCACCCTCATGAATAAAATAAAGTATCAAACCGTTAAAGGCATGCGGGATTTTTATCCCGAGAATTGGGCCGATATTGAATATTTAAAAAACATTTTTCTTGATACTGGTAGAATTTTTGGGTATCAAGAATACGAGTCCCCTATTGTTGAAAACATTACTCTATATTTGGAAAAAAGTAGTCAAGAACTGGTTGAAAAACAAAGTTTTATCGTCAACGATCGTAATAATGAAAAATTGATTCTTCGGCCTGAGCTTACCCCTTCTCTAGCCAGAATGATTGTCGCCAAAGAAAACGAACTCAATTTCCCTCTTCGCTGGCAATCATGGGGTCGCTTTTGGCGTTATGAAAAACCTCAACGTGGCCGAGGACGTGAATTTTTCCAATGGAACATCGACCTTATCGGCATTGATTCCTCCCAAGCTGATGCTGAAATCCTTCAAATTGCCGCTCTTTCCCTCAAAAATCTCGGCCTCAACCAAAACGAGTTTCAAATTCGACTCAACGACCGCGAAGCTTTGCTTCAACTATTTCAACAGCAACTTCAACTAAGCATTAATCAGTCGAAACTCCTGCTCCGAGCTTTAGATAAAATTGATAAAATCGAACCAAAAACCTATCAATCTTGGTTATTTGAGCTTGGTTTTACTCAAATACAAATAGATAATTTTCTAAAACTTATTGACAACCCTCCAGAAGATTTTTCCCCTAGGCTCAAACAAATTTTAACTTTTATTCCCAAAAATTTGCGCAATTTTTTTACGATTGATCTTAAAATCGTCCGCGGACTTGATTACTATACTAACTTGGTTTTCGAAGCATGGGCCACCAAATCCACACTTAAACGAGCTCTTTTTGGTGGAGGTCGCTACAACAACCTAACCCAGCAAGTAGGTGGTCAAAAAACTCTACCCGGGGTCGGCTTTGCCATTGGCGACATGGCCATTTTTGAAATCCTCAAAGATCTAAATAAAATTCCTGACATAAATCCCAATCCTAGTAAAATTTTTATCTCTACCTTTTCCGCAGATAATTATATTGAAGCACAAAACCTTGCTAATTTCCTCCGTAAAAATAAAATCAATTCTATTCTCAATCCTGACCCCAATTTAAAACTTAGCCAGCAATTTAAATATGCATCCAAAAATAACTTTATCTACGTAGCCGTCTTAGGACCCGAAGAAATTAAAAAGAAAATAATTACTTTAAAAAATCTTCAAAGCGGAGAACAAAAATCATTTACTCAAGACGATTTATTGACCATTTTGTGCTAAAATAAGACCTATGAAATCATCTATTCATCCTACATATTATTCTGATAGCCAAGTCACTTGCGCCTGTGGCAACAAATTCACTACCGGTTCAACCCTAAAAAAAATCGAAGTTGAAGTTTGCAGTCAATGCCACCCTTTCTTTACTGGCCAGCAAAAATTTGTCGACATTAAGGGTAGAATTGATAAATTCAAAGAAAAAGAAGCCAAAGGTGTTGCCTACAAAGCCAAGAAAAAATAAGGCATGCCTACTATTAATCCCAATATTGCTACTCTCGAATTCCGCATTGGTCCAGGCGGCCAAGAAGCTGAGCTTTGGCTCGAAGATTTAATGCGCATGTACACTCGTTATGCCGAAAAGGTCGGTTGGAAAGTAAAATATCTTGATAGCAATATCATTCAAATATCAGGTCTTGATGTCTACCCCCAGCTTAAATGGGAAACAGGCACCCATCGAGTTCAACGCATCCCTCTTACTGAAAAAAGAGGTCGCATACAAACCTCTACCGCAGCCGTTGCTGTCTACCCTCAAGTTAACGCTCAGGACGTTGTTATTAATCCTGATGATATTGAAATGACCGCTTCTCGTGCTGGTGGTAATGGCGGTCAAAATGTAAATAAGGTTTCTACCGCTGTTAGACTTTTGCATAAACCCACTGGACTTACTTTTTCTGTTCGACAAGAACGATCTCAAGAACAAAATCGGGCCATAGCTATGGATCTTCTCCGAGCCAAACTTTGGCAGTTAGAAGAAGATAAAAAAATCAAAGAACTTGGTACTACTCGACAGAAAGTTGGATTAGCCATGCGAGCTGACAAAATTCGTTCCTACAATTACCCACGCAACCAAATTAAAGATCATCGAATTGACAAAGAATTTAATTTAAGCAAATGTTTAAACGGCGATCTTACTGATTTACTACTAGAATTAAGCGCCTTAGACGAAACCGAAAACTAATTTTTCAATAGAACTTCAATCGCTTTTTCTAATTGATTATCATTTTTATTTTCTTCATCAGTCGATAGCTTTTCCTCCACATCAGGCCTCACTCCCTCTCCATGAATATTCTTTCCATCTGGTAACAACCATTTAGCCA
>Ga0116184_10002989_pt1 | contig 14243 bp, 14 predicted proteins | sample AD_JPNNA5_MetaG_FD_89886 | JGI IMG/M metagenome (GOLD analysis project Ga0116184, IMG submission 89886) | Active sludge microbial communities of municipal wastewater-treating anaerobic digesters from Japan - AD_JPNNA5_MetaG | ecosystem: Engineered > Bioreactor > Anaerobic > Digestate | place... | reverse complement strand
TACCCGATCGGAATCACGGGGCTGACCGCCGCGGCGCGCGCCGCCCGATCGGCCGAGTTTCTCGCCAGCCTCCAGACCCTGGTGCCCAACGCCAAGCTCACGATCGACTCGCAGACGGGCGACCTGGTGGCGTTCGCCACGCCCGCCGAGCACGAAATCCTCCGCGCGGCGGTGGAAAAACTCGGCCGCCGCCCCGCCGCGGTCAACCAGTCGAGCCAACTCGAAATCCACCAGCTCACCTCGGCCGATCCGACGACGGCGCTCTCGCTGCTGGAGGGCCTCGCCCCCGGCGCGGAAATCAAGCTCGACGCGGTCAACAAGCGGCTGATTGTCTTGGCGCCGCCCGAAACGCAAGCCACGATCCGCAATACGCTCGCCCAGATCCAACCCACCGAGCCGGGGCCGAACGACCCCCAGGCCCGCGTGATCAACCTCAAGCAGAAGCCGGCCAAGGCGCTCTCCGCGGTGATCGCGCGGTTGGCGCCGAAAGCCGAAGTCACCGTGGACGAAGAAGGCAAGCGGCTTGTCGTCGTCGCCACGGAGGCCGACCAGGAATTGATCCGGCGAACGGTCGAACAGATCGACGGCGCGCTGGCCGCCGAGGAAGAGAACACCCTGATGGTCTTCCCGGTCGCCCCGGCCCAGCGCAAGCGGTTCGAGGCGGTCGTCCAGTCGCTTACCAAGGAGATGCCCGAGGTTGAAATCATTCAGGACGACGAGCCGACGCAGCTTTCGGTCTGGGCGAAGCCGTCGGAGCACAAGGTGATCGGCGAGATCCTCCAGCAGCTCAAGGCCGGCATGGCGCCGGAGACGCAGCGGCGATTCGAGGCCTATTCAATCCAGGGCGCGATCGGCTATGAGGCGACCAAATCGGGGCAGTTGATGACCGCCGCCACGCTGACCACCGGGCTCCAGGAGCTCGTGCCCGGCGCCAAGCTGATGATCGACGCCAAGAACAACAAGCTGATCGCCTGGGCGAGCCCTGAGGAGCACGCGATGCTCAAGGAAGCGGTGGAGAAGCTCGCTCCCGGCGGCGGAGCCGAGGGGTCGCCCCTGCTGCACGTCTACAAGCTTGCGAAAAAGGCCCCTTCCACGCTGGTCGCCGGCTTGCAGAAGCTCGTCCCCGGCGCGGACGTCACCCTCGACGTCGATGGATTGAACCTGACCGTCGTCGGCACGCCCGCCGATCAGCAACTGGTCAAGGATGCGGTCGACCGGCTCGAAAAGGCGGCGGCTGAAGGGGCCCAGCCGTATTTCGAAGCCTACCAGGTCCGCGGGCTCGGCGGCAGATCGTCAATGGGGCGATATTATCACTTCCAGTCGTTCATGACCAACTTGCAGCCTCTCGTGCCGAATGCCAAGCTCTCGGTCGACTATGAGTCGGGAAGCCTGACCGCCTTCGCCACCGCCGAGGAACATGCAATCCTCAAGACCTCGATCGACAAACTGACGTTCGCCGGCCCGGGCAACACGCCCGAGCTGAAAGTCTACACGCTCAAGTCCGATGTCCCGGAGACCCTCTCCGACGGGCTCAGGGAGCTTGCTCCGCGGGCGAGAATCAGCATCGACGCCGACGCGCGGCAGTTGACCGTCGTGGCGTCGGCCGCCGACCACCAGATCGTCAAGGACGCGCTGAACCGTTGAGCAGGAACCGCCGTGCCACCCAGAGAGCCGCACCTCCAGTGGAGCTCGCCTTCCGGGGTCATGCCATCCCCTCCGACATGGACGCGGTGCGCGAGATCGTCAACGCCACGGGCTTCTTTACCCCCGACGAGGTGGACATGGCCGTGGAGCTTGTAGATGCAGGGATAGCAGGCGGGAGCATCAGCGACTATCGGTTCCTCTTCTGCGAAGACAAGAGCGGCGCCGTGCTGGGGTATACCTGCTATGGGCCGGTCCCCTGCACCGTGGGAAGCTTCGACCTCTACTGGATCGCCGTGCATCCCCGCCATCAGGGCTCTGGCATCGGGAAGGAGCTCCTGGAGCGCACCCAGGAGAAGATCCGCAGCCTCGGAGGGATGCGCATCTACATCGAGACGGCATCCCGCGACCTCTACCGCCCCACCCGGCGCTTCTATGCCAGGTGCGGCTACCGCAGGGAGGCCCTGCTCAAGGACTACTACTCGCCCGGGGACAGCAAGATCATCTATGTGAAGCACCTCGGGTGAGGCAAGTTCCCTGATCCACAGGGTATCACCTGCCCGGCCCCTCACACCTTGCCAGGATCGGTCCCCGGCACACGAAAAACTGGTAGAGGGAGAGCCCCCTGCACAGTCCGAACACCCTGCACTGTATGTCGGAGAAAAAGAACCTGAGCAAGGATTCAATCTCAAATGCCGTATTGACGTGTTCGTGCCTCATAAGCAACCCGTAATCAAGCCCGTGTCTAATCCGGAATTCAAGCCCAGTGGTCACCATCCAGCCCAGCTTCCATAACGGCGTCCCTTCGCTCGGCACCGACACCCGCATACTGCCGCCAGGAGCAAGATGGAGGGCCGATCTCGCAATGACCCTCGGCAGATCGCAAACATGTTCGAAGGTGGCTATCGAGGTGATGCGGTCGTAGGCCTGACCGGCGGGGACATCGCCAATGTCTGCATAGACATTCCTAACCCTTCCGAGCAGCTTCGAGTCTCTATACAGGGCTTCAAATGGTTCAACTATGTCATACGGTCCGCCAGGAGGTTCATAGAGCAACTGGTTGAGAGTACCCGCTCCTATCTCGAGGGTGCTCTGGCTCCCGGGGGTGGAGACGACATCCATGGCTACCTGCCTGTGCAGCCATCGTTCCATTTTCTGGGACAGAGATGAAGCTGCCGTTCCGCCTTCCCGGTTTGCCTTGTAATGCTCTGTATAGATCTTCGCTATCCCCTCTGGCAGGGGCGGCCGGGCCTTGGGAAATCGATTCAGGATTTCTGTCTCTCCCGCGGCATGAGGAGCCGCGCGCATGTTCGGGGGTATCATTTCATCCCTTTCCCTGTTCCCAAGGCACTGGCGTATTGGGGCCAGATCGGTTTCCCAGGCAACCCTTCCTGGGTAGCAGAGCATCCCAGACGTGTCAATCTCCTGCCAAGGAGCGCCCGGTCCGGCACCCGTGGACCACGAGGAAATCCGCCATGCCATCGACCTTGGCGCGTTCGACTGACACCTTGCCGTCATCCGTGCCCGGGATGACGAGGGACTTGATCCAGTTCACGCTCCGGTCCCCGGTTATGACCCCCAGCGGGAAGCCGACCCTTCCCAGCCTCCTGGTAACGCCTCGTTCACGGGTGCCGAGCCGCCTCCCCGCAGGGCCGTGTATCGAACCGAACAGCCACAGCCCACCCAGGTGTCCACCACCTCGCTCCCCTGGTTGGGCGGGCTCAGCATGACCACGCGCCCGAGGGTGGGCAGGGGTTCGGTCGCCTGCATGGACCTCACGATGATCCCGCCCATGAAGTGGGTTACGAGGTGGACCGAACGGGCACCCGCCGCCCTTGAGACAACTCCTTCCTGATCATGGTAGAGAGCTGCTCTATCAGGTATTCCCGGGAGACATAGTCTTTGTTGAACACCGTGAACCCCTGGCTCGTGAGATATTCGCCCGGGGAATTCATGGACCGGCTCGTCCTGGCCAGTCCCTGGAGGCGCGCCACGCACTCGCCGGTCTGGCCGTACACAGGCGCGGCAAGGGAAAGGAGCGCAACGAGCATGAACGTCCTCATGGGAACCCTTTGCAGGTGTGCCCCGCATTCCTCAGGTCCATGACCTGCCCGCGACTGCATATCCGCAGTTCCCTCATGAGATTCTCACAGTTCAGGGGCCTTTGAAGGCACGAGACATACCAGAACAAAGACCTCATTGCCCGTGTTTCTCAGCTGATGCTCTTCAAGGGCCGGCATGAACACCACGTCACCGGGTTTCAGCGGATGCCACTGCCCGTCATGATAACACTCGCCGTTCCCTGAGTGGATGAACATCTCATGCTCCCAGTCGTGCACGTGTCGGGGGGTGTATCCACCGGGCGCGATCTCGAATATGCGCATGAAGAAATTCTGTGCGCCGTCACCACTGCCGATCACCACGCGGGCCGCGACTCCCTTCATGGTCTCATTGTTGAAATTCGTGGGAGTGACCGCGCGATATCCTCTCATCGTCATGACACCCTCCCTGATCGCTTTGAGAAGGCCTGCCCCTTGCCGTGTGCAGAGGTCCCTGGTTCCATGCAATATCGCCGTATTATCAGAGACTAACAGAGCTCACACCCTGCGTCAAGTGCCGATGCGGCTTGACAAAGAGGCCTCCTTGTGAGATCATAGAGAGCTGTTTTCACAAGGTTATAAAAAACAGGAGGTGTGCGTGGAAATCTGTGAGCCTCCCCCTTGAGCTGGTGGGCAGGGTGGTCAAAAACATCGGTATGTTCCTGAATGGATAACAATTCCAACCCTCTCCTGATGGAGAAACCCCTGCTCGATACGGATCGTCCTGCACCTGCACCGCGAAGCGGTCGACCCCGTCTCTCACGCCAGCTCTGAGGCACCCTAAAAAACCGAGGTTACCGGCCCCCGGAAGCATCCGGGACCGGTTCGTCGCCGGCACGTCCATGGCCCCGGCATGCCCGGTGGCGGCCCCTGGTCTGAAAGAGGGAGACACGGATATCCACGGCGCTTCCCAGGGAGGATACCCATGGCAACCATGATTGCAGAGATATTCCTGTTGTTCCTCGCCGGCATCATCACGGACCTCCTGGTCACCCGCTACACCCGCTCGGTGGCCGAGAGGAGGGTGTGGAGCGCCACGATCCTGAGCGGCGTGATCACCTGCGCCAACTTCATCATGTTAAGCGTCATCATCCGCGACGGAGCCCTCCAGTCGCTCATCGGCATCGCGGCGTATGCGGGCGGCAACACCGTGGGCACGTACGTGGCCATGGTGAAAAACGCGCTCTGATGCCGGGCGGCACGACTCATTCCCACCCGGCATTGTGGGAACTGCAAGATTCAGCTACATTTTCCCGGTGGGTTTGCCGATAGCTCAATCATGGCATGAAGACAAGCACTGATCGTGAGAGGTAGGTATGGATGTGACCCTGGTAAATCCGTTCATTGAGGCGACACTGCACGTTCTGTCCTCGCTGGCCTTCACCAAGGCCTCAGCAGGGAAACCGTTTTTGAAGAAGGATCAGCTCGCCAGCGGCGACGTCTCGGGCATCGTGGGATTGTCCGGCGAGGCGCGGGGCACCATCTCGGCGAGCTTCTCAGAGCAGAGCATCCTGTCCATCGTGAGCAACATGTTCGGAGAGCCGGTCAGGGAGATCAACGACGAGGTCAAGGACGCGGTTGGAGAGATCCTGAACATCGTCTCGGGCCAGGCAAGGCAGAAGCTGGAGGCCACGGGCAGGATCCTCAAGGGCGCCATCCCCACGGTGATCACCGGGAAGAACCACACCATCTCCCACATCACCAAGCAGCCCATCATCGCCATCCCCTTTGACACGGACAACGGCCACTTCACCATCGAGGTATGCATAGAGGACAAGCCCTCGGGCTGACCCTGTACAACACCGACGACTCCCAGAAAGAGCGCAGGGGATGGGCATTCCGGCGCTCTTTCTCTGCGAATCATCCCTTCCCCCACCCCCGCATGTGCGGCACCGGCAATACCACCCGCCTGTCCCGGGTCAGGATGTCCTACCCACAGCAGCCGGATCGTGCTACTGAGAGAAAAGAATATCTGCCTCTGTTTTACCGCACCGCTGATGACGACACTGTCCATGAGAGGGAGGTGAGCAGACCATGAAGGATCCGGCAAAGACTGCTGAGAACCTCAGGACGTTCCTCACCCTGGGCATCTGGCACATACGGATCGACGACCTCAAGGGCTTCAGGAGGCACCGCATCCTTGCGCTGCGTGTACTGGTCCTCTCGGTCAGGAAGTTCATTTCGGACCAGTGCGTGCTGTGGTCCTCCGCGCTCACCTTCTATTCCCTCATGTCCATCGTACCCGTGGCCGCACTGCTCTTTGCCGTGGCCAAGGGGTTCGGGTTCAAGAGTCGCCTGCAGCAGCAGCTCATGGAGCAGTTCGGGGGACAGCAGGAGGTGCTGGCCTACGTCATCGACTTTTCCAACCGCCTCCTGGACTCCACCAGGGGCGGCATCCTGGCCGGCGCGGGAGTGATCGTGCTGCTCTGGGCGGTCATCAAGATGCTGGGCAACGTGGAGGAGTCCTTCAACGCCATCTGGGGGGTGACCCGTCAGCGGTCCCTGGGGAGGAAGTTCAGCGACTACCTGTCCATCATGCTCATCGCGCCGGTCCTGCTCATCGCCTCCAGCAGCGCCGCGGTGATGATCGTGGGCCGCATCGGAACCCTGAGCGAAGAACTGGGCCTGTACGGCTTCGTCGCGCCGCTCCTGGACATCGTCGTACGGGCGGTCCCGTTCCTGCTCATATGGGTGCTGCTCTCGTTCATGTATATCTTCATCCCCAACAGGACCATCCGGTATGCATCGGGAATCCTTGCCGGAGCCTTCGCGGGCATCGTCTTCGTAGTGGCCCAGGAGGTCTATATCGCCTTCCAGATCGGCGTTTCCCACTACAATGCCGTGTACGGCAGCTTTGCGGCCCTGCCCCTGTTCCTGGTCTTTCTCCAGCTCGGCTGGTTCATCGTGCTGTTCGGTGCAGAGCTGTCCTATGCCCACCAGAACGCCCATGTCTGCGGCATCGGCCCCGAGATGGGGCCGTTCGCGAGAAGGCTCCTCACCCTGAAGATCGCCCACACCATCGTCAGCAACTTCGTCCGCGGACTTCCAGCGCCGACGGCGGCATCCCTGTCCGGAGAGCTCGGCATGTCCTTGCCGAACATCAACGGGTCCCTGGCCGAACTGAAGGCCGCGGGCATCATCCTGGAGACGCACCCCTCGGACACCGCCGACGATCCGGGTCATGTCCCGGCACGGGGCCCGGAGTCCATCTCCGTGGCGACGGTGGTGGAGGCCCTGGAAGGGGGAGAGGCGGCCTGCGGCTTCCTGCCGGAGACCCGTGAGACGCAGGAGCTTGAGGGGATACTCCGGGATTTCCTCAGGTCCCTGGAGGCCTCCCCTGCAAACAGACTCCTTCGGGACATCCCATCGGGAAAGACGACCTGACGATCCGGCCACTGCCGGCACAGGGCAGCCTGAACAGCAAAGGCATCAGGCCCGGAAGATGAAGTACACGGCCCCCGTGAGGCAGATGCCCGCCCAGAGGTAGTCGAGCTTGAAGCCCTGGTTCATGTAGATCATGGAGAAAGGTACGAACACGGACAGCGTAATGACCTCCTGCAGGATCTTGAGCTGGGAGAGGCTCATCTGCTGGAACCCGATGCGGTTCGCCGGAACCTGGAGCATGTATTCGAACAGGGCGATCCCCCAGCTTGCAAAGGCGGCGATGTACCACTGGGCGGTGTTCAGGTTTTTCAGGTGGCCGTACCAGGCAAAGGTCATGAACAGGTTGGAAAGGACGAGGAGCAGCGTCGTCTGCACGACAATGGGCATGGTGTCTTTTCTCACTCCCGGTGCATGGTCAGTCTCGTAAGTCCCTCTAGCAGATTCTCATCGGCAGGCAAAGGGTTTTCCTCAAGGGGGCGGCAGGGGCACATTCGTCCATTGACCGCCGAAGTGTTTTCACCTATAGCCGCAATGAGCCTCTCCTTTTGAGGGGTGGTGCGGTTACGCGTGGAGAAGTCGTGCTGGTACCCGAACTCGATCATGAACGCATCGTCCGGATGAACACCGGGGAGTACTCTGCCTGCGGCGTGGCCATGAAGTGGATCCCCCCCGACAAGGCCGAAGGGGCAGAACGTCTGCGGCAGGATCTGCTGCTGAAAATCGCCGGAGCATCGTCCTTCGAGTTCAACGACACAAAGCCCGTCTACCGGAGCCTGTCCCCGGGGTGCCGCCTGTGCGGCCAGGGCGCCTGGTCGTGCCTGTTCATCAGCAACCTGTGCAATGCCCGGTGCTTCTTCTGCCCGGCCAGGCAGGACAATCAGGACGAACCGGGCACCAGTACCCTGACCTTTCCGCGGTGCGGTGATTATGCCGACTACCTGGAGCGGTTCGGATTTAAGGGGGCGAGCATCAGTGGCGGCGAGCCGCTGCTCGATGTCGAGAAGGCCCTCTCCTTTGTCAGCACCATCAAGGAACGCCTCGGCGGAAACATCTACCTGTGGCTGTACACCAACGGCACCAGGCTCACCCGCGAAACGGCCATGCGCCTGGCCGATGCGGGCCTCGACGAGATGCGGTTCAACATCGCGGCCACTGGGTACGACCTCACGCCCCTTCGCATGGCCGTGGGCGTCATCCCCCACGTCACGGTGGAGATCCCGGCCATCCCCGAGGACATCGAGATGATGCGGGACAAGCTCTTCGAGCTGGACGACGCCGGGGTGGAGTTCCTGAACCTCCACCAGATCCGTTGCACGGGCCACAACGTGGGCAACCTCGCCTGCCGCGGATACACCTTCCTCCACGGGCCCCAGATCGGCATCCTCGAATCCGAGCTTACCGCGCTGCGCCTCATGGACCATGCCCGCCGCCACGCCATCGGCCTGGGCATCAACTACTGTTCCCTCATCTACCGGCACCGGTTCCAGGCACGGTCCTCCCGCATGCGGTGGGCACCATACATGGCCAAGTCCTTCGAGGAAGTGACCGGTGCCGGCCTCATCCGGACCGTGCAGATCGCTGCAGACCCTGCGGAAATCCTGAGGGTCGAGGCCTGTCTGAAGTCCCGGGGCGTCGACCCGTCCCTGTGGTCCATTGCCTCCGACAGGTGTCGCATGCTCATCGCCGGCAGGCTCCTCAAGACCCTTGACCCGCTGCCTGCTGCCGTGAAGGTCTCCTATGCCCTTGCCACGGTCAGACCCGGTGTCACCTACCGAAACCCCTTCCGGGAGGTGCGCCTCGCCTCGGGTGGCAAGGTGGTCATCGAACGCTCAACGGTGTACCCCGACGTGGACCTGTCACCGCAGGAGATCGGCATCTTCAATGCCGCGTTCCTTGACTGCAGCCGACCGGTGGTCGCCGACGCCGTGTACCGCGATGCCTGCGCCCTTGACCCGTCAGGGGAACTCCGGCACAGGTGGCGCATGATCGTCCAGGCCGAGACCCTGCGTTCGGGCCTTCTGGAATACTATTGATTCACCCGGATCACCACGCTATTATTTATGGCGATGCTTCCTGCGGACCGGCCATGAACAGCACAGGTGTTCTGAAACGGTTCCTCCGCCTTGCATGCACAGCGCTGCTCCTTGTCGTGCTTTCCCCCGACACCCACGGAGCTACGGCGAAAAAGGTCGTCCTGGCCACCGGGGAGTGGCCGCCGTACAGCTCCGAGCATATGGAAGGGCACGGGATCTTCACCACGATAGTCACCGCGGTGTTCGCCGAGATGGGCGTCACGCCCGTATACCGCTTCTACCCGTGGAAACGGGCCGAGCATGAGGTGAGAAAAGGCCATGCCTTTGCCGCCTTTCCATACATCATAACCCCGGAGAGGTTCGCGGAGTTCACTTTCTCGGAAAGCATCGCCTTCAACTCGGGCCGTCTGTTCTACGATACCCGGAGGTACCCCGAAGGCATCGTGTTCCACGACATGAACGACCTGTCGCACTACCGCATCGGCGGGAGCCTGGGATACTGGTACGAGGAGGTCTTCAAAAAGCACGGCATCCCCATCGACTATGCCCAGACCGATGAGCAGAACATCCACAAGCTCCTCATGGGGCGCATCGACCTTGTGCCCCTGGACGAGGCAGTGGGGCTGTACCTCATCCGCAAGCTCCACCCGGACAAGGTGAACCGGTTCGCCTTTGCAGAGAAACCCCTGAACCAGGACAGCCTCCACCTGATGATCTCCCGGACCTATCCCGGATCCTCCACTCTGACCAGACAGTTCGCTGCCGCCCTCGAGAGGATCAAGACCAACGGCGTGTACGAGAGGACATGCAACCGGTACGGGATCATCATGTTCCGCTCGCAGACCCTGCTCTACCTCGGAGGCACGGATATCTTCCCTGGTTCCCGGTAATCCCACGGAACGAGGTATCGGGAGAACCGGCATGAGCATGACCGCAATGACCGGTCCGGGGGTTAAGAATGCTCTCATGTTTTCCGATGCGTGAGTGAGTGAACAGATAGTACTCCACCTTACCAAGGGGGCGTTCATGAGAAGACTGGTTCTCGTGGTGTTTCTATGCTGTATCGTCCATCCGGTCCATGCCCAGCAGGCAGGCAAACTGCACATCGAGGCCCTGCAGGTGTCCGACATCGAGGTGTACAACCGCTCGTACGAGGGGTTCCAGGAGGAGCTCGCCAGGTCGGGCATCGTGGAGGGGAAGAACCTCGTCATCCGTCGGCATATCATCGACGCCAAGGCCGATCCCAACCTGTGGCAGAAGGTGAACATCCTCATCAGGATCAAGGGCAAGGCTTCGGATATCGTTGATGCGAAGCCCGACCTGGTGCTCACCATCGGTACGCCGGCCACGAAGTACTCCATGGACAAGTTCGTTGCCGCGGGGATCCCCGTGGTCTTCACCGCCGTTGCCAACCCGCTGGTCCTCGGGTGCCCGTCCCTTGAGCGCCCCCTGCCCGGCATCACCGGCGCGACCCTGTACCTGGATCCGCTTGCCCTGCTCAAGCTCTCCCAGATGGCGCTGCCCACCATGAAGTCCATGGGCATGATCTACAGCGACGACGACAACGCGGTGGCCTTCGTGGAGGAGGCCAGGAAGAAGGCCGAGACCCTTGGCATCACCATTGTGCCCAGGCAGGTGAAGAAGTCCGATCCCATCAGGCCCGCAGCGGCCGAACTCGTCAAGCAGGGCGTGGACTGCTTCGGTGTGCCCCTGGACGCCTACTACGGCCTCAGGAACACCCAGCCCGGCCGGGACATCCTGGCCTATGCCATGGAGGCGAACAAACCCCTGTTCGCCTACGCGAATTTCCCCCTGCCAGGCGCCACGCTCTACATCGGGCCCGACTTCACAACCGTGGGAGCGCTGGCAGGCAAACAGGCCGTCCGGATCATACTGAACAAGGTGAAGCCCGGAACCCTGCCTATCCTCAGGCAGCAGGAGCTCATAGTCCTCACCGATCCCCAGGCGGTCCAGCGGCACGGCCTGAAGTTCAGTCCGGCCCTGCAGCAGCTGGTCAAGCCCGCCAAGTTCGAGAAGTAGGTACTCTCAGGGCGCCAGCACGACCGTGTCGAGATGAGCGTCCAAGGCATCTCCGGGCACGCTCCTGCGGTCGTAATAGCGGACCGCGGGCCGGTACCCCAGCAGGGCCTCCAGCCGCTTGCCGTGGATGCGTTCCTCGTCCTGCCCTGCATCCTCGGGCATGGATGCCCAAAGCGGCCTCGAACGGTCGCCGTCCAGGGGGAGCATGGTGTAGATCATCAGGCCCTGCGCGGTTGTGGACTCGACGAAGAGCTGGCAGGAACGTTCCGGGGTGAAGGACGACATGTACTCGCGGTCAATTGCCCGCCGCGTGAGGGGGCTCACCGACCTGACCCACTCGGCGGTTACGCCTTGTCGGTACATGCCATCGGGTACGACCCAGCTCAGCAGGCTGTACGGGTTCTCATCCAGCAACCCCTTCACGCGCTCCGCGAGGTCTTTCCGCTCGAACCACTGGGTGTCACGGAGCTCCACGCACAGGGCCTGCCCCAGGGAGTGCGGATCCACGGTCCGGCATTCTCCTGCTCTGCCGAGCACGATGCGGCTGATGAATCCCGGTCTCCCCTTATGAGCCCTCATCCGCGGCAGTTCCACCGGGAAGAGGTCAATACCGGATGCCTCCTCGGCATAGGAGAAGGCCTCGCGGATGTCATCCCGGTCCATGGTGTGGCTCTTCGTGATGAGGTATGGCGGCTCCGGGAGATGTTCGATGCCGAACCGCCGGGCCTGCGCCCTGAGCACCGTGCCAGGCAGGACGCTCAGGGGGTACACGCTCAGCTCGTCGCAGAGGTCATTGCCCAGCACGAAGTCTATGGAACGCTTTACATCGGTTAAACGGTCCCCGGGAAGACCCACCATCACGTCGGTCATGACCCGCACCCCGGCACCCCTGAGCATCCTGACCCCGCTGATGAACCGCTCCTCGTCGAAGCGCCTGCCCACGTTCCTCAATGTGGCGGCATTGATGCTCTGGAGGCCGATCTCCACCTGGCACAGCCCGGAGCGGACCATGGCGCCGACCAGTGTGGGGGTGAGATCCTCCGCGTTGAGCTCGCAGCTGAAGCCAAGGGTCTCGGCGCGCTCGGCGGCCATGGCGGCCAGGAGCCCAACCAGGTCGGGCCTTCGGGCAAAGCACGGGTCGATGAGCGTGATCTCCCCCACGTCCGTTCGGCGAGCCAAGGCGACCTCGCGGCGGATCCTCTCCACGGGGAAGACCCGCACCACCGGCACGCTCTTGTGGTAGTAGCAGTAGGTACAACGCATGGGGCAGCCCCGCATGGTCTCAAGGAGCATGGTACCGTGCAGCGATGGACCGATCAGCCCTTCCAGGTACGGGGACGGTATGCCGTCGAGGCGCTCCCGGTGTCTCCCGGGCTGGAAGGACACAGCCGCCTCGCCGTGGCGTGCCATAAGGCCGGGGATTCCGGCAAGCCCGACACCACCCTGCGCCACACACCCTGCCAGCTCTGCGAAGGTCTCCTCGCCCTCCCCGCACACGCCGCAGTGGAAGGAACCGTGACCCTGGAGAAAAACATTGTCCGGTGTGACCTCGGGACCCCCGAGCACGATCATGCACCGCTCCAGGCGCTGCCTGATCAGGCTGCACAGGTGCAGGGTGCGCTCCACGTTCCAGAGGTAGCAGCTCAGTCCTACCAGGTCGGGCTCGGCCTCGACGATCCAGCGCAGCAGGGCGGCATCGCCACCCAGGTTCATGATGTGCCCCGGGCAGATGCGCACCTCGGCCTCTTCGCCCTGCGCGGCGAGATACGCTGCGAGGTACCCCGCAGCCAAGGGGACGTTCTCCCGGGAATAGACGTAGTCGTGGGACTGCAGGGGCAGCTGGAGGAGCGCGATCTTCACCCTTCAGTATCCTTCCATGCGGCAGCCCACCCCTAGGAGATGTCCAGGTCGGGGTAGAGGCGTTTCAGGCACTCCGGGCAGATGCTGTGGCTGAACTCGGCCTCGGAGTGGTCCTGGATGTATCGCTCGATCTGGTTCCAGTACCCCCTGTCGTCGCGGATCTTCTTGCAGGATGAGCAGATGGGCAGCAGCCCGCTCAGGGTCTTGATCTGGGACAGGGCACCTTCGAGCTTGAGCTTTTCGCCGTTCAGTGCCTTCTCCACATTCTCCCGCTGGACGAGTTCCTCCCTCAGGCGCTCATTGGCGTTCTTCAAATCCTGAGTGCGGATGTTCACGAGCTCCTCCAGGTGGTTCCGATGTGCGGCGAGTTCCTCGTTCATGTTCCTGAGATCCAGGGTGGATGTTCGGAAGTAGCGCCAGGCAACCAAGGTGGGTGGCAACGAGCACAGGAGGAAAAAAGCCGCGGTGAGGATGGACTCCAGGAGGTTTCTCCTCTGCAGGGCCTTGAAATGGGTGACCTCGAAATCCGCGCAGGACAGGTACGGCCTGCCGCCCGGGGACCGCTCACGTACGGCCACTGACCGGAAGTGGCCCCACTGGTCCGTGTACTCGACAAAGACCGTGCGCCCGGTCCGGTAGGCCTCCACGAACTCCGGGGGTATGTCCTCGTAGGGCAGGAAGTACCAGGATCTGCGCTGCCTGGCCTCCTCCTCGGACACGGTGGGGGCAGAGAAGTAGAACCTGCCGTCCTTTTCCACCAGGGTGTAGATCCATTTGAACTCGGTCTGCAGGGCGAAGTCGGAGAGCGCCCTGCGGTTCCTGAGCTCCTCGTCGAAGCCGATGGACCTCTCGTCCACCGCCCGGTCGTGAAAATCCGGTGCGAGCATGTACTTCAGGCTCTTGGCCACCACGAGCATGCGCTTGTCGATCTCGTGGCGCATGGCGCTCATGCGCTCGTGGTTCGACCACCAGGCATAGGCGATGACGCCTGCCATGAAGACACTCAGGCTCAGAATCCCATAGATGACATACTTGAGGTGTTTCTTCTCAGGCATATGGCCATGGGGCTCCTTTTCCCCTCAGGTACGTCGCGGCATCATGGATCGCACTGTCCATGTCCCATTGTACCGGGAATTGAGGGGCATTTCCATCTCTGCCTACTTGTAGCTGTGGAGACCGGGCAGGT
>Ga0116184_10002987_pt1 | contig 14246 bp, 14 predicted proteins | sample AD_JPNNA5_MetaG_FD_89886 | JGI IMG/M metagenome (GOLD analysis project Ga0116184, IMG submission 89886) | Active sludge microbial communities of municipal wastewater-treating anaerobic digesters from Japan - AD_JPNNA5_MetaG | ecosystem: Engineered > Bioreactor > Anaerobic > Digestate | place... | reverse complement strand
CGATCTGCCGGATGCGCTCAGGGCCCACAAGGTCGCAGACCCGGCGCATCACCGTGGCGTGGGAGAGCTTCTGACCAAGGTAGTCGTCCCGCAGGTCCGCGTGCGCGTCCAGGTGGATGACCGTCAGGTCGCCGTAGGCGTCTGCGGCGGCACGGATGGCGCCCAGGTTCACCAGGTGCTCGCCCCCCAGCAGGAAGGGGGCCTGGCCGCGTCGGATGATCTCCCGGGCGGTGTGTTCGATCAGCCCGAGCGCCGGGGCCGGGTCGCCGAAGGGCAGCTCCAGGTCGCCCCTGTCCATGAAGGAGCAGTCCTGAAGGTCTGCGTTCTGGGCAGGGGAGAAGGTCTCCAGACCGTAGGACGCCTCGCGGATGGCCGCCGGGCCGAAGCGAGACCCCGGACGGAAGCTGGTGGTGGAGTCGAAGGGGGCGCCGAAGATGCAGATGGTGCCGCTGGTAGCCGATGCCATGTAGCTGTTCATCGTGTATTCCCTGAACCGGGCCTCCCCTCTAGAAACTCGGCGGGGCGGAGATCCACAGGAACTTCGCCGCCTTGTCGGACCTGTTCTCGATCCAGTGCTTCTTGTTGGACGTGTAGTAGAAGGCGTCCCCGGTTGACGCCCGGTGGACCTCCGTGCCCACGGTGATGACGATCTTGCCGGCGAGCACAAGCCCGCTCTCGTCTCCGGAGTGGGCGCGCTCCTGGCACGTGCTCGACCCCGGGGCCATGGTCACCAGCAGGAGGTCCATCTCCCGGTCCTGGGCGCCGGCGATGAGCACCTCCCGCACGACGCCCTTCTCCTCCTCGTCCTCGATGGTGACCCGCTGCCTCCGGGAGTACACCACCACGTCCGCGCCCTCCTCCGCGAAGAACTTGCCTGCATTCGTGTCCAGGGCGTTCAGGATGAGCTCCAGGGTGTCCAGGGACGGAGACTGGAGGTCCCGCTCCAGCAGGGAGATGAACCCCTTGGTGAGATCGGCCCTGTTGGCGAGCTCTTCCTGGGTAAGTCCCTGCGCCAACCTGAGATTCTTGATCTTCTCGCCGATGTTCAAGCCTTCCTCCGAGCTACTTTAGTGCGCCTGCATGTTTATTGTAGTAAACAAACCGTAGGGGGGTATGTAGGACAAACGCCCCCCTGTGTCAAGGGAAAAAATGGTGGGGCATGATGGTTACAGTGCTTTGAATTTATTGTCCGATTTTACGATGGTGCCCACGGGGCGATACGGGTCGTGCTCGAATACCAGGGTCCATCCCTTCCGGACTGCCTCTTCGAGTATCTTCTTCTTGGTCTCGAGCACAACGAGCGGGTAGAGGTCGTAGGCCATGATGCAGGGCAGGTGCACGTGGGCCGAGGTGGGGATGAGGTCTCCGGGGTAGAAGACCTCGTCGTCGATGAGCACGCTCATGTGTCCCCGGGTGTGGCCGGGCGTGGGGATGAGCTCGATGCCGTCAGCCGCCGTGCAGGGAGGGTCCACGAGACGAAGCTTGACGGCGAGGAGGTCGAGGTCTGCCCTGCGGTAGCTCCCCTTGCTCAGGGGGTTCTCTCCCTGGGCGTCCTCCCACTCAAGGCGGGACACGATGACCTCGGTGTTCACGGTCATGTCCTGGATGCCGCCGCAGTGGTCCCAGTGGAGGTGGGTGCAGATGAGTGCGTCCACGGGCTCGGTCAGGAGCCTGACCTTGTCAGGAGTGGTGCCCAGGATATCCCAGTCCTTGTCCGTGTAGAGCGATCCGAGGCCGGTCTCCACGAGGAAGGTCCGGCCGCCCTTCACGATGCGCAGGACATTGGTGGCCATGGCGATGCGGTTTCTGGCGTCGGGGGGAAACCACTGCTCCCACATGACCTTGGGCACCCGGCCGAACATGGTACCCCCGTCCAGGAGGAAGTTCCCGCAGTTGATGACCTCGATGGCCGTGCCTTTCCGGGTTGTGATGCTCGTGTCCACGCCGGATGTCGTACCATGCCCGGCCGGGCCTTGTAAAGTTCGGCCGCGAAAGGGTGGTTGCCATCGGGGCCCGCTTGCCCTATAGACGCTATGAAGACCTATGGCATCCATCCAGAGACGACCCATACAGGCAGGAGCCTATCACCGGAGCAGGTTTCACCTGCTGTTCCAGACCCTGGTCATCATCGCGGGCATGGCCGGGCTTTTCGGGCTGCTGGGGTGGCTGCTCTTCGGGTGGGCAGGGCTCTTCTGGGCTGTCGGGATATCGACCTTCCTCTTCATCACCACCCCCAGGGTCTCCCCGTGGATGGTGCTCCGCATGTACCGCGCCCGGAGGCTTTCCATGGAGGATGCGCCCGGGCTTCTGGAGCTTGCCCATGGGCTGTCCCGCAGGGCAGGGCTCGCCGTGGCTCCCCAGCTCTATTACGTGCCGAGCCGGGTCATGAACGCCTTCAGCGTGGGCACCGCGCAGTCTTCCGCCGTGGCGCTCTCCGACGGAATCATCCGCACCCTCTCCTGGCGCGAGATGGCCGGCGTGCTCGCTCACGAGATATCCCACATCCGGAACAACGACCTGAGGCTCCATGCGTTGGCCGACCTCATGACCAGGATCACCGGGTTCTTCTCATTCATCGGCCAGGTACTCATCCTGTTCTACCTGCCCATGGCCCTGTTCTCCCAGGCCCGCATCCCGCTGCTGCCCATCGTGGTGCTCATCTTCGCCCCCACGCTGAGCATGCTTCTTCAGTTCGCCCTGTCGCGGACGCGGGAATTCGACGCCGACCTGGGCGCGGCATCGCTGACCGGAGACCCCCTGGGACTGGCTTCGGCCCTGCAGAAGATGGACCGGTATGACCGGAGCGTCTGGGACCTCGTGTTCCTGCCCGGCCGGAAGAATCCCCACCCGTCGCTGCTCCGCACCCACCCCCATACCAGCGAGCGTCTGGAGCGCCTCATGTCCCTGGCCCAGGACAAGGAAGGTGCCGTGGCCGAGTTCGACGACGGGGAACGGCTCTCCCCTTCCATCCCCAGGGTGGATCGACCCCCGCGCTGGAACTGGTTCAGGCCGTGGTATTGACCGGGGGGGCGTTCTACGATACACTCGTCCGGTGTACGCACGACCGGGGCTGACTGGAAGGGGTCTTCGCGTCGTTTCATGCCCGGGCAGCGTACGGGGGCATTCTTGAGAATACAGGTGCAGGGAACATCCATACAAAAAACTAAGGAAGAGGAAAGGGAGGGGGGGAATGAAGAGATTCCACATCGTGTTCATCACATGCGTATGCATGCTCTGTGCAGGACCGGCCCTTGCCGCCGACACCATCAAACTCGGCGTCGCGGGCGCCCACAGCGGCGATCTGGCCTCCTACGGGCTGCCCACGCTCAATGCGGCGAAGCTCGTGGTGGGCGACATGAACGCCAAGGGCGGGGTCCTGGGCAGGAAGGTGGAGATCCTGGCCGAAGACGACGTGTGCAAGCCCGAGGTGGCCGCCAACGTCGGCAGCAAGCTGGTATCCGAAAAGGCCACCGTGGTGCTCGGCCACATCTGCAGCGGCGCCACCAAGGCGGCGCTGAGCACCTACAACGAGGCCAGGCTCGTCACCATGTCGCCGTCGGCCACCAACGTGGATCTCACCAAGAGCGGCGAGTACCCGAACTTCTTCCGGACCATCTCCCCTGACGACGCCCAGGCGCTCCTCGAGGTGAACTATGCCCTGAACACCCTTAAGGTGAAGAAGGTGGCCGTCATCCACGACAAGGGCGACTACGGCAAGGGCCTGGCGGAGTTCGCCAGGGACTTCCTGGAGAAGAGGGGGATCAAGCCCGTGCTCTTCGAGGGCATCACCCCCGGCGCGGTGGACTACTCGGCAATCGTGCAGAAGATCAAGTTCTCCGGGGCCGACGCGGTCATCTACGGCGGCTACCACCCCGAGGCGGCAAAGATTGTCATGGGCATGCGGAAGAAGAAGATGAAGACGCTCTTCATCTCGGATGACGGTGTGAAGGATGACACCTTCATCAAGGTGGCGGGCAAATATGCCGAGGGCGTGTACGCCACAGGCCCCATCGACACCTCCAAGAGCCCCATGGCCGTCGCGGCCATCGAGCAGCACAAGAAGGCGTACGGCGCAGAGCCCGGCGCCTTCTACCTGAACGCCTACGCTGCGGCCATCTGCCTGCTCCAGGGCATCGAGAAGGCGGGCTCAACGGACTATGCGGCCGTCTCCAAGGCTCTGCGCACCAACTGGTTTGACACCCCGCTCGGCAAGATCAGCTTCGACGAGCGGGGCGACGCCAAGGGCATCGGCTTCGCCATGTACCGGGTCAAGAACGGAAAATACGTGGAAGTCGGCAAGTAGCCAGACCGGTGGACCGAAAAGGGGGGCGGGACTACCTGCTCCCCTTCTTGTATCAGCGGGGAACGAAAGACCCCTGCAGACAAGGGATACCTGAGCGCATATGGAGTACTTTCTGGAACTCTTCTTCGGCGGCCTGACCCGGGGCAGCATCTATGCCCTCATCGCGCTCGGGTATACCATGGTCTACGGCATCATCGAGCTCATCAACTTCGCCCACGGGGAGATCTACATGATCGGCGCCTTCACGGCGCTCATCGCGGCGAGCGCCCTTGCGCTGGCCGGCATGAGCGGGTGGTCGCTGCTTATCCTGGCCGGGATCGTGGCCATGATCTACTCGGCGGCCTACGGCTTCACCCTGGAGAAGATCGCGTACAAGCCCCTGCGCACGGCGCCCCGGCTCTCGCCGCTCATCAGCGCCATCGGCATGTCCATCTTCCTGCAGAACTACGTGCTGCTCGCCCAGACCTCTGACTTCATGTCGTTCCCCGCGCTCATCGAGGAGTTCCCGTTCATGGAGGACGTCACCTTCATGCGCTCCTCCGAGCTCGTGATCTTCGTCACCACCGTGGTGGCCACCACCCTGCTCACGGTGTTCATCAGGTTCACCCGCATGGGCAGGGCCATGCGGGCCGTGGCCCAGGACAAGACCATGGCCATGCTGCTCGGGGTGAACGTGAACCGGGTCATCTCGGTCACCTTCGTCATCGGCAGCGCCCTGGCGGCGGTCGGCGGCGTGCTCATCTCGTCGCACATCGGCCAGATCAACTTCTACATCGGCTTCATCGCAGGCATCAAGGCCTTCACCGCGGCCGTGCTCGGCGGCATCGGCAGCATCCCGGGCGCCGTGCTCGGCGGCATGGTGCTCGGCTGGACCGAGAGCTTCGCCACGGGTTACGTCTCGAGCGACTACGAGGACGTGTTCGCCTTCGGCCTGCTCGTGTTCATCCTCATCTTCCGTCCCGCCGGCATCCTCGGCAGGACCACGTCGGAAAAGGTGTAGGGCCCGGGCCATGGCGATCGCATGGAAGTCCCTCACCAGGCGTGCAGGCGGCGAGGTCGCCCGGTCGCTCCTGGCCGCGGTCTGGTTCATGTTCCTGACCTTTCCCATCATGGTGATCAAGGTATCCCCGCTCGACAAGACCATCGAGTGGCGGTGGATGAGGATGGTCTACGTGGGCGTGGGCGCGTTCTTCCTCTCGTTCGTCTGGCGGTACCTGCTTGAGCGCAAGGAGACCGGACCTGACAAAGGGGAGGCGGGGTCATGGCAGAAGCGGGTGGGGGCCCGCATACGCACGGACCGGCGCGTGTTCATACCCCTGCTCGCGGCCGTGGGTGCCTTTGTCCTGGTCTTCCCGCTGCTGTTCTCGAGCTACCAGACCTCCATCATGATCACGGCCCTCATGTACGTCATGCTCGGGCTCGGCCTGAACATCGTGGTGGGCCTGGCAGGCCTGCTCGACCTCGGCTACGTGGCCTTCTACGCCGTGGGCGCCTACTTCTACGCGCTCATGAACCACCACTTCGGGATCGGGTTCTGGGTGGCCCTGCCCCTGGCGGGGCTGCTGGCCGCCACCTTCGGCATCCTGCTCGGCTTCCCGGTGCTGCGGCTCCGCGGCGACTACCTGGCCATCGTGACGCTCGGCTTCGGCGAGATCATCCGGCTCATCCTGGAGAACTGGAACGAGTTTTCCTTCGGGCCGAGCGGCATCGCGGGCATATCGCGGCCGTTCACCTTCGGCTTCACGCTGACCCTCGAGGAACACACGATCTACCTCTACTACATCATGATAGGGCTCGTGCTCTTCACCATCCTCGTGGTGGGAAGGCTCAGGAACTCGCGCATCGGCAGGGCATGGATCGCGCTGCGCGAGGACGAGATCGCCTGCCAGGCCATGGGCATCGACAAGACGAGGACCAAGCTCATGGCGTTCGCCCTGGGCGCGACCTGGGCCGGGTTCGTGGGGTGCATCCTGGCCGCCAAGACCACGTTCATCAACCCTGCGAGCTTCACCTTCATGGAGTCTGCCATCATCCTGTCCATCGTGGTGCTGGGCGGCATGGGCTCCATCGTGGGCGTCATCGTGGGCGCCTTCGTACTCATCCTCCTGCCCGAGTACCTGAGGGCCTTCTCCGAGTACCGCATGCTCGCCTTCGGCGCTGCCATGGTGCTCATCATGGTGTTCAGGCCCCAGGGCATCATCAGCGGGATCCGGCAGCGCTACGAGTTTCACGCGCAGACCGGGGAAGGGGCGCAGCCATGACAGCGGCACTCATCCCGGTCCTCGAGGTGAACGGGCTGATCATGGACTTCGGCGGCCTGAGGGCGCTCGACGACATCTCCATCAGGGTCGGCCGCGGCGAGATCGTGGCCCTCATCGGACCCAACGGCGCGGGCAAGACCACCTTCTTCAACTGTATCACCGGCATCTACGAGCCGACCTCGGGCGAGATGATAGCCCACCCGCCGGGGGGCCTTTCGAAGCGGCTGAACCGGCTCAAGCCGAACAAGGTCACGGAGCAGGGCCTGGCGCGCACCTTCCAGAACATCCGGCTCTTCCAGAAGATGACCGTGCTCGAGAACGTCATGGTGGCGCGCCACTGCAGGACCCGCTCCGGCATCTTCGGCGCCGTGTTCCGCGACGAGCGGACCCGCCGCGAGGAGCGGGACATGGTGGACTTCTCCTACCGCATGCTCGTCAAGGTGGGCCTCGAGAAGTACGTGAACGAGCTCGCCTGCGAGCTCCCCTACGGGGCTCAGCGCAGGCTCGAGATCGCCCGGGCCATGGCCACCGAGCCGTTCCTGCTCCTGCTCGACGAGCCGGCCGCAGGCATGAACCCGAAGGAGACCGCCGAGCTCGACGAGCTCATCACGCGGATCAGGGACGAGGAGGGCCTGTCCATCCTGCTCATCGAGCACGACATGAAGCTCGTCATGAGCATCTCGGAGCGCATCTACGTGCTGGACTACGGCCAGATGATCGCCCAGGGAACGCCCGGCGAGGTCTCCGCGAACCCGGCCGTGATCAAGGCATACCTCGGGGAGGCCTTCGATGCTTAAGGTGAGGAACCTCCACACCTACTACGGCGGCATCCACGCGCTCAAGAGCGTCACCCTGGAGCTGGCCGCTGGCGAGATCGTCACGCTCATCGGCGCCAACGGCGCGGGCAAGTCCACCACGCTCATGTCCATCTGCGGTATCGTGCCGCCGCGCTACGGCGAGATCCACTTCATGGGCCAGCCCATCCACGACCTCAGCCCTGACCGCATCTTCGCCCTGGGCATCGTCCAGGTGCCCGAGGGCAGGCGTATCTTCCCCCTGCTCACGGTCACCGAGAATCTCGAGATGGGGGCTTACCTCCGAAAGGACAAGGCCGGCATCAGGCAGGACATGGACCACGTCTTCTCCCTGTTCCCGCGCCTGGCCGAGCGCCGCCACCAGCTGGGCGGCACGCTCTCCGGCGGCGAGCAGCAGATGCTCGCCATCTCGCGTGGCCTCATGAGCCGGCCCAGGCTGCTCCTCCTGGACGAGCCGTCGCTCGGCCTAGCCCCGGTGCTCGTGCAGCTCATCTTCGAGACCATCGGCCGCATCAACCGCGAGAGCAACACCACCATCTTCCTCGTGGAGCAGAACGCCAACATGGCCCTGCGCGTCGCCCACCGCGGCTACGTCATGGAGAGCGGCGCCATCGCGCTGGAGGACACGGCGGCCAACCTGCTCAAGAGCGAGAAGGTCAAGGCGGCGTATCTGGGGTTGTGATAGTGAGAGAGTGGTCGGCCTACAGACTGCTACCCTTCACTCCTTCTCGAGCCTGAAATTGTCAAAGTAGAGCGACCCCGGCGACACGAGTTTCGGGAAGAAGATGCACACGTTTACGATGTCGGTCATGTCCATGAAACGGGACCGGGGGGCGTTCCGTACACGTGCGAGAGGGATCAAAACATGGTTGTCGCCCGGGAGTAGGATGAAGGCCTCATTGAACCTGTCGGTGAATTCCATGTTGTGCCGGGCATCGTTGATGCGGATGATGATCCTCATGGCGGTGGACTCTTCATTGAATGCATCGAGGCTCAGCCATGAGAATCCAGCCCAGTCCCTTGACAGATGATCGAGGGAGATGCCCGGATATTCGCCAGGGGAGAACCGCACCTTCAAGGTATATCTACCGTCCGTTGCATGGGACCTGGAGCGAGCAAAGGAGCATCCGTTGCTAGACCACCGGGCTGTTTCTAGGGGAGACTCGAAGGAGCACAGGAGTGGGTAGTCTCGTTTCATGCACCATGTGTCGATGGTAACAGACGCAAGGGGGACCAAAGAGACAGCAAGGAGAGACAATGCCCAGGCATGGATGGTCCTTCTAGTCACGGCTGTGGCGTTCCCGGACATGGTATAAGCAAAAGAGAGGAAGATGACGGTCCCGAATGTGTTGTTCATGATATCCTGGTATTCGAAGTGTCTGGTCGATGTAAAGGACTGCAGTACCTCCGTGAGGATACCAATGAAGATTGTACATGTGCCGGCGGCACCGTATGGTCCCGGGATTTTCCATTGACGTTCTCGGAGGTGGAGGATCCGGAGGATGCCGAGGGAAATGAACCCGAACAGGGGAAGGTGCCCGAGATCGAGAAGCTCATTGACGATTCTACTTTGAGGACTTCCAAGATCATAGAGAAGAAGGAATGATACACCTGTTGCAGTGATGATGGTGAGTGTGAATGTGCCCCAAGGAACGCCTTTTCCCATACCGTAGGTTTACCTTATGAGACCCGGGGTGGACAAGATCATCTGTTGTCTGCTTTTATTTTGTGATATATTGAGTGATTGGAAGGCATTGAGTTCACTATTTCTTCATTAAGTTTGAGTTGAAGGATGACGAACATATTGTATACTTAGGCACGCTGCATCTTAGCCTCATGTTGGATGACAGGGCACACGACAATCCTGAATGTTCACCCAAAGGGGCGGAGCTATGAGAGGAAGACATACCCAGGGTTACTTGATGAGGATTATCCTTTTCACGTTCATGATAATGTTCAATACCATGGTCATGTCCTGCCAGAACGACCAAGAGACGGAGAATGACATGGTTCACGTAAGGGCCCTAGACTTGTCGGAATATACGCCTGCAGCCCCCACGGACAAGATTCATCTTCTTTTCATCCATCATTCCACCGGTGGCCAGCTCCTTGCCGACAAGGGGCCGGATGTCGGGAAGGATGGCCTGTACAAGACCCACCCGAACGGCGGCGGGCTCAGGCATCTCCTTGAAGAGAACAACTACATAGTGCATGAAGCATCATTCAACTCACTCCTAGGAGACGAGACGGACATATGTCACTGGAATGCCAAGTTCAGGGATCACATGAACGAGATCCTGTCCTGCAGCGGTCAGGATAGTTTTTTCTCTGACAACACGAGAAACAAGGTTATCGTGTTCAAGTCCTGCTTTCCCAATAACAGGATAGAATCGGACGGGAATGCCCCGGGTGACCCCGACTCCTGCGTGAGGACCCTTGCGAACCTCCAGGCTTCATATCGGTCCCTTCTGCACTACTTCAAAAAGCAGCCCGGGACATTATTCGTCGTAGTGACTGCACCACCTCTGGCAAAACCGGCCATATCGAGAAAGGGCTGGATCATGGAACACTTGAAGACCGTGGCGGGAAGGCCAGACACCATTGAGAAGGTCGGCAAGCGCGCCCGCCTGTTCAACACCTGGCTGAAAGACGTAGGAAACGGGTGGTTGAAGGATTACGAACTCAAGAACGTTGTGGTCTTTGATTACTATGATGTGCTCACAGGCCGTGGACAGTCGAACTGGTCACAGTACCCTACAAAGAATGGCATCGACAGCCATCCCAGCGCCGAAGGCAATGCGAAGGCCGCGCAGGAGATCATCCCCGTGATAAACAGGGCCGTACACCGTCTGGGGATCGCGACGGAATAGACGCAAAGCGGCTTGCAGAATTATGCTTACGATAAGGGATGCACGAGAGGAGGACTGGGAGCGCTGGGACAGTTATGTGCTCAGTCACGGATCGGGCGGGCCATACCATCTCTCTGCGTGGCACCACTCAGTTCGCAAAGCCTATGGCCATGCCTGCCGGTCCGTCCTTGCTGAAGACCACGATGGAGCTATACGGGGTATCCTGCCTCTTATCCTGATCAGACCCCCTTTGATCAGAGGCTCCCTCGTGTCACAACCCTTCTGCGACTATGGGGGAATCCTGGCTGACGATCAGGAGGCTACGGGCTGTCTAATAGCGCATGTTGGGAGGCTGGTAAGGGAAAGAGGCTTGCATTTCGAGATTCGATCCAGAGTGCCAGACGAGATGCTGGATCGCCATGCGTTTCGATCAACCAGCAACAAGGCGAGGATGGTTCTGGAGCTTCCCGGGTCTGCCGAGACCCTCTGGAATTCGCTAAAATCAAAATTGCGAAGTCAAATCCGGAGACCTCTGAAGGAGGGTATGGAATTCCAGATGGGCACTGGAGAACTTCTTGATGAGTTCTATGGCGTATTCTGCAGGAACATGCACAATCTCGGGTCGCCTGTCCATTCAAGGAAATGGATACAAGCGGTCCTGGACTTTTTTGGTGGAACATCAAAGGTGGGAATAGTTAAGTACGGGGGGAAATCTGTTGCTGGCGGGGTGATCATCGGCTGCCGTGATACCGTCTCGCTCCCATGGGCCTCCACTATGCGAGAATACAATCACCTGAGCCCCAATATGCTCCTGTATTGGGGATTTCTGGAGCATGCGTGCAACAATGGATTTAGGTACTTCGATTTCGGGCGCTCAACCCCTGACGAGGGGACATACTCATTCAAACGGCAATGGGGGGCTGAGCCTCATGCACTGTATTGGTACAGGGAACGGGCAGATACACATCAGGGATATGTACAAACCGGAGGAATGGCCCGCGCAATGCTTGAAAGGGTCTGGTCGCGACTCCCCTTAGGAGTTGCCAATACCGTGGGACCGCTGATCAGGGGATATATCTCCTTGTGAGGATGAGGTGATTCCGAAGGCCTTACTCAAGAAATGCATGGATGTGATCGGGAGATTGCCAACTGGCCATCTACTCGTGGTGGTGGGTCTGCTTCTTATGGGCATAGTATTAACCTCCTATGGAAGCCATGCGCCAGTCAGGCGGGATGATCTCGTAGTATCGTTTGATGATTTTCCCCGGGAGATCGATGGACTGAGATTCATCAGATCTAATCGGTACGAACCGGATGTCGAGAACATGCTTGGTGCGGATACGTACATCGATTATTACTATGCATCGGATGGATATGGTGAGCTCGAGGTTCTGGTGAGCTACTTCTCCTCGTTACGTGAGGGGAAGCAGTTTCACTCGCCCAAGAACTGCATGCTGGGGGCGGGTTGGGAGGCGCTCGGCAGCGGTCAGCTGCGCATCAACTGGGGGGGGAGGCATACCCCTGTCAACTCCATGAAGGTCCGGAGGGGCGATCAGACCCTCTATGTCGTTTATTGGGTTCAGGGCCGGGGGAGGATCATGGCATCCGAATATAGGGAAAGAATTTATCGGGTCATAGACTCTTTTCTGGCAGGGCGAACGGATGGTGCCTTCGTGCGCATAACCCTTTCCGGGGAGCGTGGGGAGGTGAAAGAGTTTCTGCCGCATGTGGCGGAGAAGGTAGCTAACCTGGTACAGGAGCATCTCCCTCAATGACTTTGAATATACCCATGGAAAGCTTGAAGAAGGTTCTCATGAATGCTGCATTGGGGTTCCTGATCGTCGTATTGCTGATCTATATATATTATCCGACCCTGGCTGTTCTGGTCAGTGATTGGAGCACGAACCCTGACTACTCCCATGGTTTCATTATACCGTTTATAACCCTGTACATGGTGTGGGACGTACGCAAGGAACTCGCCTGCGATCGCATTGAACAGTCATTCTGGGGCTTTGGCTTCCTCTTCATGGGCGTCGCCCTCCAAGTTGTCGCCAAGGTGGGATCAGAGCACTTTCTCACAGGAGTATCCATGATCATAGTGCTCTGGGGATTAATCCTGTATCTTGGTGGCGCCCACATTGCCAAGCTTCTTGCCGTACCTGTCGCATACCTGTTCTTCATGATACCACTGCCAAGCATCATATGGAACAAGTTCTCCCTTGTCCTGAAGCTCTATGCCACAGAGATATCCGTATTTCTCATCAAGCTCACTGGGCACATTGCCCTCATGCAGGAAGGTAACATCATTCACCTTTCGAATGGGACGCTGGAGGTGGCGGATGCATGCTCGGGCCTGAGGTCCCTCATATCGATGCTCGCCATCGGAGTCCTTATAGCGGTCATCAGCAGGTACTCGCTATGGAAGAGATGGGCGCTGGTTGTGTCGGCCATTCCGATCGCCATCATCGCCAATATCATCCGTCTGGTCATACTGGTGTTCATCGCCGACCGGTATGGCTTCGGGGTGGCAGAAGGCTTTCTCCATACGTTTTCCGGGCTCCTGGTCTTCGCCATTGGGGTTGCCATGCTGTCAGGAGTCCATGTACTGTTTTCACACGATTTTGTTCACCGACATGCACCAGAATGAAACTAGGCCATCATTCGAACACCTGCCACCATTATACCCGGAAAACAGCAGTATCACACAAGGCACGGTTGGTTTCCACTTGCAGAAGTGACTGAATGAACGGACTTGAAGATTGAAATCCCCTGACTCGATCACTGTGGTAATCCTCACCTGGAATTCAGCCAGATATGCCGAGGCGAATATCGGATCCTTGATTGAGGATCTCTCCCAGAGCAGTCTCGATTATTCGATAAACATTGTAGATAACGGTTCCGCAGACGGAACGAGGGACATACTCGAGGGCATGAGGAGACGATACGGTGAGAACAGGATCAATCTCATATACCTGGACAGGAACTATGGGACGACAATGACCCGCAACATGGTCTTGTCCCGTGCAGACAGTACATATATCGCTATTGTAGATTCTGATACCTACTGCCAGAAAGGATGCTTTACAAGGCTGATCGAAGTCATGCAGTCCGATCCCGCCATCGCCATAGCAGCACCGAGGCTCGTCTATCCGGACGGTAGATACCAGAAGTCCACAGATGAGTTCCCGACTGTATCCAGAAAGATCATGCGTTTCCTGTTCCTCAAGCAGATAGAATCAATCGAGCAGGTGACCGGGCAAGGGCCGGTTGATTATGCCATTTCGGCTTTCTGGCTCATGAAGAGAAGTGTTATAGACCACGTAGGGTTGTTCGATGAGCGGATATTCTACTCACCAGAGGATGTGGACTACTGCCTGCGGGTCTGGAAGGCAGGATACATGGTTCATTATGTGCCTGATGCTATGGTTGTCCACGATGCCCAGGAAAGATCACGGGTCATCCGCAACTATAAGTTGTTCCTCATGCACCTGATGGGATTGCTTTACTATTTCCTTAAGCATAGATATTTCATTAAGAAACCAGTGTTTCTCAAACATTGAGTCGTCCTGTTGAAGGGAAGTATCAGGTATCAACATGCTCATCATAGCAATAATACTTCTTGGAATGCCGTATATCTTGCTTGGAGTATACGGTCTTGTCATTGCTTGTTACGGCTCAGGCATGAAAGGGATAAACGGGGACCCCAAACCATCTGGACATGATTTGCCTCATGTATACATAGTGACGTGTTTTCATGATGAAGAGGCGATCCTTCCCCGCAAGATAGAGAATCTGCGGAACCTGAACTATCCGAAGCTGTCGTTCATATTTGTTGACGATCATTCAAGTGATGGATCCTTCCAGATAGTCCAGTCTGTTGCGGACGAGAGGACAGTGCTGATGAAGAACAAGTCCCGTGGCAAGACCGAGGGCCAGAACATGGCCCTCGAACACATTCCTTCAGGATCCATCGTTGTTTTTAATGATTGCAACGTGTTCCTCGACAAGGAGTGCATCT
>Ga0116184_10002985_pt1 | contig 14261 bp, 13 predicted proteins | sample AD_JPNNA5_MetaG_FD_89886 | JGI IMG/M metagenome (GOLD analysis project Ga0116184, IMG submission 89886) | Active sludge microbial communities of municipal wastewater-treating anaerobic digesters from Japan - AD_JPNNA5_MetaG | ecosystem: Engineered > Bioreactor > Anaerobic > Digestate | place... | reverse complement strand
CGCAAGAAGAAGACCGAGGGAGAACCGCTTTCCATCCACGACATCCCCCATGAAGGCAGCGAGGAGTTCAGGGAGCTCCTGGTCTACGATGCATACCGCAAGGATTCGTTCATCACCCATTACCTGGAAACGCCGGCCTCGGTGGAGAAGATCCTGAGGGAGAACCGCATTGAGCATTCCCTCACGGCGCAGCTGCACTTCGCCCTGGTGTCACGAGCAGAGGACGAAGGCGGCATAACCCTCGAGTTCGCGGCCGAACTGGGGGGCATCGCGGTGAGAAAGACCTACCGGTACGATGCGTCGGGCTCCATCCTGCTGTCCCATGCCATTACGCCCCTGAATGAGAACACCTGGATCGTCGTTGAGTGGAACATCTTCACCCTGAGCGGTGAGAAGCCCGTGGTGGACGGCAATACCATGGACATCGACCGGGGGGTGTACCGGTCGAAGGCGGTGGTCATCAGGGATACCCACCGGGGCCTTGCTGTCAGGATCGAGTCCGAGGCCCACTGGGTCGTCTGCGTGGTCCCCATCGAGTGCGTTTCCCAGAGCGAGGAGGGGCTGGAGAAGACCTTCCAGGGGTGGAGCGTCTACTTCATGCTGCAGTGCGCGGGGGACGTGCCCGATGTCGCGTTGAGGGTGGAGTAGGCATGTCCGAGCTGCGCAAGGACCCGGTGGTGGAGCGGTGGGTGCTCGTGGCGGACGATGCCCTGCGCTCGCCCGTGATCCCCCGAAGCCGGGATCGCATCGATGGAGGGCTTCTCTGTCCCTTCTGCCCGGGGAACGAGCACCTCTGCCCGCCGGACATCTTCGCAAACGCCCCGAATGGCTTCGTTTCCGTACACGCCGGCTGGCAGCTCCGGGTGATACCGAACCGTTCCCCGCTGCTCATGGTGGAGGAGGGGCACCGCCGCTCGGGCGAAGGGCTCTATGACAAGATAACGGGTGTGGGCGCCAACGAGGTGTTCATCGAGACGCCCGAGCACGGTATCCGCCAGTCGCAGATGAGCCCGGCCCAGCTGGAGTGCCTCATCTGGGCGTATCAGAGCCGCATCCACGACCTCAGAAAGGACGGGCGGATACGCTCGGTGTACATCTACAAGAACTGCGGCGTTCAAGCGGGAGCCACCCTTGACCACGGGTACTCGCTCCTCGTGGCGCTCCCCATTGCCCCCCGGGCGGTGGCAGAGGAGGTAGAGGGCGCCAGGAGGCATTTCCTCATCAAGGAACGCTGCATCTACTGCGACGTGATCCACCAGGAGACCGCAGCCGAGACCAGGCTCGTCGCCGAATCGACGTGCTTCATCGCCATTGAGCCCTTTGCGCCCAGGGTTCCCTTCGAAACCTGGATCCTGCCCAGGAGGCATGCACCGCGGTTCGAGCACATCGAGCCCGCGGAGGTGCACGACCTGGCGCTGATTTTCAGGGAGGTCATGTCCAGGATCGATGCAGGCCTGTGCAGCCCTGACTACAACTACTGGATCCATTCCGCGGCGTTCGGCAACGAGTGCGACCCCTATTACCACTGGCACATGGAGATCCTCCCCCGCATCGCCCCGCCCACGGGCCTCGAAGGGGGGACCGACCTCTACTACAACACCACCCTGCCCGAGGATGCGGCCGAGTACCTGAGGAGGCTGGTGATCCCGTGAAGGGGGTCCCCGGGATGCGACCATGCCGAGATTCTTTGCCGAGATCCTGAACCACCGCTCCGCACGCATCACTGACAGGGCCGCTGTCCATCACATCACCGGCCCACTGCGAAGGCGCACCGGGGACGAGCTGGCCATCCGGGTAGGCCCGCAGGGGTATAGGGCCAGGATCACCGGTATCCGGAAGGAATCGCTCTTGCTGGAGATCCTCCGGGAGGAGACGCTGCAGGACCGGTGTGCCGGCGCGATCCACCTCTGCCTGTGCCTCTTCGATCTCAGGGACATGGAGGAAACGCTGCGGTACGCCACAGAGCTCGGCGTGACCGCCTTCCATACAGCCGTCTCCACGCGATCCAGCGTCCGATCCATCACCGCCTCCCGCATGGCCCGCTGGCACGCAATCGTACAGGAGGCGGTGAAGCAGTGCGAGAGAAGGTCCATCCCGCCCATACACGGCCCGCTTCCCCTGGAGGACCTCGTGCGGGGTGTGTCGCGGCAGTGGGGGCTCAGGCTGTTCGCCCACCGTGACGCCGTGCAGAGGGTCCCGGCGGGCGTTGCGGGCGATGCCGGCATCGTCATCGGTCCGGAGGGGGGGTTCACCCCGGAGGAGGTCAGGCTGATGGAGGCCGACGGCATGACCCCGGCGAGCCTGGGAGGAACCACGCTGCGGGCAGTGACCTCGGCCATCGCGGCCGTGGGTCTCCTCGGGCAGGAGCCTTCCTGAGGCAGGCCCCCGGCCGGGAGGCAGACTACCCCTTCTTCCCTGTCTGCAGCCGGGAGAGCAGGGCCTGAGCCTGCGACTTCTCCGGGAAGGGTCTGGTGCTGCCCAGCGCCCTCTTCAGGTAGCCTTCGGCCTCGGTTCCCCGCTTCAGGTCCGCCAGGGCGAGCGCGATGTGGTAGAGGATCGTCGGCTCATCGACGAGCTTCTCGGCGGCGACCTGGAACTGGCCCAGGGCATTGTCCGGCATGCCCTTCTTCAGGTAGACGTACCCCAGCGTATCCGCCACCCGGGGGTCTTCCGGGTACATGTCCTTGGCGGTTTGCGCCAGCCTGAGGGCCTCGTCGAGATCAGCCCGGCTGCCCTGCTCCGCAAGCATCCATGCGAGGTTGTTCGCAGCCAGGCCGTTCTTCGGGTCCCTGTCGAGCACGTACTTGTATGCCTTCTTCGCCGATTCCGCATCCCCCTTGCCCTGGTGGAGGAGCGCCAGCATGGAGGCCGCCCCCAGGTCCGAGGGGTTCTTGTGCAGGATGGCTTCGTATTCGTCCAGGGCCTTCTGGGTCATGTTGTTCCTGACATAGTACTGCGCCAGGGCATGGTAGAGGGGCTCCTTCTTCGGGTCGGTCTTGATGGCCTGCTTGATCTCGGCCAGGGCCTGCTCCTTGTTGCCCTGCCCCTCCAGGAGCGCTGACAGGACCATGTGGCACCCTGCTGAGCCGGTCTTGGCACAGATCGCGGAGACCTTCTCCGTTGCCTGCCGCCATCCCGCCTGGGAGGGGGCCAGGGCGGCATAGAGCGCGAGGGCCTCCTCGTTGTCCGGATAGAGGGACAGCGCGCGGTCCGCCACCGGGTACGCGCTCTTCCTGTCTTTCTGGTCCAGGAAGTATCGGATCTGCGCGTGCAGGGTGATCCATTCGTCCGGGGCCTTCTCCTTGAGAGAATCTATGTAAGGCCGGGCCGCGGCGGGGCCTGAGGACCGGAGCGCCGAAAGCGCCCCGATATAGAGGATGTCCGGGGTGATCACCCCGTGCTTCGCCATGAGATCGGCCTCGGCCAGGGCCTGCGTGAACTCCCCCTGGAGGAAATGGATCTTTGCCATCATGCGGTGGAGCACGATGTTCTGGTCGTTCTCCTTCAGAGCGCTGGCAACGAGCTCCCGCGCCTTCTTGATGTCACCCTTGAGGAGGTATGCCTGGCCCGCGGTGGAGGCGACGTCAGGGCTCAGGGAGGCTGTCTTCAGGGGCTGCTCCAGTACCTCCAGGGCCTTGGCGGCGTTCTTCTCGTCCAGGTAGATCTGGGCCAGCAGGACCCGCGAGAGGATGTCCTTGGCATCTGTTTCAATGGTCTCCGTGAGCAGCTTCTTCGCCTCCCCGGGGTTCTTCTTTTCGAGATAGAGCTGGGAGATCAGGGTGCGGATCTGGGTGGTGTCCTTGATGTCCCGGGCCTTCTGTGCTGCCCTCAGCGATCCGTCCAGGTCTTTCCTGGTATGGAGGATGGTGGCCTCCAGCAGGTAGGGCTCCGGGCTGTCCGGATACTTTTTCCGGAGCGTCTCGAGCTGATTCGTGTAGAGGGCGTCCATCTTGTTCCGCGCATAGAACATGGCCAGGGCAACGCCGGCCGTGACGCTCTCCCCGGACACCTTGTAGGCCTCCTCGGCCCATTTCGTTGCGGCAGGGGTGTCGTTGCGTGACGCATAGACGTCGCTCGCCATGAAGCGCAGCCTGGTGGACTTGGGGAACAGGGTCGTGCCCGTCTCTATCACGGTGAGGGCATCAGGGGTCATGCCAACGGCCATGTACATCTGGGCGATGTTGATGTACATCTCCTCGGTGGGGTTCGGTTCCTTGATCAGGGCCTCCATGATGGCAATGCCCTCGGAGCGCTTACCGCCCATGAACAGTGACTGGGCGAGCACTTCCCGCGCGATGAGATGCTTGGGGTCGATCTCGAGGATTGCCTTCGCCTCGGCCTGGGCGCGGTCATACTTCTTCGCCAGCAGGAGCATGGAGGCGATGTACTCCCTGGCCTTTACGTTTTTCGGCTCCGCCCTCGAGGCCTTGGAGAAGGACATGAAGGCCTCCTGGGGCCTGCTCAGCTTCAGCTGCGCCTCGCCGAGGCTGATGAGCGTCTTGGCGTCGTCGGGTGCTATCTGCAGGGCGTTCTGGTACTGGATGACGGCCTCTGCGTACTTGCCGTCCTCCTGGTACTTCTGAGCGCTTGCGAGGTAGGCCTCGCGTTTTTCCTCCGGGCTCTTGCTGCAGCCGGCGACCAGGACAACCATGACCATGAACAGGACCGCTGTGGACAACCTCCCCATATACCCCCTCCCTCGATTCGTGGGGTCACCATAGCACAGAAGGCGGACCAGGAAAAGCCGCATCAAGGCCGCCGGAATCCCGGCTTCAGGAGTTCCCCCGTGACCGGGGTGTCCACCCGGCGGGACATGTGTATGAGATTTGCGTTGACGAGGCTGATCCTCTTCTGTGATAAAAACGGATGATTGGGGGTGTACGGACCGATCTGCGTGACGCTCCCCTGTTTCCATCCAGAAAAGATTGCGGTTTTCCGATAAAGGGATAGATGAAGAGGCTCTTTTCCGCAGCCTTGCTTTTGATTCTTGACATTGCAGTGGCCTTCGGGGCGGTGTACCTGGGAAAATTCTTCCAGAGGCTGCTTCCGGAGGTGTGCCTTCCCGACGAGCTCCTGTGGGTAAAGGCCGGGGTATACACCGGGGTGACGGTCCTGTGCTTCTATTTCCAGGACCTCTACGACTGGAAGTACTGGAAGAAGACCTCGGAGCTCATCTCGTCCATCCTCCTGGGTGAGGGGCTGACACTGATCATCCTGGCGGTGCTCTACTATATCCTTCCCGTGGTCGGTCTGGAGCGGGATGTACTGCTCATGGCCATCGCCGTGACCCTGGTGCTCGTGTTCCTCTTCCGGGTGGTCTACCTCAAGCTGAGGTTCACCCAGTACACCGGACTGCGGGTGGTCATCTTCGGAGACGGCGAGAATGCCAAGTTCCTCTACCGGGAGATACGTTCCGGGGGGTACCCGGTGATCTTCGAGGGGTATGTGGGCCGGAGTAACTGGGATCTCCCCCTGAGGTGTCTGGGAGAGGTCTCGGATCTCACCGGAATGATCAGGAAGATGGAGCCGGATCTGCTGGTGGTGGCCCCCGACGGGTGGCGGGGCACCCTGCCTGTCGAGGACCTCCTCAGGGTGAAGTTCACCCTGTGCGACGTCATCGACGGGCCCACCTTCTACGAACAGGTCACCGGGAGGATCCTCGTGGAGGAGATCCGGCCGAGTTCCATCATCTTCACCCGGGGGTTCCAGAGCTCGCGCTTCCAGGACATCGTGAAGCGGATGTTCGACCTGGTTTTCGCCCTGGTCGGCCTGGTCCTCTCCTCGCCCATCATGCTCTTCACAGCCGCTGCCATACGCCTGGAGTCGCCGGGGCCCATCTTCTACCTCCAGCACCGGGTGGGTATGGACGGGAAGGACTTCAAGGTGATCAAGTTCCGGTCCATGCGGCAGGATGCCGAGAAGGACGGGCCCCGGTGGGCCAGCGAGAACGACCCACGCATCACGCGGGTGGGAAGAATCATCCGGAAGCTGCGCATCGACGAACTCCCCCAGTTCATCAACGTGATCAAGAACGACATGAGCTTCGTCGGCCCCCGGCCCGAGCGGCGCTTCTTCGTGGACCAGCTCGAGAAGGCAATACCCTTCTATGCCCTGCGGCTGCATGCCAAGCCGGGCATCACCGGCTGGGCGCAGATCAACTATCCCTACGGGGACACCGTGGAGGATGCGAAGGAGAAGCTCAAGTACGAGCTGTACTACATGAAACACCGCTCCCTGTGGCTCGATCTGGTGATCATTTTCCAGACCCTCAAGGTGGCCGTCAAGGGCCGCGGGTCCCAGTAGCCCGTTCCGGCAGTCCTGTCTCTTGATTCCTGCGCGGTGAATGTGCCTTACAGGGCGCTCAGGACGAGCGGCCCGTTCGCGGTGACGGCGATGCTGTGCTCGAAGTGGGCGGAAAGCGAGCCGTCTGCAGTGACTGCGGTCCATCCGTCCGGCCGTATGCTGACCTTCCAGGTCCCCTCGTTCACCATGGGCTCGATGGCAAAGGTCATTCCCTCCTTCAGCACGGGTCCGGTGCCTTTCCTGCCGAAGTTGGGGATCTGGGGGTCTTCGTGCAGGAGCTTCCCGATGCCGTGGCCCACGAACTCCCTCACCACGTGGAATCCGGCCGATTCCACGACCTTCTGGATCGCGGCGGAGATGTCGTGGAGGCGGTTGCCCGGGCTGGCCTGGCCGATCCCCTCGTACAGGGCCTTCTCCGTGACATCCATGAGCCGTCTGGCCTTCGGTGAGATCTCCCCCACGGCAAAAGTCCGCGACGAGTCTGAGTAGAACCCCTCATGGAGCGCCCCCACGTCGATGCTCACGATGTCTCCCGTCATGAGCCTCCGGCTCGACGGGATGCCGTGGATGACCTCTTCGTTCACCGAGGTGCAGAGGGTGCAGGGATACCCCCGGTACCCCTTGAAAGCGGGAGAGGCATGGTGCGAGCGGATGAAGAGCTCCGCCTCGGCGTCGAGCTCGGCGGTGGTGATCCCGGGCTGCACCATGGGCGCGAGGTGCTCGAACAGCTGGGCCAGGATGCGGTTTGCCTCCCGCATGATGGAGATCTCATGGGGTGACTTGAGGATGATCATCCATCAAGGACCTTTTTCAGGGGATACTCGATGATGCCCCTGGCCCCTGCCTTGAGGAGCTCTGGGATGAGTGAGCGGGAGTGTGACTCGTTGATGATGATCTCCAGGGAGTACCACTGCGGATCGTGGAGCGGCGAGACAGTGGGGGAGGTCAGGGCGGGGAGCATCCTGATGACTGCCTCCAGAGAGTCCTTGGGCGCGTTCATCTTCAGGCCCACCATGCCAGCGGCCTGCAGGGCCGATTTCAGCATGAGCGCGATCTGCTCGATCTTGGAGCGCTTCTTCGGGTCTCTCCACGATTTCCTGTTGGCGATGAGCTTGGTATTGGTGACGAGGAGTTCGTCGATGATCCGCAGGTTGTGCGCCCTGATGGTGGACCCGGTCTCGGTGACCTCCACGATGGCATCCGCCAGGCCCTCCACCACCTTGGCCTCGGTGGCGCCCCAGGAGAACTCCACCTCCACGGGGATGCCCCGCTCCCGGAAAAACTGCCGGGTGAAGTTCACGAGCTCGGTGGCGATCTTCTTGCCCTTCAGGTCGTGGATGGTTTTGATGGGAGAGGCATCGGCCACGGCAAGGACCCACTTGGCCGGTTTCTGTGTGGCCTTGGAGTAGACGAGGTCCGCCACTTCCACCACGTCGGATCCGTTCTCCAGGATCCAGTCCTTGCCGGTGAGCGCCAGGTCGAACAGCCCGGATTCCACGTACCGCGACACCTCCTGGGCCCTCACCAGGGCGCACTCGATGTCCGCATCGTCGATGGTGGGGAAGTAGCTGCGGGACGAGGTTCCGATGATCCAGCCCGCATCCTTGAACAGCTCGATGGTGGAGGTCTGGAGGCTTCCCTTGGGGATGGCCAGGCGTATCAGACTCATTTCTTGTATACCTCTTTCGGGTCGAATATCTTCACGCCGTCCTCGTGCGCCACGCCGCCTTCAACCTTGAGGAAGAAGCACGACCGGTACCCGGTGTGGCAGGCCGCCCGGCCGATCTGGTTCACCTTGAGGAGGATGGTGTCGTGGTCGCAGTCGATGCGGATCTCGCGCACCTCCTGCACGTTGCCGGATTCCTCCCCCTTTCTCCAGAGCCTGTTCCTCGAACGGCTGAAGTAGCAGGCCCTGCCGGTGCGGAGCGTCTCCCGGAAGGACTCCTCGTTCATGTACGCGAGCATGAGCACTTCGCCCGTTGCCGCATCCTGTGCGATGGCCGGGACGAGACCGCCCGACTTTTCAAAATCCACCAGCTTTTCCATGGCATCACTCCTGTGAGGGGGGCTTAACAGGTTTTCGTAAAACGTGTCAAGGGACATGTCCCCGGGGGAGAAGAGGGGAATACGCGGGTACCCTGTCCATGCTGTGGCCTGGGGAAGGCCCCTTCAGGGCTTGTTGATGCTGAGGCCCAGCACGTCTTCCGCCGCCTCCTTGAGGAGCTCCGCCATGGTGGGGTGGGGGTAGCAGGGGGCCAGGAACTCCTCCACGCTGAGGCGGCGCTGAACGGCCAGGGAGGCCCAGGAGATGAGCTCCGTGGCATGGGGGGCCACGATGGTCACGCGCTCCATGAGGCCCTCGGGGCTGCAGAGGACCGTTGCGAAGCCCTCGGATTCATCCATGGTGCGGGCCCTGCCCAGGGAGGACACCGGGAAGGTGCCCGTCTTTCTTCCCTCGCCGTCCCTCGACCGGCCCACCGACGCCACCTCGGGATGGGTGAACACCACCGAGGGGATGGCGGAATAGTCCATGGTCCTGGTGGTGTCTCCCAGGATGCGAGCAACGGCAACCTGGGCCTCCTTGGATGCCACATGGGCGTACATGTGCGCTCCCGTGACGTCGCCCACTGCGTAGACGCCGGGAAGGTTCGTCCGCATGGTCCCGTCCACCAGGATACCGCCGGCGGGTGTCAGCGCGATGCCGAGCTCCGAGAGCCCGTTCGGGACCACCGCCTCACGGCCTACGCACAGGAGAATGCTGTCGCCGATGAGGGTCTGGCGACCTGACGGCGTCTCCACGGTGAGCGAGTACTGCGAGTTTTTTTCCACCGACACCACCCTTGCCGATGTCACGAAGTGGATCTTCCGGTACGCTGACACCAGGGTCCGGGAGACCTCCTCGTCCTCGGTGGCCAGGACCCTCTCCATGGCCTCCACGACGGTCACCCCGGCCCCGAGGTGCGAGAAGATGTGGGCCATCTCCATGCCGATGACCCCGCCGCCCACGATGAGCAGCGAGGCCGGACTCGAACGCAGGTCAAAGACCTCGTCGCTCGTCATGAGCCCCGGGACATCGAACAGGGCTGGCCGCTTGGGCCGGGAACCGGTGGCGATGATGATGGAGGACGCCTCGACATGGGCCTCGCCGATGTGCAGTGAGTGCTCCCCCGTGAATCGCGCATACCCGGGGTACACATCCACCCCTGCCCGGGAAAGGAGATGCTCGATCCCCTTGACGAGCCGGGTCACGATCCTGGTCTTGCGCCTGTGCAGGTTCTCCAGGGAGAGGGACGCCGTGACGGGGTCGAGCCCGTAGCGCTGGGCATTGGCCATCCGGATCACGAGGCCGATGCTCTCGATGTAGCTTTTGGCCGGGATGCAGCCCCTGTTGGTGCAGACACCCCCGCACTGCGCCCCTTCGGCGATGCCGACCTTCAGCCCCTTTCTGGCTCCGAGCAGGGCGGCGGTGTATCCCCCCGGTCCTGCGCCGATGACGAACAGGTCATAGTGATGTGGCGTGTTCATGGTCAGGGTCTCTTCCTCTTCTTCTCCGGAATGGGGTAGTAGATGTCGATGTAGGAGTGTTTGAAGACGCCGAGTGCCTCCCGGTGGATCTGGAGCATCTGCCTGCGGACCAGGGCCAGCCTGTGCAGCTCGTTGAACCTGTCCACCAGCGCGTTGTACTCTGCCGGGTCCCCGGTCTGCTCGAGTACGGCATCCAGCTCCTTCATGCGGGCGAGGACCACTTCGAGCTGGTGGCCGGTGTTGCCCAGGGCCTTGGCCATCTCCTCCTGGAGCTCTTTCTGGGTCTTGTCCACACCGTCTGTGTCTTTCTTTTTAACCACAGCAATGGGCTATAGCATACAAGCCCTGACCGTGAAAGCCCCGGGCCCCGGGGTAATGTTCACGGCCACGGTTCTGTGGTAGTATGCGATGTACACACACATCAAGATTTGTGTCCTGATAACCGATAGACACGTGTATACGGAGGGTTAGATGAATCGTGACGTGATTTCAGGGCACCATGACACCGCGGTGCAGTCCCTGGGGAAGCCGACCATCACTTCGCCCGTGCACGGGACGACCATCTTCGTGGACGACTCCGATCGGGTGGTGGTGGACACCTCCCTTGCCTTCTTCAACCGGTGTGCGGCAGGTGAGTCCGTACCGCTGTCCTTCGAACTTGCAGGGCCGCGCAGGAAGATCTACTTCGACCCGTCCAAGACCAAGTGCGCCATCGTCACCTGTGGCGGCCTGTGTCCGGGCATCAACGACGTGATCCGGGGCATCGTGCTCGAGCTGTACCATGCCTACCATGTGGAGAACATCTCCGGCATCCCCTTCGGACTGCAGGGCTTCATCCCTTCGTTCAAACACCCCCTGGTGGATCTCACCCCGGCGTCCGTGGAGCAGATCCATGAGATCGGGGGCACCGTGCTCGGATCCTCCCGGGGTTCCCAGGACATCTCGGAGATGGTGGATGCCATGGAGCGGCTGAACCTGAACATCGTGTTCTTCATCGGCGGCGACGGCACCCTCAAGGCCGCTTCCGCCGTGGCGAGGGAATCGCTGGCGCGAGGCTACCGCTGCTCCGTCATCGCCATCCCCAAGACCATCGACAATGACATCTACTTCGTGTCCAAGACCTTCGGCTTCGACACGGCAGTGGAGGAGGCCCGGAAGGTCATCAAGTGCGCCCATGTGGAGGCAAAGGGCGCGCCCAACGGCATCGGGCTGGTCAAGGTCATGGGGAGGGACTCCGGGTTCATCGCCGCCAATGCGGCCCTGGCGTCCAGGGACGCGAACTTCGTGCTCGTGCCCGAGGAGGACTTCGACCTGGAAGGTCCCGGGGGCTTTCTGGCAACCCTCGAGAAGAGGATCACGGCCAGGGGGCACGCCGTCATCGTGGTGGCAGAGGGTGCTGGCCAGCGGTTCTTCCAGGACCTCCCGGAGGAGAAGGATGCGTCGGGCAACGTGAAGAAGCATGACATCGGTCAGTTCCTGAAGGACCGCATCGAGGACCATTTCCGGTCGCTCTCCATCCCCATCAACCTGAAGTATCTCGATCCCAGTTATATCATCAGGAGCGTCACCGCCAACGCATCGGACTCCATCTTCTGCGGTTTTCTCGCCCAGATGGCGGTGCACGCCGGTATGAGCGGGAAAACGGACATGTTGATCGGACTGTGGAATAATGTATATGTACATATACCGAATGAGATCTGTATGCAGGGGAGGAAGAAAATCGACACCACCGGTCCTTTGTGGATGAGCGTGAGGGAGTCAACAGGCCAGCCCATCATGAGGGGTGACTGAGGGGAATCATTCCCTGGTTCCGGAGGGAAAAAGGAGTTCGCCATGACGGATAAGAATCTCTTGGAAGACGATATCATTGACCTTACCGACCTCCTGGAGGAGGGCGGCCAGCCCGAGAAGAACACGCCGGCTGCCCAGAAGAAGGCGGTGAACGAGCCGGACTCCTTTGACCTGGGCAAGGAGATCGCCATGGACCTCGACGTCTCCATCGAAGAGATCGAACAGGAACCCCTGTCCCTTTCCGACGAACCCGTGACGGGGCTGGAGAAGCAGCCCGGGGCCAAGGCGAAGGAGCTGGATCTCCCCGGGGAGCCCCTGCGTGACCTGGAGTCCGAGATCGACCTGGCCATCCAGGACAAGCTCCACGAGGCCCCGCTCACCAAGAAAGAGGAGGAGGTTCTCCTGGGCGAGATCACCCTGGAGGAGTCGATCCCGGCGGCAGAGGAGCCGCAGGCCCCTGCCCTGGGGGAGATGGAAACCGTCCAGGTGAGCGAGATACGCGTCAAGAGCCTTGAGGAACACGCTGGGGCCGTTGAGGAAGCCGCGCCGGTCATCGAGGAGACGCTTCGGCCCATGGACGCCCTTGTTCCCCCGGCGCCGGAGATCGGGGAACCCGAAGAGCAGCCCATGGCACAGCCCGCCGTTGCCGAGGAAGCGCTTCAGGCAGTCCATCCCGTGGCCGTGTCCACCGAGGCCATTGTCGAGGCAGTGGTTGCGGAATTCCGCAGGGACATGCCGGAGATGCTGGAGGGCATCGTGAGGCCGGTGGTGAAGGAACTCCTCCAGGAAGTGGTCACGTCAACGCGCCAGGCCCTGCCCGGGATCGTGGAGAAGGTGATCCGGGAGGAGATCGAAAGGCTCAAGAAACTGTGATCCCGGCCGAGCAGGATCCCTGCTGAAGCCTGCCTGTCGCGTACAAGCAGAAGGCCACGCCATGCGGGGCCCCTCCTGGTTCGTCATGTATTCCCGGTAAGCTCTTTCCGCCCGGGAATCGATACTTCCCATGGCCTTCGCCTTTTGCCTTTTCTGGCCTTTTCATGCTATGAATGGGCCACTTCGCACGCAGGAGCCCTATGATGCTCGACAGAGAATACGACCCGAAGGATATTGAGCAGAGGTGGTACGAGACCTGGCTGGAGAGGAAGTATTTCCATGCCGGTGACGACGGAACGGCACCGGGGTACGCCATCGTGATCCCCCCTCCCAACGTCACCGGGGTGCTCCACATGGGGCATGCCCTTAACAACACCCTGCAGGACATCATGATCCGCTACAAGCGCATGGACGGCTATGAGGCGTTGTGGATGCCCGGCACCGACCATGCGGGCATTGCGACCCAGAACGTGGTGGAGAAGTACCTGGCGGAAAAGGGGAAATCGCGCCACGACCTGGGGAGGGAGGCCTTCATCGACGAGGTGTGGAGATGGCGGGACAAGCACGGCGGCCTCATCATTACCCAGTTGAAACGGCTCGGCGCCTCATGCGATTGGGACCGCACCCGGTTCACCATGGACGAGGGACTGTCCCACGCCGTGAAAAAGGTGTTCATCACCCTGTACAACGACGGGCTCATCTACCGGAGCGACTACATCGTGAACTGGTGTCCCAGGTGCCACAGCGCCCTGTCCGACCTGGAGGTGGAGCACGAGGAGGCCGACGGGTTCCTCTGGCACATCCGGTACCCTCTGGCCGACGGTACAGGCGAGGTGGTGGTGGCAACCACGCGGCCCGAGACCATGCTCGGACACGGCGGTGGCGGTGAACCCGGCTGACGAGCGGTACGCGTCCATGCTCGGCAAGGAGCTCGTCCTGCCCGTGATGAACCGGCGAATCCCGGTCATCGCGGACGCCGTGGTGGACAGGGAGTTCGGCACCGGCGCGGTGAAGGTCACCCCTGCCCACGACCTCAACGACTATGAGATGGGCCTGCGCCACGGCCTCGAGGTCATCGTGATCATCGACGAGTCCGGGAATATGAACGAAAATGCGGGCCCATACCAGGGCATGGACCGCTTCGAGTGCAGGAAACGCCTCGAGGAGGACCTGCAGGAGCAGGGCTTTCTGGTGGGCAAGACCCCGTACCGGGTGCCGGTGGGAACGTGTTACCGGTGCAGGACCACCATTGAGCCGCACCTGTCCAAGCAGTGGTTCGTGAAGACCAGGCCCCTGGCCGAGGAGGCCATCAGGGCCGTGGCAGACGGCAGGACCAGGATCATCCCCAAGCAGTGGGAGAAGGTCTACTACGAGTGGATGAACAACATCCGCGACTGGTGCATCTCGCGGCAGATCTGGTGGGGTCACCGGATCCCGGCCTGGTACTGCGACGGGTGCGGCGAGGTCATGGTGAGCGAGACAGAGCCCACTCAGTGCTCGAAGTGTGCCTCCGCCGATCTCAGGCAGGAGACCGACGTCCTGGACACGTGGTTCTCTTCCGGCCTGTGGCCCTTTTCCACCATGGGGTGGCCCGAGCAGACCCCGACGCTGAAGCGCTTCTACCCCACCGATGTCCTCATCACCGGGTTCGACATCCTGTACTTCTGGGTGGCGAGGATGATGATGCTGGGCCTGAAGTTCATGGGGGATGTCCCCTTCAGGGACGTGTACCTGCACGCCCTGGTCCGCGACGAGCAGGGCCAGAAGAT
>Ga0116184_10002979_pt1 | contig 14280 bp, 13 predicted proteins | sample AD_JPNNA5_MetaG_FD_89886 | JGI IMG/M metagenome (GOLD analysis project Ga0116184, IMG submission 89886) | Active sludge microbial communities of municipal wastewater-treating anaerobic digesters from Japan - AD_JPNNA5_MetaG | ecosystem: Engineered > Bioreactor > Anaerobic > Digestate | place... | reverse complement strand
TGTCATTTCCTTGTCACACTTCGCAGGAACTTGTCCATCTCCTCGTACTTGTAGTCGGGAAGGACGAAGGGGGAGGCTGTCTCGGTCGACAGCGCCGGTATCCTGTCGTTGTCCCTGGCAAAGATGGAGAGGGTTTGTTTCCGGGATCCGGTAAGGACCAGAGAGGTCACCGGCGAGACGAGCCGCTCCTTTGCGGCGTCGTCCAGGTATTCCCCGCAGTAGACCTTGCTCAGGCCCGCCAGGAACGAGTCGACCTGAGCCTTGTCCACCACGGTCCCGGACTGGTCCTTCCAGGTGTACAGCTTCGTCCCCTCCGGGATGTCAGTGCCGGCCGGAGGGGCGTCCTCCACCTTGGTGAGCGTTGTCTTCACGCCCGCATGCTCGATGTCCATACGGGTGATCTCCGCCGGGGTGAGGCTGAACACGAGCATATCCCGCAGTTCTGATGCCGGTGCCAGGAAGAGACGCGGCAGGTCGCCTCCCGCGAGGTAGACCTTCCTGTCGCCGGGCAGCATGACGTAGGTGTGGTTGAAGGTGGGGGCCGCCTTTCCCACCACAAGTTCACGCACCAGCTTCTGACCCGCATAGGCCTTGAGAACGGCCTTCCCCTTGTTGTCCAGCTCATAGCGTTCAAAGCCCCCGGACTCGGACACCAGGTCGGTGATGGCGAGCTCGGAAAGGGCCTGTGTCATCTCGGAGGCCTTGGTCTGGTCGACGCGCCACTTCCGGGGGGATATGAGCCAGGATGCGCCCTCCCTGGAGAGGACGTACGACTCCTGGTCCCTGACCACCTCTATCCTGGTGATGTCCTGCGCCGTGACTTTCTGGAGGATGGGCAGGCGGTAGTTGAGCCGGTCGGCCTTCTGGAACAGGAGGTAGCCGATGGACGAGGCTATGAGCAGGGCCAGCAGGAGGTATTCCTTTCTGATCTTCATGCGTTCCCCCTTTCTGTGAATGCAGCCTCGATGCGCTTCTTGCGGGAGTGCCGCCGGAGCCACACGAAGAGACCGGCCACGATGACGAGAAGGGGGAGGCCTGCGATGTTGAATGCCTTGGCCAGGACCTTCACCGCATCGTCGGTCACCTGGAGGGGGTTGAATGCCTGGGTCTTGCTGCGCATGAGGGCTATCTCGAGTCGGTCGTTGAGCACGTCGATGACGTTCATGACAAAGGTGGCGTTGGTGTTCTCTCCCTGCTCGGAGATGAGGTTGTCCGTGATCATCTCCGAAGAACCGATGAGGAAGATCCTGGCGGGCTTCGAAGAGGCGATGGGGGCCTCCTTCACCTCTGGTACGCCCGAGGCGGTACCGGGCGTTTGCGTGCTCACGGTGTCCTGAGCGGGTGCGTCAGCGGTTGAGGCCGCGGGCTTTGCCGGAATGGGTTTGCCGGCGAAGTAGCTCGGGAAGCTCCCCTCGACCATGCAGGCAAGGGGCAGTCTGCCCCTGGCTGCGGGATCGGCCGGAGGCCTGATGAACATGGGGTTCAGCATTATCTGGCCTTTCATCTCCCATGCACTGTCCGAGGTGGTGAACAGGGTGGTGGCCCTCAGGCCGCGCTTCTTCAGAAGGGCCTCGTCGACGGTCAGGGGGGCGATCTTGTAGGTGATGAGCTCCTTGATGTTTTTCATGTACGCCGGGCTGGTGTTGATCTGGGAACTCTCGATGATGGGGGCGAAGTAGAGGGCCTGCTCCCCGCCGCCATACTGCTCGGGCATGCGCTGGCGGTAGCACTTCTCGTCCAGGGCCAGGGACTTTCTCACGCCGATGCCGTAGTGACCCAGCAGCTTTTCCAGGCCGGTGTCCACGGACATGAGCTGACCCTGCTGGGGCATGGCCCCGCCGGGCTGTGCCGCCTCGATGAAGGGGTCGAGGAAAACGGCAAGGCTCGTGCCCTTCATGAGGGCCTGGTCGATCTGGTACAGGTCGTACTCGCTGAACGGCTCGGTGGGACGCACGATGAGGAGACATCCGAGCCCATCGGGGACGCCCTTGTCCAGGGATATCTCCCTGATGGAGTAGGTGCGTGACGCCAGGCCGTGGAAGTTCGCCAGGGACGCCGGGGAACCGGGCGCGCCGTATGGTTCGAGCGTCCCCTTGCCGGAGAGGTAGCCCAGGGTCTCGTTGATGCCGATGAGCGACTCGATGCCCTGTTCGAGCCCTTCCTGCAGGGCCTTCATGTCGGTGAGCTTGTACTGGGTCCCGAACAGGGGGACGTTGAAGGCCTGGAGCACCGGGATCACGTGCGCCCTTTCTTTGTACTGGGCAACCAGCCCGATCACGGCCGAGCCTGCGGGGATCTTCCCGCCGTCCAGTGCACCCCACTTGAGCGTCATGAGGTTGTACTTCCGGGAGATCTCGTCGACCTCGGTATCGCTCCCGGGGTCGGAGAAGGAGTAGTCGAGCTTTGCGTACATGCGGCCGTTCAGCTCGTCCACGGCCTGCTTCACCTGGTCGGGAACCGCGGCTATGTCCTTGATGCCCATGCGGTCGGAGACGTCCTGCAGCGACGAGGAGAGGTAGAGGCGCACCTGCACCTTGTCCTTGAGCTTGAGGAGCGCAGTGGTCTTGTTGCTGAGGCGCTGGATGGCCGTGGTCAGCGTGTACTCGAGGCCGTCCGTCCGGGTGATGGTGGGGATGCGCTCTACCATGTCCCCGTGGATCACCACCAGGCCCATGTAGGCCTTCTTGAACTTCATCTCGTCCTTATCCACCACCTGTATCTGCACCGGGTTGATACCGTACGCATCCGCGAGCTTCCGCGACTCCTCGGTGCGCTCCGCATCGATGTCGCCCTCGGCGCTCACGTCGAAGAACCGGTAGTTGAAGTAGGTGTTGGCGTGCAGCGCGTACTCGGCCAGCAGGTCCCTGAGGTACTGTTCCACGGTGTTGTAGGGTGCCGGCAGGTTGCGGGTGAAGAAGACGTTGATGGTCAGCGGCTCCGAGAGTGTGGCCACGGACTCCCTGCTCACCTTGGACAGAGAATAGACCCTGGACCCGGTGAGATCGAACCGGACGAACAGGGTGGCGGACACGAGGTTGATGAGTACGACGACCACGAGGTACACGAGGAACTTTCCGTAGCGTGAAGGTTTCTTCATGGCCGCCTCCCTACCGCTTTTCCTGCATGACGAGGTGGGCTCCGTAGAGCGCGACGAAGGCGACACTCAGGAAGTAGACCAGGTCGCGGGTGTCCACGATGCCCTTGGCGATGTTCTCGAAGTGGCTGGATGCGCCCAGGTACTGCAGGAAGGGCAGGAGAGGGGCGGGGAAGAAGAAGAGCATCTTGTCCACGAGGCTCAGGCCGAAGCAGATGATCATGCCCACGATGAAGGCCACGATCTGGTTCTTGGTGAGCGTGGAGGCGAAGATGCCCACGGCAGCGTAGGCTGCCCCCAGGATGAGCGCCCCCAGGAACCCTCCCGCCACCGGCCCCCAGTCGAGGTCGCCCATGAAGGACGCCCAGACGGCGTACGAGAGCGTGGGGGCCAGCATGAGCGCCACGAAGGCCGTGCATGCGAGGAACTTCCCCGTGATCACGTGGGAGAGCCGGACCGGCAGGGTGAGCAGCATCTCCAGGCTGCCGATGTGCAGTTCCTCTGCGAACTGGCGCATGGTGACGGCCGGGATCACGAAGGGGAACACCAGCGGGAGCAGGGCGAAATATGAGCGGAGCGTGGTCTGGTCCATGATGAAGAAGGTGGCGAAGAAGAACCACCCCGTGATGAGCAGGAAGATGCAGATCACGATGTACGCGATGGGCGAGACGAAGTAGTCCCTGAGTTCCTTGGCGAAGATGTGCAGGGTCTGGGCCATGTCATGCCTCCTGGGTTAGCTCCCTGAAGACCTTCTCCAGGGACTTGCCTTCCTGGCGGAGCTCCAGCAGGGTCCAGTCTGTGGCGCGCACGGCGCGGTAGACTGCGGCGCGCAGGTCGTCCGTCCCGGTGGCGGCAAGGGTGAGCCGCAGCTCGCCCGGCGCACCGGAAGGCTCCTCGTCGATGCCGGTGATGCCCGGCAGGTCCGAGAGCATCGCCTTTGCCTGTGCGGCGTCGACCCCGGCGAGCGTCAGAGAGATGGTCCTGTCATGGCCCGCTCCCTGCTTGAGCATCTCGGTGCTTCCGTCAGCCACGATCCTGCCGCGGTCAATGATGACGATGCGGTCGCAGGTGGCCTCGGCCTCGCTCAGGATGTGGGTGGACAGGATGATGGTCTTGTCCCTGCCGATGGTGCGGATGATGTCGCGGATTTCCACGATCTGGTTCGGGTCCAGCCCGGAGGTGGGCTCGTCCAGGACCAGAACCTGCGGGTCGTCGATCATGGCATGGGCCAGCCCGACCCGCTGCTTCAGGCCCTTGGAAAGCTCGCCCACGGGCTTGTGCATGATGCCGCGCAGGCCGCACAGGTCGGCCATGGCGCGTATCCGTTCGTCCTTCTTCCCGTCCGCAAGCCCCCTGATGCGCGCCACATAGTCCAGGTAGTCGTAGACCAGCATGTTGTGGTAGAGCGGCGCGGACTCGGGGAGGTAGCCCATGAGGCGCTTGATTGACAGCATGTCCGTGGATGTGTCGTGCCGGTCGACCCGGATGGTGCCCGAGGTGGGCTCCAGGTAGCCGGTGAGCATGCGAAGGGTGGTGGTCTTCCCGGCACCGTTGGGCCCCAACAGGCCGGTGATCTCACCCGTGCGCACGTCCAGGTCGATGCCGTTTACGGCGCAGAAGTCGCCGTAGTACTTGGTGAGTTTTTCCACATGGATCATTTCATATCCCCTTTGTTTCCGTGGATCACGGGTAATTCACGGTGTGCCTTGGAGGCACTGGTGAAGACATAACATTGATTTCGCGCGCTTTGTCAATACTCCAGTGCCGTTGCCGGAGAGAGACGGCCATGCTGCGGACGCCAGGCGGTTCCTGACGCCCACGGTCCGCAGCATGGCGGCATGGGTCAGTCCTCGGAGAACACGATGGAGTACCCCCCGTCATAGACGAGGGAGTCGTCGCTGTTGATGATTATCACACCGGGTGAGACCTCCTCGGTGACCATGACCATGAACCCGTCGTAGAAGACACCGCCTGCACTGGCCCCGTCAGGGAGGAAGCCCATGTCCGTGATGAGCACCTCGGACGCGCCCTCGTCCTTGTACTCGAGGAGGCCCAGCAGGGAGATCTCGCCGTTGTTTAGATAGTCAATGTCGTTCGCGGGGTCGTCGGACCAGAACCAGTCAAATGACCAGGAGAAGTTGTCGCCGGGCCCCACGGCCGTGTCTCCGCCGGCATGGTTCCAGGAAAGTGTGCGTTTCCCCGTGGCCGGGAGGCTGGCCGGCGGCGTGCCCGGGAAGGTGGATCCGTCGTTGACGAGGTCCTGGGGGATTTCCAGGGTGGCCTTGCTGGTTTCGATCAGGCGCAGCGTGTCGGCGGAGAATGCTACCTCCTCCTGGATGAGGGTTATGATGAGCCCGGCCAGCGCTCCCTCGCGTTTCCAGAGGTCCTCCCCGGAGTCCGCATACAGTGAGAGGTATGCATCCCAGGTGTAGGCGGCCCCGTTGAGGGTGACACCCTGGGCCGTGATGGCCACGATGATGGGGGTCGAGCCCCCGCTCACCTGGAACGAGCCGGTATCGGGCTTATCGCCGATGGTTCCGACGAGTTCATCCGTGACCGTGATGGTGAAGGTATCGTCCGGGGCATGCCACTGGACATTCCTCACATTGACGAGGGAACCTGCATCCATTGACCATTCGCCGCTCTCCATGGCATAGGTGCCGGTGAGCGGACCGAGGGTTCCCAGGGTTATCCCCGTGTCCTGGACGTTGTAGCTGCTGATGGTGAAGGGGTCCAGAGCATCGACACCGAGGCTGTAGTTGTACACGTCCGGGAAGACCACCGTCTCGCCGCCGTCGCCTCCTCCTCCCCCGCCACCACCCCCTCCGCAGGAAGCCAGGATGGAGAACAGGAACAGGACAGTGCACGTGCGGGCTGTGGAAAAGCTCCTTGAAAGAACGCTCATTCGCTCCTCCTTGTCTATGGTGGAACCGTGTATGGTGACGTGCCATTCCAACAGATTGCATTGATATCTGTTCGCATCTTACCGGCAAGCATGCCCGATGTCAACGAAAGGGGCCCCGGCCAAGGGATCTGGTGACTTGGCCGCTCTCCTCCATTATAATTATCATGAAATCGAAAGCGCAGGGAGGAGGCATGAAGGCCTTTGTCCTGAACAGGACCTGTGATCTGACCAAGACCGACACCCCCCTGGAACGCATGGACATGCCCATGCCCGAGCCGGGCGACCGCGAGATCCTCATCCGCGTCCGCGCGTGCGGGGTGTGCCACACCGAGCTGGACGAGATCGAGGGCCGCACCCCGCCACCCGTCTTCCCGGTAATCCCGGGCCACCAGGTGGTGGGCGTGGTGGCTGGCATGGGCCGGGATGCAAGGCGTTTCCGCATCAATGACCGGGTAGGGGTGGGGTGGATCTTCAGTGCCTGCGGGGAATGCCCCTCCTGCCTCGCCGGGCACGAGAACCTCTGCCCCGGGTTCAGGGCAACGGGGCGCGACGCGCATGGAGGGTACGCCGAGTACATGTGCGTGCCCGAGGGCTTCGCCCATCCCGTACCGGACATCTTCACCGATGCCCAGGCAGCGCCCCTGCTCTGCGCCGGGGCCATCGGGTACCGCTCCCTGCGGCTTGCGGGGCTGGAGAACGGTCAGCCCCTGGGTCTCACGGGGTTCGGCGCCTCCGCCCACCTGGTGCTCATGATGGTCCGCCGCCGATTCCCCGGCTCCCGGGTGCACGTCTTTGCCCGGAGTCCCGGGGAGCGTGAGTTCGCCCTGTCCCTGGGTGCCTCGTGGGCCGGGGACACCATGGATACGGCGCCCGAGCGACTCCACTCCATCATCGACACGACGCCTGCGTGGAGGCCCGTCGTGGAGGCCCTGGCCAGTCTCGAGCCTGGCGGCAGGCTCGTGATCAATGCCATCCGGAAGGAAGAGGCCGACAAGGAAGCGCTGCTGGGGCTCGACTACCCGGGACACCTCTGGATGGAAAAGGAGATCAAGAGCGTGGCCAACGTCACCCGGGCCGACATCGCCGAATTCCTGCAGCTGGCATCCGAGATCCCCATCCTGCCCGAGGTCCAGGAATACCGGCTCGACGAGGCGAACACGGCCCTCATGGAGCTCAAGCGACGAACCATCCGGGGCGCCAAGGTGCTCAGAATCGATTGAAGAGGAGGGGGTACGTACATGGGTTACGAAGAGATCCTTGAACACCTGGCTCCCTGCGGCCTGGACTGCAGGAAGTGTCTCGCCAGCAGCAGCGGGGAGATCCGGGAGCTGAGCGTGCGGATCAGGGAACTCCTGGGCTCCTTTGACCGGTACGCCGAGCGGTTCTCCGCGTTCCAGCCAGTCTTCAGGGGGTATCCGCAGTTCAGGGACCTCCTCTCCCACCTGGCAGGCGCCGACTGCCCCGGGTGCCGTGGCGGCGCATGCCGGTACCCGGGGTGCATCGTGCCCGCATGCACCAGGGACAAGGAAGTGGATTTCTGCTTTCAGTGCAGTGAATTTCCCTGCGACAGGGTCACCTTCGATCCGGACCTCAGGCACAGGTGGGAGGAAATGAACTCGCGCATGGGGGAGATCGGTGTGGAGGCATACTTCCAGGAGACGAGGGACCTTCCGAGATACCGGTGATGCACCCTGTCCAAGGGGAAATGATCGATATGTTTTGCCGTATCTTGCCCGTCCAAACACACCCATCGACACCATGAGGGTGGATTGTGAAAAAACTCTTTATTTCCATCCATGATTTTGCTATGGTGACTCCTGGTATGAAATGACTGTTCCTGAGTGAAAGGAAGGTTTCCATGTACAACGCAGACACCATCAACATCATCGAAGAGGTGCTTGAGAGCGAGCGGCGGGAGGTGGCATTCTTCCGTCGTCTGGCCGATCGGATCAAGAGCCCGCTGGGGAAGGCAGTGTTCAGGGATTATGCCGAAAAGGGCACGGAACACTGCAAGAGTCTCCATGACCTGCGCGCCAGGATCGCGTCACCGGACGGCTCCTCGGGACAAAGCGAACCGGTGAGCATCGCCCTGGCCGACTTCGACGACTACGAGGAAAAGCTCTCCAGCTCCATGAACAAGGCCCTGGCCGATTTCGACGACATCACGGCCATGGACATCGCGGCCCGGTTCGTCAGAAAGACCACACGGTTCCTGTCCATGTCCTCTGAAATGGTCAAGGACCCGGCTCACCGGGAGGTGCTCAAGGCCATAGAGCTCTCCGAACGCGAGAACTTCATCCACCTCAAGAACATCGAGGAGTACCTCAAGAACCCGCACGGGTGGTTCAGGGAGCGCGAGCACCACGGGCTGGACGGCGGGTGAGGCTGGCCTCATCCACTGAATAGCGCGCTTCCAAGACAGTGTTCCGGATTCGGGACAGGTATTGGTGCCTGCCCCGCATGACACCTTTCCCCCAGAATATCTCCTGCAGTGCCTTTTTTGCCCTTTGGGGGCATTGCGCGTACAACCCCATTGAGGTTATACAGACATATATGCGCCACCGTGTGGCTGTCCGTGTGCCGGGCTGATACGCGGCGGTACTCTCACAAAGGAGGAGATACAATGACCACGCCGGAAGCCAACCAGGATCGGACAAACCTGTGGAAGGTGGTGCGGGTGGTGCCCGAGAACCATGACATCAACTCGCTGTACCTGGAAGGTTCGGACGAGAGGTTCAGACAGAGGAAGGCCGGACAGTTCGCCTCCCTGCGGATCATGCGGCCCGACGGGTGGAGCGAGCCCCATCCCTTCACCATCTCGTGTGCGCCCGAGGATGAGCTCCTGCGGTTCACCATAAAGAGGATCGGCAGGTTCACCTCGGCCATCCCCGGGTTGTCGCCCGGGGCTCCGGTGAAGTGCATGGGGCCGCTGGGCGTCTTCTGCAGGGACATCGATGCGCAGCCGGACATCGTCATGATCGCGGGGGGCGTTGGCATTACCCCCTTCCTGAGTGTCCTGCGCCATTTCCGGAACATCAAGGCCACTAACCGGGTCAGGCTCTTCTGGTCCAACAAGGGCATCGACGATGTCCTATGCGCGGACGAGATCCGGGACATGACCAGGGCCCTGGACCTGAAGGTCATCTTCAACCTGAGCCGGGACGATGACGTGAACAGGCATTTCCGGGAAGACTTTCCTCGGGTGCGCTTCGAGGCGGGCAGGGTAGGCCCGGAGGTCTTCAAGCGATACGGGGTTGCACCGGGCGCGGCCTTCTTCCTCTGCGGCCCGCCGCCCATGATGGACTCCACCCTGGAGGTGCTCGCCTCCCTGGGCATCGATGAGGCCGGAGTCTCGCGGGAGAAGTTCAGCTGGTAGGATCCTGGGAGGGGGAGGCATCCATGCCGGGTTCGTACAAGGTGCTGTTCGTATGCGGGCACAACAGCGCCCGGAGCCAGATGGCCCAGGCCTGGCTCAACCATGTGTGCCCGTCCCTGTTCGAGGCGCAGAGTGCGGGCATCTGCCCCTCGGATGCGGTGAACCCGCTCGCCGTAGAGGCCATGCGCGAGGTGGGGATCGACATATCGGCAAGCCGTCCCCGGAGCGTGTACGACGTGTACAAGTCGGGCGAGGTGTACTCCCACATCATCACCGTATGCGACCGGGCCGCTGCGGAGAAGTGCCCCGTGTTCCTCGGCCTTGTCCGGCAGATCCACTGGAGCTTCCCCGACCCTGCCGCACTCACCGGGACCCGCGAGGAGGTCATGGAGGGCGTGCGCGCCATACGGGACGCCATCCGCGACAGGATCGTGTCCTGGTGTGAGGAGATCCGGCGAGGCGGGGCTGAGGCGTAAGGGGTCCGGAGAGCAGGGGGCTAGGGAAGGGCAAGCTCGATACCCACCGGGCAGTGGTCCGAGCCGTAGATGTCCTTGTAGATGCAGGCGCCTTTCAGGGCCGGCCTGAGGGCCTTTGAGATGCAGAAGTAGTCGATGCGCCACCCGATGTTCTTTTCCCGCGCGCGGAACCGGTAGGACCACCACGTGTAGTTGCCCGGTTCCTTGTTGAACTCCCGGAAGGTGTCGATGAACCCGTGGGAGATGTAGCGGTCGAAGCCGGTCCTCTCTTCAATGGTGAAGCCCGGGTTGCGCTCGTTCGCCTTGGGGTTTTTCAGGTCGATCTCCCTGTGGGCCACGTTCAGGTCGCCGCAGAAGATCACGGGCCTGGTCCGCTCCAGCATAACGAGGTGAGACAGGAAGTCCGCGTCCCATTGCTGCCGGTAATCGAGGCGCGTCAGCTCGTGCTGGGCATTGGGGGTGTAGACGTTCACCAGGTGGAACCGCTCGAACTCCAGGGTGATGACGCGGCCCTCGGCATCGTGCTCTGCCATGCCGAGACCGTACGAGACGCCCAGGGGCTCGGTCCTGCTGAATATGGCCGTCCCTGAATACCCGCGCTTTTGTGCCGTGTTCCAGAACGGGTGGAAGCCCGGGAGTTCGACGTTGATCTCGTGGGGGGAGACACGCGTTTCCTGGAGGCACAGGATATCCGGGTTCATGGAGGCGACGCTGTCCAGAAACCCGTTCTTGATGGCTGCCCGCAGGCCGTTCACGTTCCACGAAACCAGTCTCATGCCCATGTCTCCTTGGAGGAATGGTCAACGGACATGATGTACGGGATGATCACGGTGGTGTCAAACAGTACCTGCAGAGACCTGTGCGCACAATGGGCTCAAGGGAGGAAAAAGACTTTGACAGGCGAGCGGCCTTTCGGCTAGGTTTTTCCCATGAAAATCCCTCGATCCCCCGATGAGTCCGCCATTGAGCTGGAGAAGGTCTTTGCCGGGATCACGGATTACGACGAGATGAAGACCTTTTTCGAGGAGATCTTCACCCCCAAGGAGCTCAGAGACCTTGCCCTGCGGTGGCAGCTCCTCAAGGAACTCCATGAGGGCAAGACCCAGAGGGACATCGCTGCCCGCTATCGGATCAGCCTGTGCAAGATCACCCGGGGGTCAAAGGTTCTCAAGAAGAGGAACTCCTCTGTCAGGAGGGTCCTCGACGGGCTCTACGGAAAGGGCCGCATGCACCGGCGGGGGAGATGAACTCCCGGCGTCCTCAAGACCATCGGACTGGTCGTGGACGTCGTGTGCACGGATGTTCCGGAGAATCGACGAGAAAAAGGGCAAATCGCTCTGAGATCAGAAGGAAATCAACCGGATAGAAAAAAAGCCTCGGGTACATTTCAAGCGAGGGTCTATGGGATGTCATCCCTTTGAAATGTAGTCCCAAGGCTTGTTCCATATGATAAGATTCTCTCACGCCAAGTCAAGGCCCGGTCTCTTTTTCCGCGAAAAAATAATAGATGGAATATCAGGCAGTTACCTGGTTATGCCTGACGCGTTGAAATCATTTGAGCTTCTGTATGATCCGGTTATTCCATGGGAATAACTGCTGAAAATCGCCGATCATGATGAATTATCCGGCAGGGTAGGAGCGCGATAATGTTTCTCTCCAGAAGATCCGATATGTGTTGTAATTCAATTGATGTACGTGCATGGAGGGAACGATGGATCTCGGAACACTGCCCCAGGGCCAGGGTGCATGGCCTGCAGTGTGCCCTTCCATGCCCCCGGGACAGCCTGTTCACTCAACATGGAATCCCCATGGGAACGGACCTGTGCGCCGCATTGCCCAAGAGGCATTGCCCCGCAATGCCTGCAGCGTGGACCCGGGGCGGTGATGCCGGAGGCGGACGAGATGGGCGAGAGGGAAACCAGGGCGGCCCTGGAAAAGAGGATAGCCGAGTTCGAGCAGTTGTCCTGTGATGACCCGGCGCAGTTCTACGAGATCTACCAGAGCGTGAACGAGTTCATTTTCGAGCACGACCTCGAGGGCAACTTCACCGGGGTCAGCCCCAGGTTCATCGGGTTTCTCGGTTACTCCAGGGAAGAGATGCTCTGCCTCAACGTGAAGGACCTTCTCCTGGAAAAGGACAGGGCGCATTTCCAGGGCTACCTCGACCGGGTGGTGGAGAACGGCCGGGACGAGGGCCTGATCCCGCTCATCAACAAGGCCGGGCGGAGGCGCATCGTGGAGCACAAGAACCTTCTCGCGGTCAGGGCCGACGGAACGAGGACCGTCCGCGGCATTGCCAAGGATGTCACCGATACCCTCGAAACGGAGCAGGCACTCATCGAGAGCGAGATCAGGTTCCGCACCATCCTCGATTCCATCGAGGACGGGTACTTCGAGGTGGATCTGGCAGGCAACTTCACCTTCTTCAACGACGTGGTCCCTGCGCACATCGGATACCAGGCGGACGAGCTCATGGGTCTCAACTACCAGAGACTCATGGACGAGGCCAACGCCCGGCAGGTCTTCGAAACCTTCCACAGTGTCTTCGTCACGGGCACTCCCACGAAGTCCTTTGACTGGGAGCTCATGAAGAAGGACGGGACAAAGATCTTCGTGGAGGCATCGGTCTCGCTCCTTCGCGACAGGAACGGCGACCCCACAGGCTTCTGCGGCATCATCCGCGACATCTCAGACAGGAAGCGCTCAGAGCAGGAACTGGAATACCTCGCCTATCACGACACCCTCACCGGCCTGCACAACAGGAAGGCCTTCCTGGAAAAGCTCGACGATGCCATCAGGGAGGCGAGGAGGTACGAGAACTACCGCTCGGTGCTGTTCATCGACCTGGATCACTTCAAGAAGGTCAACGATGTCTATGGCCACGAGATCGGCGACATGCTCCTGGTGCAGGTGGCCTCGCGCCTGAGGGGCATCCTGAGGGATACGGACTATGTCAGCAGGCTGGGCGGCGACGAGTTCACCATCATCATCGGGGGCACGTCGAGGCCGAGCCCCGAAAGGCTTGCCGAAAGGATCATCAAGACCCTCGGCAGGCCCTACGACATCCAGGGCACGAAGATCGACTTCGTGACACCCAGCATCGGCATCAGCACGTACCCGGACGACGGGCATGACGCGGAAACCCTCCTGAAGCGGGCCGACCAGGCCATGTACAGGGCCAAGGAAAAGCGCAACAGCTATTCCTCTGCCCGACAGGACCAGGAAGGGCCCCGGCCCTCGAAGATCAGGAAACTGCGCTGAAGGATCGGGCATCCCGCCCGTGAGCGCATCTCCTGGTGCCCCTTGAGTTTTCCCCTGTTTTACGCTATGGTGCGCGCCATGCCGTTTCCGTGAGCGGCGATATGTTCTTGAGGCGACTGAACAGAACGAGCGAGCACCCTACGTGAGACTTGACCCCTGCATGAAGCACAAGCTGGTCCGCAAGGCGGTCCGGGAGTTTGCCGAGGCCGAGCTCGGTCCCATAGCCCACGATGTGGACCGGGACGCCCGCTTCCCATGGGAGGTGGTGGAGAAGATGCGGCCGCTGAACTTCTTCGGCCTCCAGGTGCCCCGGAGGTACGGTGGCGCGGACCTGGACAGCATCAGCTACGCCATCACCATCGAGGAGATCTCCCGGGTGAGCGGCGCCATGGGCCTGTGCGTCACCGTGCACAACAGCGTGGGTATCTACCCCATTCTGCAGTTCGGCACCGAGGAGCAGAAGGAGCGCTTCGTGACGAGGCTCGCCAGCGGCGAGTGCATCGGCGCCTTCTGCCTCACCGAGGCGAACGCGGGCTCTGACGCCGCGGGCGTGGAGACACACGCCGTGGCCTCGGGTGACGGCTACATCGTCAACGGTACCAAGATCTTCGTCACCAACGGCGGGGTGTGCAGCCTGCCGCTCATCTTCGCCGTGACCGACGCGGCGAACCCCTCCCGCAGCGCCAGCGTGTTCATCATGGAGCGGGACATGCCCGGCTACAGCGTGGGCGAGATCGAAGACCTCTGCGGCATGCGGGCGAACCCGGTCTCGTCGCTCTTCTTCGAGGACTGCCGCGTGCCGAGGGAGAACCTCCTGGGAAGGATCGGCGACGGCATCAAGATCGCTCTCGAGACGCTGGACACCGGGCGCATCGGCATCGCGGCCCAGGCCGTGGGCATCGCGAACGCCGCCTTCGAGGCATCGGTGAAGTATTCAAAGGAGCGCCAGCAGTTCAGAAAGCCCATCTCCGCGTTCCAGTCCATCCAGAACTTGCTGGCAGACATGGCGGTGGAGATCGACGCGGCCCGCCTGCTGGTGTACCGGGTGTGCGCACTCAAGGACGCAGGAAAGTCCTTCGGCAAGGAGGCGGCCATGGCCAAGCTCTATGCCAGCACAACCGCCACCACGGTGACGGGCAGGGCCGTGCAGATCCACGGCGGCTACGGC
>Ga0116184_10002977_pt1 | contig 14283 bp, 12 predicted proteins | sample AD_JPNNA5_MetaG_FD_89886 | JGI IMG/M metagenome (GOLD analysis project Ga0116184, IMG submission 89886) | Active sludge microbial communities of municipal wastewater-treating anaerobic digesters from Japan - AD_JPNNA5_MetaG | ecosystem: Engineered > Bioreactor > Anaerobic > Digestate | place... | reverse complement strand
TCTGAATTTCTCTTGGCTGGTCCATTTACGTTTTTCCATAGAATATGAGCTCCTTCCTGGGGATATGCCCCATAAGCCATATTCTAACTTAAAAACCCTGCTTTGTTAATAGGGGTCAGTATAGATATTCTTGCAAGTTCAATCGGCAATCAAACAATATAGCCGATGGCGAGTAACTAATGAAATCTATCTTAGTTTATTTTCATTTGCTAAATTTATTATGTATAAAGACATTGAAAGATTCTTATCTGCACTATTAAATAATCCAATAATCAGGCTAATTTGTGGTCAGTCTGTCGAGTCCACTATTTCTCTGGGGCTTAATTTTGAGGAAAAAGATCTAGATAAAGAACTGGATCCACATAAAACTTTCCAGATTTTGGATGCCGATTCTAGTCAGCAACAAGCCATTGAAGGAGTAAAGGCTGGAAAGAATCTAGTAATAGAAGGCCCCCCTGGGACAGGGAAATCACAGACGATAGCAAATATAATAGCTGAGTTCTTAGCTAGAGGGAAAAAGGTACTTTTTGTAAGTCAGAAGATGGCGGCTTTAGAGGTGGTAAAGAAACGACTTGATAATAATGGTCTCGGTGATTTTTGTCTAGAATTGCATAGTAGAAAAACAAATAAAGACGAAGTTATAAAAGAGTTAGTTAGAGTTCTAGAGATGCAGAAGAAGCCAGATCACTCACACGATGAAGAAATTGCTAGATTAGAAAAGATAAAAATTGAACTTAATAGCTATGTAAAAGATATTCATACTCCTTTCGGTAATCTAGACATGACTCCATATCAAGCTTTTGGGATTCTAAATAAGTGTTTTGAGATTCAAGATATTTCTTTTGTATTTAACGAAGTTAAGTCGTGGGATAGAAGAAGGTATAACACGGCTTGTGAATTAATGGATGGTATGGCAGATAATTTATCAAAAATAGGTGATCCTTTGAGGCATCCGTGGTTTGGCTCCTCCTTGGCCAATGTATATTACCAAGATAAATTGAAGTTATCCGAGCTAATGGACAAGATCCTGGATAATTATTCAATCTTACTTAACTTAGTTAAGAAGCTTGAAGAAATCGCTTTTTGTAAAGAACCAGTATCAATTTTTGAGCTTGAAGTTTTACTTGAAGCAAACAAGGTTTTGCAAGAATCACCTGATGTAGCGAGATCTATTCTGGAAAATGAGCGTTGGAATTCGTTATCTTATGAAATAGAGGCATTATTAAAGACTATTAAATTCTTTAATGAATTCAAAACTAGCATGCAATCTAAATACCGTATAGACAAATTAATTTCGGATTCGTTTGATACTGAAGCGCTTATCGGGAGGTATTGTCGTTATTTAAAAAATCCACTTTTATTCTTCAGTAGCGCATTTTGGAAGGATCGAAGTCTGATAAAGGGATACATTGTGGATGATGCGTACAAACCGAATATAAAAAGTATCATTGCTGATTTAGGAAGAATAAAAGAGGGGAAGCAGGCTGCAGAGAAGATAATAAGTAATAATAATTATGGGAGAGAATTATTTGGAGATCTTTGGAAGGGTGTTGATACAGTTTGGGAGTCCTTGGATAATTTCTCAAAATGGATTATAAAATTTCGCTACTATGTAATCAAAAAATATTTCACAGATTCTGTTTTTGATGGAGTTAGTCAACATAGAGTGGATAAAGAATCCCTTTCTTCAGTTTCAAATCAATTAGTAACCACGCTAAGTAGGCTGAAAGAAGTCGGCGATCTATTTATTAGAGACGCTCAAATTGTAGAAGATTTAGCTTTTCAGGGAAAATTTCAAGAAAAGCCTTTAGCTGAAGTAATGAATAAGATCTCTCGCATGAAAGATAATATTGATTTAATAGATGATTGGACTAGATATCAGGAAGTCCTTGTTGAATGCGAAAAAGTAGGCTTAAAGGATTTTGTAGAAAAGATACTTACTTTAAAGATACTCCCTGAAAACATAGTTAAAGTTTTTAGGTGCCAATTTTTAAGGTGTTGGTTAGATGCCGCTTTCTCTGAAAGGCTATCTTTAAAAAGGTTCCGCAGTGAGGACCACGAAAAATTAATTCAAAAATTTTGTGAACTTGATAGAAAGCTTATTGAATTATCAAAAATAAGAATTCAACATATGCTTTCTGGAAAATTAGATACGGGATACACGCCATCATATACTCCTTCGAAAGGATCTGAGTTGGGTATTTTATTGAGGGAGGCAAGAAAAACACGGGCTCATATGCCCATTAGGAAGCTTTTTGAACAATCGCCCAATGTTATAGTTACTTTGAAGCCCTGCTTAATGATGAGCCCATTAACAGTCGCTCAGTTTCTGAATCCTGAATTGATAAAGTTTGATTTAATCATATTTGACGAAGCAAGCCAAATACCTCCGGAAGATAGTATTGGTTCTATATTACGTGGGAAACAAGTTGTTATTGCTGGAGACAGTAAACAGTTGCCTCCGACCTCTTTTTTCCAATCTGAGGTTATAACTCCTGAAGATGAGGAGAGTATCGCCGAAGATTTTCTTCCGCAGGACTTAGATAGTATTCTTGATGAATGTGCGGTTAGCGGGATAGCGAAGACGATGTTGCGATGGCACTATAGAAGTAAGCACGAGTCACTAATCGCTTTTTCTAACAAGCACTTTTATAGTAATAATCTTTTTACCTTTCCTTGTGCAGAAGAAGATTGTCCTAGCTTAGGTGTAAAATTCAATTATTTGCCAAATGCAGCATATGATAGAGGTGGTAGCGGCACAAATGTTGAAGAAGCAAGAGAAGTTGCGAGAGCAGTATTTAAACATTTTAAAGAGCATCCTGAGTTGAGTCTCGGAGTTGGCACATTTAGTATTAGACAAAAATACGCAATTGAGGATGTGATTGAAGAGATGTTAAGAGAAGATAATTCTCTTGAAGTATTCTTTGCGAAAGACAAGCCAGAACATTTTTTTGTCAAGAACCTTGAAACTATCCAAGGAGATGAGAGGGATATAATATTTATAAGCGTTGGCTATGGGAAAGATCAAAAAGGCAAGCTCCCGATGAATTTCGGTCCTATAAATCAAATAGGTGGAGCAAGAAGACTAAATGTGCTAGTGACTCGTGCTAGGAAGCGCCTTGAGATGTTTAGTTCTATAAAGGGAGACGATTTTGATCTATCAAAAACAGATAGTGAAGGTGTGCATTTGTTAAAACATTATTTGGATTTTGCGGAAAAGGGTAGATCAGCTTTGATTCGCGAGGCAGACGCTATTGGGCTTGCCGAGTCACCTTTTGAGGAATCAGTTTATGATTTACTGGTAAGTAAGGGTTATAAGATGAGCAAACAGGTTGGGTGTTCAGGTTTTAGAATTGATTTAGCTGTTGTTGATGAGACATATCCAGGTAAATATATTTTAGGTATTGAATGTGATGGGGCTTATTATCATTCTTCTTCTACGGCCCGTGATAGAGATAGATTAAGAGAACAGGTTCTAGAGGATTTAAATTGGAATATTTATCGGGTTTGGTCAACCGATTGGTTCAAAAATCAACGGTTAGAACTAGAGAAGTTAATCAAGGCAATCGAAAATGCTAAGAGGGGCGAATTTTCTAAAAAAAAACTAAATAATGATGATTATTCTGAAATCAAATATAAAAACACTGTATCGCGTAGAAACAAGAAAAAAATAATATCATATTCAGTTGCTTCAATACGTAGGAGATCGCATCCTGATAATTTCTATAAGGGGCATATTTCACAAGTATGTGCTGTATTAAAGGAGGTTGTAGATCACGAAAGTCCAATACATAAAGAGGAAGCCGAGAGGCGGGTCGTACAGTACTGGGGAATCGGGGCGGTTGGAAGAAAGGTGAGAGCTATTTTGGAAGAAGCCGCGTTAATATGCACTCAAGAGAAAATGTTTAAGAAAAAAGGTGATTTTTTTTGGGCCATAGATATGGATGTGCCTATTGTTAGAAATAGAGATTCGGCAGACGTGACTAAGAATATAGAGTACATTGCTCCGGAGGAAATTAGAGAAGCGGCCATATTTGTTCTGCAGAAGGAATACGGAATTCCGAAAGATGATTTAATAAATCAAGTAGCAGGTCTCTTGGGAATTCAAAGGGTGACTGAAGATATAGGGAGAAGCATTTGGGAAGCTATACGGAAATATAAAAGAGAAAAAATAATTACTGAGGTTGATGGGCGTATAGTTATTTCGGAACAATCGGATGAGGAGAAGATATGATTTTGACTGCTAGATTAGAAAAGGCTCTCGCTACTACTTGGAGGATTCACCAACATCAGAAGCGTAAAGGAGACAACTCTACTCCTTGTCAAGAAGCAGTTAGTGCTCTAGGGATCTTACCCCGCTGACTGTACCAACGTGAGTTGGAGTTTTTCCCGTTCTTTGTCAGCTGATTCCTGAGGCGTCATGTCATCCAGCGAGCTGTGTGGCCGGAAGCTGTTGTAATCAACCCGCCATTCCTCAACGATTTGACGGGCATGAGCAAGACTCATGAACCAGTTATCATTTAAGCACTCAATTCTGAGCCGACCGTTGAAACTTTCGATAAACCTGTTATCAACGGGCTTGCCAGGCCTTGAGAACTGAAGATTGACGCCGCGCTGATATGCCCAGGCGTCCAAAGTTTTACCGATGAATTCAGGTCCGTTGTCGACCTTAATCATCTCAGGTAAGCCGTATCTGCTGGCTACCCGATTTAATACATTCGTAACACGGACGCCATTGATCGAAGTATCGACTTCGATAGCCAGGCATTCCCGGGAATATTCGTCGATTAGCGTCAGTAGACGTATCTTCCTACCGTCAAAAAGCGCGTCCGACATAAAATCCATTGCCCAGTATTGATTCGCCCGTTGAGCATCCGGCACCTGGATACGTAACTCCGAGACAGCTTTTTTACGCTTCTTGCTCCGGATCGTCAGCTTTTCTTCTCGATAAATGCGCTCGGTGCGCTTATGGTTGAGCACTAATCCTTCGCGACGCAATACCCTGTGCAACTGCGGGCAGCCCCAGCGGCGCCGTTTTTGAGCGAGTTCCCGCAAGCGTTGACGCAATGCCTCATCATTACGCGGCTTGCCGGTGTACCGATACGTCGATCTTTGAATGCCTATTAAAGAGCAGATTCGTCGCTGGCTCTGCCCGAAAACCGCAATGAGATGCTCTACGGCGCGACGTTTTACTTCGGGCTTGAGAAGTTTTTTGAGCAGACCTCCTTGAGCATCTGGATATCAAGGGCCTGGTCTGCTACCAACTTTTTCAAACGGTTGTTTTCTTGTTCCAGATCTTTGAGATGCCGCGCATCGCTGACAGTCATACCGCCGTACTTGGCCTTCCAGTTGTAGTACGTGCAGTCGCTCATGCCGTATTTGCGGCATAATTCGACTACGGGCATCCCGGCATCGGCTTCTTTGAGTATGTTGATAATTTGCTCAGCTGAAAACCGCTTCCCCTTCATTTTGTACCTCCTTGCAGTTGGTTTTACCACGTTCCAACTCTAATTGCAAGTGGTACAGTTTTTGGGGGTAAGGTCCAAAATAGTCCAGGGTCTCAAGAAGAGCGTGATCAGCTATACGCGAAGCTACAAGTCAAAGAAGAGAAGGCCAGACGACGCCTCCAAACAAAAAGAGAGTACATTGATAAGCTAATTCAGGACAAGCTAAAAGAGGCAAATAAATATTTTAAATGGTAATAGGCGTCTGAAAATTGTCGTCTCATCCATTCCAATATCCATAAATATTTGCTAAATAATAGGTTATGAATAATTATGTTTCTAGAATGCGACAAAAACGACAGTTTAGGGTTCTTTATGGCGCAAAGATCGTCTGGTGGTGTTTAGTCCGATCCCCAAGGCCCTAGAAATGGCGCGAAGCGACATACCTAGGGCCTTCATTTCCTTTGCCTTAGCCGAAAATCTGCAGTATAATACTGTTGTTTTTTGAACTGGTATTATAATGCGGACTGCGATCTCTGCGGCGGTTCGAATTGGTTGCAGACGCGTCCGTATTGATACCAAATCGAAACAATAGTGGAATAAATGGCCGGTTTTCTTTATAAAGGAAACCGGCCATTTTTTTCTACAACAATAAATTTTACACTACATTTCCATTTTTATGGTATAATGTAGTGTAAAAGGAGGATGAGATGAGAGTCTTGCAGGGAATACTATCAGAGAGTAAAGAATATTATCAAGATATTAAAAAGAAAATAGAAAAGAAACTGTTAGCCCTGCCCAAGGGAGGCGTAAAGGAAAGGGTGATCACTGGGAAGAAATATTATTATTTGCAGTATCGAAAAGCTGAAAAAGTAGTTCATGAGTATTTAGGGCGGCAGAAACCTGAGGCTCTCTATAAACAAATAAAAGAACGCGGAATATTAAAAGAGGAGCTTAGAAAGGTCAATGAAGCTTTGAAAATTATCAGAAGATCCGAAGGCAGGAACCATGGTTAAGGTTATTAATAGGATCTTAAAGGTTTTTTCAGATAATGATCTGTTTGAAGAGGGGGTTGAGCTTATAGGAAGCTGGTGCTTTAGTTTATATCAGAAACACCTTGGCGCAAAAAGATTCCCTTTAGTAACCCAAGATGTCGATTTTTTGATTCCCAGTCCTTTTCATGGTAAAGAGCATGTGGATTTTATTAAGCAATTGGAGGATTTAGGGTTTCAGTCTGATTTCAAAAGTGACGGATCTCTTTTTCTCTGGAATGCGGATCTAAAAATTGAGTTTATAACTGTTGAAAAGGGAAGAGGGACCGACAAGGCAATTAAGATTAAAAAATTAGGAATAGATGCGATACCGTTAAGGCATGTTGGGTTTTTGTTAGAAAATCCCATTACTATTGTTGACGAAGGTATCAGAGTAACTGTCCCGGCTCCTGAACGCTTTTGTCTGCAAAAGCTTATCATTGCTTCAAGGAGGAAGAAACCAGAAAAGAGATTAAAAGATCTGCAGCAAGCTGTCTGTGCGTCTGTAATTGTGAATTCAAAGGAAACACAGGTTTTATTTCGTTCTTTACCGAAAAAGTGGCGGCAGGATGCGTTGAGAATGTTGAAGTTCGCTAATGAAGAATTTCCATTATTGAGAGAAGAGATAGAGAAACTGAATTCTACACTACAAAAAGATTAAGAATATATTTTGTAGTGTAAATGGTGAAAGACATATTATGATCTACGATGGCGGTATTTGAGAGCGTTCCTGACCGTTCTCCGGTTTACTTTTAAGGTTCTGGCGATTGCTCTTAAAGGCAAGCCTAACAAATGTAATTCTTCTATTTTAATAGCTATTTTTTGATATAATGGGGTTGTTGCAGGTTCTAAAATGATTGTAACCTGGATCTCGGATGCAGTTCGAATTGGTTGCAGACGCGTCCGTTGATTAGGATAGGGCGCTGCGAGCAGGAGGTAGTGTTACGAAGAGAGTATGGGGTGTACTCTTCATATGTTTTTTCTTGTCGGGGTGCGCTTCTTCTTACCGCGTCCGCGTTAACGGATATCTCGATACCTCGCTTGAACGCGCAGCCATATCCCCGCAGTCGTCATTCTGCGTCATAGAGAACCGGTCCGCATCGAATCCAATCTTCGAATCCCAGATACGTTCCAAGATCGAGCAGCTCCTTGCGCGCAAAGGCTTTGCCATCAAGCCCTGCGATTCGGCTGATTTCCATATGGGTTTTACGTATGCGCTCGGAGCGGGCCAGGCCGTGACCGACGTGCGCCGGGAATATACGCTCGGCGAGACAGGCACGGTGATCACCCATGGCCCTGACGGAGAGGTGCATACGTCAACCGTGCTTATGCCTGCCCGCACGACGTACGTGCCGTACCAGTATACCGAGCACACGGCAATGCTGACGCTGGAAGTGACGGATGCTGCCGGCGTGCGAGTCGGCAAAGAGGGGAAAAAGGTATGGATCGGCGAATCATCCATGACCGTCCGGGATCCTGACCGCAGGGATATCGTCAATTATCTGCTTGCCGCCGTATTCGATCATTTCGCAGAAAATACGCCGAAAAGCATCATCGCCGTGATCCCGGAGAACGCCCCCCGGGTGGAAGCCATTCGCTGACAGCCCGTTTTTCCTTTGAAAAATTAAAGATCATGTTCAGCCGCTGGCGAATCCTTCTTTATGCCGTTTGATCCAGTTTTATTTATTGACATAAATCTAAAATAGTTTAGACTGGTAATCACTACTGTTTTGGTGGTGATTATTCACCATCGGCAGGAGGCATGCATGAGATTGACAACCAGGGCGCGGTACGGCGTAAGGTTGATGGCGGATCTCGCGCAGCATTATAGTCCAGGGCCGATATTCCTGAGCGATATTTCCCGGCGTCAGGATGTGTCGGAGAAATACCTGAGCAATATCGTCGCTGCGCTTAAGGCCGCAGGCATGGTTAAGGCCCGGCGCGGCGTCCGCGGCGGGTATTCTCTGGCGAAAAGGCCAGAGTGTATATCGCTTAAAGATATCGTGTACGTTCTGGAAAAACGGGCGCATTTGACCGGGTGTATCCATAACCGCCGTTCCTGTCCCCGGTCATCATTTTGCCATGTCCGCGGTATCTGGGCGCGCGTGGAAAAATCGTTCTATTCTTCCCTGTCCTCGATCACCTTGCGGGACGTGAATAGGAAATGCCTGATAAAGTGAGCTTATAATCTGAAGGAAAGGGCATCCTTTGGCAAAGCTTCGCAACAGGTTCTTTATTTACTTCATCGGTTTATCTCTCATTCCCCTCATAAGCACGCTTGCCGTCCTGATCACCAGCGTTTCCACTAATACGAGGAATATATTCGTAACCCACACCCAGGATCTGCTTGTCCTGCAGGCGGAAGAGCTCGCCGATACGGTCGATAGGTTCTTATACGAACGGTATTCCGACCTCATGGATTACGGCAATCTCGCCGATATCCAGAACGCATTCGCATATTCTATTTTCGATGAGGCGGAAGTCTGCCTCAAGACATTAACGAAGAAATCGGACAATTATCTTGAACTGGTGCTGTTTAACCTTCAAGGGGATATCCTGGCAAGCAGTATGGGGAATCCTACGGCACGGTCGCTCGGGCGAGAGGCTTTTTTTAAGTCAGCTGCGGCCGGGAATTTCAATGCCTATCAGGCGATCGAAAAGAGGAGCCCGGTGCTTTTCTTCCTGTCGCCGGTAAGGGATACGGTGGGAAACAAGACAATAGGCGTTCTTGCGGCGAAGATCAACCTTGCGCATATTCAGCAGATTATGGCGGCAAGCAGGAGAGGGACAAGCCGGGACATAATGATCCTGGATGCTTCAGGGGAGCGGGTTCTGTTCAGCAATATCCCCGATTTTGAACCCGGGGATCTTTCTTCAGTGCGTTTCGCTCCCGGATCGTTCGGTGCGATCTCGTATAAGTACGAAACGAAAAAGATCGGCGGGTTTGCCACGGAAAAAGGCTATAAACAGTACAAGGGGCTGTCCTGGAAGGTTGTCGTCGGAGTTGTTGAAAAGGAACTATCTGCGGGCATCCTGGCTTTCCTGGTCAATCTGGAGAAATTGATGCTTCTGATCAGCATCGGCATCATTGTCATCGTTTTCTTCCTTGCCAAAGCGTTTACGGAGCGTCTTGTCAACCCGATCGCTTCTTTGACCAGTTACGCAAAGGAGATCGCGCAGACCGGGGACCTGACGAAAAAGATCGACATACGCTCGAATGACGAGATCGGCGTGCTTGCCGATGCGTTCAGCCAGATGATCGCGAATCTGCGTGAAATAGTTTCTGAAGCCGGAAAGGCCTCGATGAAGGTGACCGATCTTGCGCAGCGCCTTTCAACTTCGACTGAAGAGATGAGCGCCTCGACGGAAGAGATCTCGGCGGCTCTGCAGGAGATCAATGCAGGGATCACCGAGCAGACGGAGAAGACGTCGGCGACGAGCGAGATCATGGGCACCATGGTCGAAACGGTCCGCATGGTTTACGAAAGCGCCCGTCTCGGGGAGGAGGTCACGGTCAAGACGCACGTACTTGTTGAACAAGGGACCGGTGATTCCAAAAAAGCGGTGGAGAAAATCGCCAAGATCAACGATGCGGCGAACGACGTTAAAAAACTCGTCGTCGCCCTCGGGGAACGGTCTGAAAAGATAGGCAAGATCCTCGGGGTTATTTCCGAGATCGCGGTTCAGACCAATCTGCTGTCCCTGAACGCCGCGATCGAGGCCGCGCGTGCAGGCGAGGCGGGTAAGGGATTTGCCGTTGTCGCCGCAGAGGTGCGGAAGCTTGCGGAAAATTCCTCGAAATCGGCGGAAGAGATCACAAAGCTTATTCGCGAAATACAAAAGGAAACGACGCAGGCGGTTGCATCGGTCCAGGTCGCCACACAGGAGGTCTCGGAAGGCAATCTTATTATCGGGGACGTTCGCAAAGCGCTTGATGAGATCCTTGCGGCCGCGGACAATTCCGCCAACCAGGTCAAGCAGATAGCCCTTGCCGCGCAGGAGCAGCTTGACCATACGAAAGCGGTGAGCGATTCTATAGTCCAGATCAACAATATTTCGTCCGCGTCGTCCGGCGCGTCGCGGGAGATCCTCGGTTCGGTCGGAGAGGTGGTTACCAACGCCCAGGATCTTACGTCCTCGGCGCAGGAGCTCTCTACGATGGCAGGGAATCTCCTGAACCTTGTTAATAAATTCAAGGTTGCCGATATGAGTGAGAAACCTAACACATAAGGAGGCTGGACATGGTGAAGAAACTGGCAGTGGTGGGGGTAATGGTATTTGTTATATTCGCGGTAGCGCAGTTACAGCCTGTGTGTGCCGCGGATATGACCCTGCAGGATTTTGTTAATGAAGCGAAGGCGTTTCTCGGGGAAGACCGGATATTATCTCCCCTGGAGGCAAACGAAAAGATCTCCAGCACGCAGGGGCTGGTCGTTATCGATGTGAACGAACGCCATGAATACGACCAGGCGCACATAAAGAACGCGCTTCTTATCCCGCGCGGCTTTATCGAGTTCAAGATCACCAAGAACGATCTTTTTCCGGAGATCAACAAGGGGATTACGCCGGCAAAAGATACTCCGATTCTGCTGACCTGCAAGCTCGGCGCCCGTTCTCTTATGGCAGCGGCGACATTAAAGAAAATGGGTTACGCGAATGTATATTGCATCAAAGGCGGCCTGGATGCCTGGAAGAACGAACGTCTGCCGCTTGAGGTAAGCGGAAAGTAATACATAAGACCGTATCAAAGGGGTCAGCTCCGCATCGCGGGTCTGACCCCTTTTTTCTTGAGGCAAAAGATGCGAGGGATTATAATCATGGTATGGGTATGGCTGAATATTTGCAGCCGGCCGCGGCCATTTTGCGGCATCAGGCATATTGTTATCGGTGAGAATGAGAACTTCCCATGATAAAGAAACTCCTGGAAAAATTCACGCGTTTGCTGGTCGTATGGGTGGTCCTGGCCGCGGTTGTCGGTTTTATGGCTCCCGGAACCCTGGCGCCGCTTAAACCATATACGGACTGGCTCTTTGCCGCTACCATGCTCGGCATCGGATGCCTGCTGTCAATAAACGATTTTGCCCTGATCTTCAAGAATCCGAGATTAGTCGGGCTTGGCACGCTTGCCCAGTTCGCCATCATGCCGCTTCTTGCGGTTGGTATCATCAAAATCCTTGGTCTGGGCCCGTCTCTGGCAGTGGGGTTGATCCTCGCCGCTGCGGTTCCCGATGCCATGGCAGCAGGCGTCATGTCATACCTTGCCGAGGCGGATGTTGCCTTATCAGTCGCCCTTACCACAGCCACGACGCTTGTCGCTCCGCTGGTTACGCCGGCGTTGACCTATTTTCTCGGCAGGCAGTACATACCGATACATTTCTGGCCCATGGTGCAGAGTATTATGCTCATGGTCATTGCGCCGCTTCTGTTGGGTTTGTTCATCCGGCACAGGTTCCATTTTTTTGTCGAACGCGTCAAACCGGTGTTCCCGGCAGTATCGACTTTGTTCATCGCCTTCATCTGCGGACTGGTCGTGGCGTTGAACAGGGACGCGCTGAACAAAGCCACCTGGCTCGTGTTTGCGGCAGTCATAGCATTGAATGTTCTTGGCCTTGTGTTTGGATACCTCGCAGGCAAGGGGTTCGGCTTCAACCTCGCGCAGCGCCGTACGCTTGCCATCAACGTCGGAATGCAGAATGCGGGAATGGGCGCGGTACTGGCCATCAAGCATATTTCCGCGGAAGCGGCGATCCCCAATGCGCTGTTCGCCACGTGGTGCATTGTCAGCGCGGCGCTGTTGGCCGGCATCTGGAATTCATTCCCTGAGGAGGCAAAGGTAAATTAATAGACCGCACGTTTTCTCTGTGATAAACTAAATCAAATAAACAGAGGAGGCCGTATGTCTGCAGTAAAGGAGATCACCAGCAGCGAACTGGACGTTCAGGCGTTCATCAGGGAGAAATCAGAAGAGATATCGAAGATCGTAGGAGACGGCATTGCCATCAACGCTTTGTCCGGCGGCGTGGATTCGGCGGCAGTGACCATGCTCGGCCATAAGGCCCTGGGTCCCAGGCTTAAGACTTATTTTGTGGATAACGGCATCATGCGCGAAAATGAACCCCAGCAGATCGCCGCGATATTCAAGAAGCTCGGGGTCACCATTGAGATCGTGGATGCTCAAGAAGATTTCTTCGCCGCTCTCAAAGGCATCACCGATCCCGAAGAAAAGCGTGAGGCGATCACGCAGACGTTCTATAAAAAGGTTTTCGGCAATCTGGTCAAGAAAAGTAAGGCAAAATACCTTCTACAGGGCACGATCCTGACCGATATAGACGAAACGGTCGCCGGCATCAAGCGCCAGCATAATGTATTCGAGCAACTGGGCATCGACCCGCAGAAGGCGTTCGGGTATAAGATCATCGAGCCCCTGGTGCAATTGCGCAAGGATGGTGTTCGTAAGGTCGCGGAAGGCACGGGATTGCCGGCATCGATCTATAACCGCATGCCGTTCCCCGGCCCGGCACTGGCCGCGCGCGTGATCGGAGAAGCGACTCCCGAACGGATCGCGGTCGTGCGCAAGGCAACGTCCATTCTCGAAGCAGAACTTGCCGGAGTGAAGGCATTCCAGTATATGGCGATCCTTCATCAGGACAGGATCCCGGGCATGCGCAACGGCAAGAGGGATTTCGGCTTGCAGATTGAAATCCGCTGCTGGGACAGCATTGACGCGCGCCAGGCGCGGCCGACACGACTTGGCTTTGACGTGCTGGACAAATTGGCAGGCCGCATGACCACCGAGGTGCCGGGCGTTGTCAGCGTTACCTATAATATAGCGACAAAACCGCCATCAACCATGGAAGCAGTGTAACCAGGATTTGTCAGTATGTGCTCAAGCGCGAAGGCGCCGGATATTCCGGCGCCTTTTTTTATAGGGCCCGTGTATATGTAGAAGAAAGTCAATAAAAAACAGAATCAGGATAGGATGAAAATCAGCGCCATGTATTATAATATGACTTTATAAATGCTTTCATAGGAGCCAGTTGCCTCGGGCGCGCCCTTGCGGGAGAACATAAATGGAGCCATCGCTGCGCATATTGATAGTGGAAGATTCTGCCGACGATACCGATTTATTGGTTCACTATTTGAAGCAGAACGGATTCGATATTTCATACAAAAGGGTATATGCCGCATCAACGTGCAAGACGGCGATGTGCCAGGAACAATGGGATCTTGTCATAGCCGATTATTCTCTGCCTGGTTTCAGCGGCATGGAAGCGCTGGCGGTCTATAAAGAGAATGGCCTTGATATGCCTTTTATCATAGTCTCGGGGACGATCGGCGAAGACGTGGCGGTCGAGGCTATGAAGGCAGGGGCGCATGATTATATCCTTAAAGACAATCTTGCGCGCCTGGCGCCCGCGATCCGCAGGGAATTACGCGATGCGCAGGTACGCAGAGAGCACAGGCGCGCCGAGCAGGCTTTGCGGGAATCCGAGGCCATGTACCGGACGCTTTTTGAAAACAGCGGCACTGCGCTGGTGTTCATTGAAGCAGACATGACCGTGTCGCTTATCAATAAAGAGATGGAGAAGCTCATCGGATATCCCCGGTCGGAAATAGAGGGCAAGCGGAAGTGGAAGGAGTTCATCCCTCGTCAGGACGACCTGGCCCGGCTGCAGAAGTATTCGCGCCTCCTCCGGCAAAAGCCCGGTATCGCTCTTGACCCGTTTGAATTCCAGCTTGGAGACAGAGCAGGCAAGGTTAAAGACGTTGTAGCAAAGATCGTCATGATTCCGGGTACGACAAAAAGC
>Ga0116184_10002976_pt1 | contig 14287 bp, 10 predicted proteins | sample AD_JPNNA5_MetaG_FD_89886 | JGI IMG/M metagenome (GOLD analysis project Ga0116184, IMG submission 89886) | Active sludge microbial communities of municipal wastewater-treating anaerobic digesters from Japan - AD_JPNNA5_MetaG | ecosystem: Engineered > Bioreactor > Anaerobic > Digestate | place... | reverse complement strand
ACTTGTCATTGCAGCTGAAGCGGTTCTACTATTAGATCGAATTGAAACAAACATTCCAACATAGCCAGCAATACCAGAACATAATGCACCAAAAATAAATGATATGGTAGTGTAAATAGCTAATTGGAAAGTTGTCAATCCTATTGCTATATCATGTTGATTTAGTTCTCTGACAAAATAATAAATACAAAAAATGATTATACCAAAAACAACGGAGAGAATACTTATAGTTTTATATTGCCTGCGAAGAAATGCCTCAGCACCTTCTTTAATGGCACTGGCTATTTCTTGCATAGCATTTGTTCCCTGATCATTTTTTAATACGCTGGTAGCTAAATAGATCGCGAAAAGTAATGAGAGAATACTGATGCCTAATATTAATGTTATTTCCATTGCAACCTCTAAATTTATGTTAGAAGATTAATTAAACAATGTCATTGTTTTTTGAATCCCTTCTGTAATAAAGGATAAAACTGCATCAGAAGATTTTTTTATAGATTCATTTATAATTACGCGTTCATCATCATTAAAACAAGAAAGCACGAAAGAAGAAAGCTCTCCTTTCTCAAAATCACTACCAATTCCAATTCTTAATCTAGGAAAATCTTCCGTCATTAAATGATAAATTATTGATGAAAGTCCATTATGCCCCCCATCACTACCTTTAGGACGCAATCTGATTTTTCCTAAAGGTAAATTGTAATCATCACAAATTACCAATAAGTCTGATAAATTTACTTGAAAATAGTTAATAGCGTGGTCTGTGGCTATTCCACTATTATTCATATAGGTTGTTGGTTTAATCAGAACAAAACTCTTTTCCTGATAGTTACCCAAAGAATAATAATAATCTCCTTTTCCGGGCAACCAATTAAGATTAAATTTATTGGCTAAGTTGTCAACAACTTCAAAACCAACATTATGTCTGGTATTTATATACCTTTTACCTATATTACCCAATCCTACTATTAAAAACAAATCTATTTATGAAAAATAATATCAGTTTATTCTTCTTCTTCTTTTTTACCTTTAGAAGCAACAACTTCAGGCTCAGCTGTTTCTGTAGCAGCCTCTGCAGCTTGAACTGGTTTAGCTTCAACTGTTGGAGGAATAACTGCTACAACTGTAGCATCTTCTCTTTCTCTGAATGTTACATTCTCAATTTTGATATCTTTAATATGTATTGAATCACCAATGTTTAACGGCGATATATCTACAGTAATTGATTGAGGAATATACTTTGGAAGACACTCAACTTTTAGCTTATGTAATAAATGCTGAGTTAAACCTCCATCTTTTTGACCTGCTGGTGTACCTGATAGTATAACAGGAACCTCAACAATAATAGGTTTATCTTCAAAAATACCTAAAAAATCAACATGAATTGGTTGATCTGTTATAGGATCATATTGTACTTCCTTAACCACACTAGGATACTGTTTATTATCAGGAAACATAAGGTTAACAATAGTAGCACTTACAGAGTAAATAATATTTTTTAAACTAAGATCTTTTACATAAAAAGGAATATTTTCAATATCTTTTCTGTAAAAGATTCCAGGAACAAGACCTTTTTTTCTTGCCTCCTTTAAGCTGTGGGCATCACCCAATTTTCGATATTCAGCTTTTAAAACTATTTCTTGCATATATATCCATCCTTTTTAAATTTTATCCTTATCAATATCAAAGAGAGAACTAATAGATTGATATTTATTTGTTCTTGTTATTGCTTCAGCAAAAATTTTTGCCACAGATAAAACCTCAATCTTGTTACTTTTTCTTTTCTCAGGTACAGTATCAGTAATATAAAGCTTTTCTATTTGTGAATTTTCAATTTTTTCGATCGCATTACCAGAAAGAATACCGTGAGTACAGGCTCCATAAATCTTATTTGCCCCTCTATCTTTTAAAGCTTTAATAGCATTAACAAAGGAACCCCCTGTATCAATTAAATCATCGACCAATAAAACATTCTTACCCTCAACTTCGCCTATAACATTCATCACTTCAGAGCTATTTGCTTCTTGCCTTCTTTTATCTACTAAAATCAAACCTGCTTTTAACCTTTTAGCATAAGATCTTGCCATTTTAATACCACCTACATCAGTGGAAGATACAGCAAGATTTTCAATATTCATATTTTTGAAAAAATTCACAAAAACAATAGAAGAATACAAATGATCTAAAGGTATATCAAAGAATCCTTGAATTTGAGGAGCATGCAAATCCATAGTCATAACCCTATCAGCTCCAGCTTTCGTGAGCAAATTTGCAATAAGTTTTGCAGTTATTGAAACTCTTGGCTGATCTTTCCTATCTTGTCTTGCATAACCAAAATATGGAATTACAGCAGTTATTCTTCTTGCAGATGCTCTTTTGGCAGCATCAATTGCAATCAATAATTCCATAAGGTTTTCTGAGGGTGGGTTAGTAGGTTGAATTATAAATACATCAGCACCTCTAATATTATCACCAAACTTAACCCAAATCTCACCATCGCTAAAGTTCTTGATTTCCAAATTACCTAATGGCTTATTTAGCTCTGATGCAATTTTTTCGGCAAGAACTTTATTCGCACGTCCACTATAAATTTCTAATTCTAACATACCTCTTCCCGCTGGGGTGCCAGGATTCGAACCTGGGAATGGCGGCTCCAAAGGCCGCTGCCTTACCGCTTGGCTACACCCCAATTTGTTATGTTAAGATAACTAATATAGCAAAAAATTCTAAAATAGTCAATAATATTATTTAAGAATATTTATGAATCAAAAATATTTTGAAAAGTTACTCTTTTATCTCTATATTCTTTTCTATACAAATATTTTTTAACTTTGATTTTAATTCCAAAAGATCTTTATATAACATCCAGCTTAAATTAATTTCATTCTTCTCATTTATTGTATAAATAAAAAAACTAACCTGTTTTAGTTCTATCAATTTTATCACGCTATAATCAATTTATTTAATTTTCAAGTATTTTTGTTTAATCTCAAGATATGAAGAATGAAATTTAATAAAATCAAATTTTGTATTTTTTCTAAAACCATAATAAAAAAACTGAACACATAAAATGAAGTATAGAATGAAAATCAACAAATTGAACTTAGTACTATCCCCAAGTAAATAAAATAAAAGTTGTAAAATAAATATAAAAAGTACAAAAAAAACCAAATAGTTTTTGTGACTTTTTAAAACTTTTATCAAAACAATTTGATAAATAAAATACGTATTTATCCATCAAATTCTAACCCAAATTTCTCACTAAAATATATTTTTCATTAATAATTTTGTTAAAACAAAAAAAAAGAAAAAACGAAACATTAATTTTTTTTAATATTATAAATACCAATAAATTATGAGTTTCCATTAAAGTAAAATTTCAATAAATAATCGAAAAGCCTTGATTATTATATAAATAGTTTTTATTTTAAGGATTATTTAGAATAATGAGGTCTGGATGAGTAAATTTTACTATCAGGTGATTACTTTATTAATCATTATTTTCATTCTTTTAGGAGGATGTTCAACTACATCACAACTATCAAGCACTTCTAAAGATATTTCTAATCAAAAATATGATGATATTGATAAATATTTACCTGAAGAAACTTCATTTTTTAGCATTTCTGATACCTCTTTTCTTAAAAAAGAAGTAGATAATAAACTTGAAAATGCAAGACAACATTATTTATTAGCTTTAGAAGCTTTTCAGAATAATGATTCAACTACAGCAGTAATTGAATTTGAAAAAGCAATTAACGTATTAGATCAATTAAGTTACTATCCAGATATTGAAAATAACGAAGAATTTACTGAACTTAGTAAAAGCTTAATTGAAGATTATGAGAAGCTTATTATCTCCATAGATGAATTAGATCCGGATACTCCAATTTTTGCATTAAGAGAAAAAATTAATGCTGAAGCTGGTTTAATTGATATATCTAAAGAAAATTTAAAACTTCCATCAGAATTACCAAAAACACAGGTCCCCCTTGTTTTAAATGAACCTGTTAAGCAGTTCTTATATTATTTTATGACAAGAGGTCAAAAATTCGTTCCAAATTGGTTCTATAGATCAGGTTATTATTTTCCGATGATGAAAAGGATTTTCGCTGAAGAAGGGTTACCTCAAGAGTTAATTTACTTATCATTAATTGAAAGTGGTCTTAATCCTGCAGCTAGATCTGTAGCAAGTGCTGTTGGTTTATGGCAATTTGTAAAATCAACCGGAAAATTATACGGATTAAACAGCAATTTTTGGATTGATGAAAGAAGAGACCCGGAAAAAGCAACAAGAGCTGCTGCAAAACATTTGAAAGATTTATACGAAATATATCAAGATTGGCATTTAGTTTTAGCTGCTTATAATAGTGGTAGTGGAAGAGTAAATTCAGCCATTAGGAGAGCAAATTCTAATGATTATTGGGAAATATCACCAAAATTACCTTATGAAACTCGTGGTTATGTTCCACAATATATTGCAATTTCTTTAATATTTATGAATCCTGAAGAGTATGGTTTTACTAATCTAGAATATGCAAAACCATTTGAATGCGATACCATAATGATTAATGATTGCTATGATTTAGAAGTGCTTGCAAGTGCTGCAAATGTAGATGAAAATTTACTCAAACTTATGAATCCAGAATTAGTTCAGGGTTGTACACCACCAGAAACACTTTATCCTTTAAAAGTACCAAAAGATAAGACTGATGTATTTGTTTCCTGTATCAAACAAATTCCACCAGAAAAAAGAAGGACATACTTAGTTCATATAGTAAAAAAAGGAGAAACAATAAGCTCAATTTCGAAAAAATACAACATCTCTAAATCACTGCTTGCAGATGTAAATGGATTAGAAAAATATTTAAAAAAGAATAAAAGACTACCTAAAGGGATTTCATTAAAAATTCCTCTCAAAAACAACAATCTTTTAGTTGATAATATTAACAAAAAAGATAATGAGAATGATACCTCTAATGAAGAGTCTGAATCCTCTATTGACACAGAATCTAATTCAAAATTAAAAGAACAATCTGACAAAGTAAAAATAGTATACCATATTAAAGAAGGTGATAACTTAAAAAGCATTGCTGCAATGTATGATGTTAGAATAAGCGATTTAAGAAACTGGAATAACATTCCTTTTGGACAGGAGATAGACGAATTAGATTCTTTAGATATTTATGTTCCCAAATCAAAATATAACTTCTATGCAAAAATTAATGAATTAAACACAAACGAAAAATCAAAACTCATCTCTACAAAAAATGTATTAAAACCCGAAGTCGAAAAAAGATGGTTTACACATAAAGTAAGAAAAAATGAAACCTTAAGCTCTATTGCTGATAAATATAATATTAGCATTGTAGCAATTAAAAAATGGAACAATCTTAGAAACAATACTATTAAAGCAGGAAAAGTATTAAAATTATATGCTAACCAGCCAGTAACAACTTACTATGCTGAAAGTAAAAATTCATCCATAAAAAACAGCAATGTATATCAAGTTCAGAAAAACGATACATATTACTCAATTGCAAAAAAATATAATCTTACTGTAAAAGAATTGCTCAGTATAAACAATCTTTCAGAAGAATCTAAACTCAAAGTTGGTCAAAAGTTAATTGTATCAAAAAATGAATTAGATAACAAAAAAAATATTGCTAAAAAGGAAACTGAGTCTACATCATTAAAGGAAGAGAAAAAACCTATACTATCAACTTATAAAGTTAAAAAAGGCGATAACCTTTATTCATTAGCATCTGCTTATAATATAAGTGTTGATGAAATCAAAAGATTAAATAATTTAAGTGATGAAATTATAAAACCCGGTCAAACTCTTAAATTACAAAGTAATATCCCTTCTTCTTCTAAAGGTGATAATGATAAACCAAAAACATCACCCAAAAAAGAATACTATAAAGTAAAAAGAGGAGATACTCTTTACAGCATATCAAAGAAATTTAATGTTGATATTTCTGAACTTCAAAAATGGAATAATTTAAAAAGTGGATTAAAAGCTGGTGATAAAATTATAGTATACAGATAGAGTTTATTTCAAACCTGAATTTTGCTTAATAAATTCTTAGATATATTCTATACCTTCAAAAGCAATGAATTAATCTTATTTTTAACTCTCAACAATTTTTTGATTTGTATTATAGACTAAGACAAAACAAATAATCTTTTTTATATTTGAGTTGCTCTTTTAGTAAAAAAAATATCCCACTTTTGTGGGATATTATAAAATTTTAAAAAAAATACTATCCTATTTTACTTCATTCAATAATTGATTTATAATATCTTCAACTTTAACTCCATCAGCTTCAGCTTTAAAATTAGTAATTAGACGATGTCTTAATACAGGTATTGCACAATTTTTTATATCATCAATATCTGGAGTTGTTCTACCTTGTAGAACTGCCCGGGTTTTAGCACCAAAAACTAAATATTGTGATGCTCTTGGTCCAGCACCCCAATTAATCCATTCTTTAATAAACTTTGGTGAATGATTATTATTCGGTCTCGAAAAAGTAACCAATTTTACAGCATATTCAACTACATTATCAGAAACGGGTACTTTTTTCACCAGATTCTGGAAAAATATTATTTCTTTGGAACCAATAATTTTATCCAATTGAGGAGTATAAGAGCTTGTAGTAGTTTTTACGATTTCAATTTCTTCATCATAAGTAGGATAATCCAACCAAAGATTAAACATAAATCTATCAAGTTGAGCCTCGGGTAAAGGATATGTTCCTTCTTGTTCGATAGGATTTTGAGTTGCCAGCACAAAAAAAGGTTCTTCGAGAATGTAAGATTGTCCAGATACAGTAACTTTATGTTCTTGCATTGCTTCCAAAAGTGCAGATTGGGTTTTGGGTGGTGTTCTGTTTATCTCATCTGCTAAAATTATATTTGCAAAAACAGGCCCTTTTACAAATCTGAATACTTTTTGTTTAGATGAGTAGTCTTCTTCGATAACCTCTGTACCAGTAATATCTCCTGGCATAAGATCAGGTGTAAACTGAATTCTATTAAATTTTAAGTCAAGTACTTGCGCTAATGTTTTAATAAGTAAGGTTTTTGCAAGACCTGGAACTCCAATTAAAAGCGCATGACCACCTGAAAGCAATGAAATCAATAAATCGTCAATAATCTTTTCTTGTCCAATAATAACTTTGCTTATTTCTTCTTTTATTTTTTCATAAGAAATATTTAATTCTTTTACTACTTCTATATCATTTAATTTTTTTAATTCATCAATATTCAATTCGAAATACTCCTTGTTTTTTAATTAACTTTATTACCATCAGCATCAAGTATTTGTACATTTCCGAACTTACTAAGGCTATCCTTAATTAATTTACTATCTCCAGAAATAACTATAGAAAGTTTCGAAATATCTAAATACTTCTTTGCGAATTTTTTAATATCATCTTTTGTTACTGAATGAATATTTGCTACATAATTATCGTAATAATTAGAGGGCAAATTATATAATTTTATAACAGATACAGCTGCGGCTATTTGAGACGGGGTTTGAATACCTATTGGGAAAGAACCAACAATAAAATTCTTAACCTCTTCAAATCTATCTTTTGGAATATCCTTTTTAGATAATGCATCTATTTCTTTCAATATTTCATTTACAGCAGGTGCCGTTACTTCAGAACCAACCTCAGTTCGAACCACAAATGGACCGTTTAGCATTCTAGCATCAAAACCGCTTGAAGCACCATAGGTATAACTATTTTTTTCTCGCAAATTTAAATTTAATTGAGATCTAAAATAACCACCTAAATAAGTGTTAAGAACAGAAGCTATAAAGAAATCAGGGCTAGTTCTATCAATAGAAATACAACCAATTCTTATTGAAGATTGTACAGCATCTTTCTTATCAATTATTACAACTTTCCTATTATTATCAATCTCAAATTTTTTATATTCTTTAGAAATATTAGAAATGTTCTTCCAACTTGCAAATTTGTTTTCAAGAATTGGTTCAATTTCTTCTAAGGTTATATCACCTACAACTACACAAAAAGCATTTGATGGTTGAAAAAATTTTGAATAATACTCTTTCAAATCATTTACAGATATTTTTTCTAATGAGGATTCATCGCCTATTGTAGAATTAGCATAAGGTAAATTTTTGTAAATCACTTTTGAAAAATATTTTTCTGCCAAAAAATTTGGATCTGTTTTTTCATGCTGTAAAGCAGCAAGTCTTTGAGTAATTTCTCTCTTTAACTCTTCTTCAGGGAAAGTTGGGCTTAAAAGACATTCAGTAAATAAATCAAGTCCCTTTTCAAAATTCTTTTTTAATATTTTCAAGCTCAATCTATTAGCATCCCAATTTGAGTTGCTGTTAAGCTCAGCTCCTAAAAAATCAATTTCTCTTGCAATTTGCAAAGCATTTTTTGTTTTAGTACCTTTTGTCAATAATTCCGAAACTAAACTACTTACACCTGGTTTATCTGCATCGAAATATGAACCTGCTTTTACTGTAACAGAAACAAATACTGTTGGTTGAAAATGATTTTCAATCACTACTAATTGCAACCCATTAGAAAGCTGTTTTTCACGATATTTTGGGAAAGATATTTTATCAGGTTTTGAAATTTTAGGTGGTTTTGATCTATCAAGTTTTTCATTTTTCTGAGAAAAGGATAAACTTATAATTAATACAAAAAGACAAAAAACATTTATAACTCTTAACATTATTTTCTCCAATAATTAATTAGTTTGTTCAGGTTTATAATGAAGAACAACACTATTTTCTTTTTGCAAATATTTTTTAGCAACCTTCTGGATATCCTGCGGTGTTACTTTAAGATATTTTTCAATTTCAGTATTTATTAAGTTGGCATCTTTTTGTAAAGTTTTATAAAGAGCTAGTTGTACGGCTCGTTGATAAGGCATTTCTAACTTATAAATAAAATTGGATTCAAATTTATTTTTTACTTTGATTAATTCTTCCTCTGGAACACCATTAGTCTGAATTTTTTCAATTTCTTCATAAATAATGTTTTCTAGTTCATGAGCTTTTAATTTACCAGAAGAGATACTGCTAAAAATAAATAGGCCCGGATCTTCTCGTAAATCTGCATAACAAGATGCTTCTAACGCTACCTGATCTTGATAGACCATTCTTTCATATAATCTTGAACTTTTACCACTAGAGAGAATATTAGCAAGCAATTCTAGAGCATACGAGTCTTCATGACCTAACTCCGGAATATGGTAAGCCATAAACACACCGTCAAACATAATTTTATCAGTAAAGAGTCTGCGCATTTGTTTAGTTCTCGGAGGCTCTTTTGGAAAGTTTCTATTAATTTCTTTTTTACCTCTTGGTATATCACCAAAGTATTTTTTTACTAGCTCTTTAGTTTTTTGAACATCAATATCACCAACAATAACTAAAGTAGCATTATTAGGTACATAAAAAGTTTCAAAAAAATCTTTTACATCTTTTAATGTTGCAGCATCTATATCCTGAGCATACCCAATAACAGGCCACTTATAAGGATGAGTTGTATAAGCAGTTTCAGCTAAATTAATTTGTACCGTACCATAAGGTTGATTTTCATAACTTTGTTTTCTTTCTTCTTTCACAACCCCCTTTTGTACTTTCAAGCTAATATCCCTAACTGCAAATTGTAACATTCTATCTGATTCCAGCCATAATGCTAGCTCTAATTGGTTAGAAGGGAGAATATCAAAATAATTAGTTACATCTTCATTGGTAAAAGCATTATCATCACCACCAGCGCTGTAAATATACTTATCGAAATCACCTCTATCAACATTTGTAGAGCCATCAAACATCAAATGTTCAAACAAATGAGCAAATCCATTTCTTTTGTCATATTCATTTTTTGAGCCAACATGATAACAAATATCAACAACTACAATAGGAGAGGTTTTATCTGGGTTTAACACAACATTTAAACCATTTTCTAAAGTAAATTCATAAAGCTCAATTTTGTTGCTTTGTCCGAAAGAAGGTAAAACGTAAAAAACCAAAAATAAAAATAATATTTTTTTCATAAAAATCTTTCTTTTTAAAAATTAATATTTAATTTCCCAAAACACATTTTTCTTTATCTCTTCGACCCATTTTTTTAATTCTTCTGATTCTTTCATTTTTCTTACAAAGTTTTCAATTTTTGAAATGTCTGTAACTAAAGAAAGTTTGTGTTCGGGGATCCGTTTACTTAAGTAGATTATTTGAAAAGCATAATTAGAACCTACTGATACTTTTTGAGGTTGGCTAATTTCTCCTTCTTTGAGATTCTTTATAATTTCGGCTAATTCTGATGATAAATTATCTACAGGAAAATTTCCTAAATAGCCTCCTAAATCTTTTGTTTCCGGATTTTCTGAGTATTTCCTTGCTAATTCTGAAAACTTCTCCCCTTTCTCTGCTCTCTCTTTTAGCTTTAATAGTTCTTGTTTAGCAGTCTCATCATCAGAAGTTGATTTTTGTAATTTAAATAAAATTTGTTTAGTCAGAATAGCATCCCCTCTTCTTTCAACTAATTTAATTATATGAAAACCAAGAGGTGATTCAATCACATCGGAAATTTGTCCGGGTTCTAGAGCAAAAGCTGCTTCTTCATATTCTTTCACTAAAGTTCCTCTTTTTACCCATGGTAAATCACCACCGGATTTACCAGAAGGGTGCTCAGAATACCTTTTTGCCATCTCACTAAAATCAGCACCTTTTTTGATACTATCTAATACAGCTTTAGCTTTATTATATACTTCATTTTTTAAATTAAGATTTGGCTTAGGGAATATTTGAATATGATATAATTCTACTTCCTCAGGAATAATAGGCAATGAATCTTTTAATTTATTATAATACTCTTCAACTTCTCTTCTGCTAATTGTTAAATTTCCTATACGTAAACCCATCATTTTACGTACAATTAAATCTTTTTTAGTTTCAGTTCTTCTTTCCAATTTAAGTTTATTAATCGACATATTAGCATACTGAACTAATCTTTCTTCGGAACCAAATCTCATAATCAATTCTTTCATTTCTTCATTAACTGCTCTATCAACTTCTTCATCAGTTACATCTATACTATCGATAGCAGCCTGAGCAAGAACAAGTTTATTGGTTATAAGTTCATTTAAAATTTCTTTTTTAAAGTTATAATCATTCGGATTAACTTTTAATCTTTGTGCATATTGATATGCAGCATAGTTTAGCTCTGATTCTAATATTATTTCATTCCCTACTATAGCAACTATTCTATCAATAACTCTCTTTTGAGAATAAGCTGAAACAATAGAAAAAATGAATACTATTAATAAAAATATTATTTTCTTCATAAATTTATTTATTTATTTGATAATTCATAAAAATTTTCTGTTTTATATTTATTACTTAATGACTTTAAATAATCATTATATAACTGCCTTTTTTTATCTACTATCAATCTTTCAATTATATCATTTTTGGCAAATTCAATACTACCAATCTCACCAGCTTTTTGATACCTGTTTAATTTGACTACCATATATCCATCAAAAACCTTTAACGGTTTTGAAAGATCACCTTGGTTTAACTGAATAATACTTTTCCACAAATCAGGAGGATACAGCTCTGATTGTTTAAAAAAAGTAGTATCCTGATAACTTACTATGAGGTTTTGAGCATGAGATCTTACAAAATATTCAACAGCATAATTCCAATTTGATTTATTATAATTATTTCTGAATTCATTTGCGGCATCCTCACTCTTAAAAACTGCAAAACATATACTTACGATATCATTAGGCAAATAAAACTCATTTTTATGGTTTTCGTAATATGATGATATTTCTTCAAAGTTTATATTTACCTTTTTATTATAAACTTCTTTTTTTAAAAGCAGGTTAATTGCAATTTCTTTTTTAGCTTCTTCAAGTAATTCTTTATATTCATCAGAATCTAAAATATCACGTTCTTTAGCTTCCTTATAAAGAATAGATGTATTTATCCAATGATTTATGAATTCATTAACTTTTTCTTTAGATTTGATACTTACTGTATCAACACGATCAAAGACATAATTGTAAAGCAACTCCTCATCATCTACTTTTGCAAGCACTGGATTAGGTGTTTTATCTTTTGAACAACCAGTCAACAAAAGTAGAAGATAAAGAGACAAAAATAATAAAAACTGCTTCAAAATAATTTTTCTATTTATAATTCTTGAAAGCTTCTTTCAATTTTTCATCAAATTTTTTAACTGGGAAAATTGTTTTTAAGGAATCTAGCCACAAACCTTCCAGTCTTTTTGTTTCATATTCTTGAAATTTACTGGATAATTCAGACAAAGCTTCTTCATAAGTCTTATTACATGGGTCAATAAATCTATTAACTTTAATTATAGAGTATCCCCCTTCAAAAGGTCTTGGAGCACTTAAGCCACCTACACCAAGTTCAAAAGCAAGTGTGGCTAAAACATTATCATATTCTGATAATGGTTTCCATAAGCCTTTCTTCTCTTTATAACCCTCTCTTTCAGTATATTTTTCAGCTAATTCTTCAAATGTAGGTCTTTGTAACTTTTTCTCAATCTTTTTAGATTTTTTACCTTTAACTTTTTTTGAATCCAAAGTATCGGTTAACATTTTATGAATTTCTTTGCTTAGACTATCACTCTTAACCCAAATCTCACTAATTTCCACTCTTCTTTGAAATTTGAAATCATCTTTATGTTCCTCGAAGTAAGCTCTCATTGCTGAATCATTTAAAGAAAGCTTTTTCCATACAGCTTCCTGTTCGGCTTTATAAAGAAGAATACCATCGACATATTCTTTCATAACTTTCTTAAACTCAGGATGCTCCTGAGAAACCAAACTTGCTTTATATTCCAATAATAATTTTTCAGTTAATCTATCAATAGTTGTTTTAAATTGATTAGGTGTTAAAACAACATCTCTAAATTCAGGCATACGATTAATCATCTCGATAACTGAATCAACTATTACATTTTGATTCGCAAAAGAAAATAAAACCTTGTTTCTTATATCTAAAGTAATAAGACTATCCCAGCTTTTAGTATATACAGCTTTATTTGTATCTATCTTATTATAAAATTCATTAAGTGCATCTAAATTTGTAGTAAAATTATACTTTCTTTTGAGACCAGCTATGAAATTCTGATAATCAGAATTATATTTTAACGCTTGATACTCTTCTTTTAATTTATCTTTAGCTTCATTAAATGAAGGATATGGTTCTACACCAACTAATTTGACAATATGAATACCAAACCATGTTTTTATTGGTTTAGAATACTCGCCTAATTTTAATTTAAATACTTCATTCCAAAAATCTTTTGGTTCTAAGTTTGGATCTCTCTCAAAAGTACCAATAATACCACCCTTATCTCTTGAGTCAAGATCATCAGAAAATTTCTTTGCCATATCTTCAAAATTAGCACCCTTTAATAATTCATTATAAACAGAATCAGCTTTTTGTTCTAAATTTAGAGAATCTTCCTTTGTAAATTGCTTATATTGGAAAAGTATATGTGCAAAATTTCTACCACCGGATCTAGGTTCAATATCAGTTACCATCGGAATAATATAGCCTGGTCTTAATTTTATTGGATTTTTTGAATATTCACCAATTTTTAAAGAATAAATCGCTTCTTCAAAGTTAGGTACAGTTTGACCAGCAGTTACATATCCAAGATTACCACTATCTGATTTTGTATTCTGCAATTCTGAATAATTAGCAGCTAAATATTTAAAGCTTTTACCAGCATTTAAACTATCATAAAATGATTTAATTAAATTAAACTTCTCGATTGTATCTTTTGGTGAGTTCCAATCAGTTCTAATCAAAATAGCAGAAATTTTTAAGTTACTTTTTCTTCTTTCATACCAAACTTTTAGATTAGGTTCGGTAACTTCTTTTTCAATAACATAAGGAACTGCAAGGCTTTTTTCATACTCTGATATTTCAGAAAGTATTTCGGGATCTTTATTATAATTGTTTTTATAAGCATCCTTTACTTTAAGACGATACTTAATTAAAAGGTCGAGAAATTGTTTTTTACTTTCATCTGTAGCCTTCTTTATTGCAGAATAACCACCATTATTTTTAATATAAAAATCCTCATATTCTTTAAGGGTTATTACTTCATCACCGATAGTGGCAACGGTATCTTTTTTAAATGATTCAATCCCTTCGTTTTCAGTATTCTTGCTAGAAGAACAAGAAAAAATTAAGATGGAAACAATTATAACAAAACAAAGATTGAAGATTTTT
>Ga0116184_10002975_pt1 | contig 14287 bp, 13 predicted proteins | sample AD_JPNNA5_MetaG_FD_89886 | JGI IMG/M metagenome (GOLD analysis project Ga0116184, IMG submission 89886) | Active sludge microbial communities of municipal wastewater-treating anaerobic digesters from Japan - AD_JPNNA5_MetaG | ecosystem: Engineered > Bioreactor > Anaerobic > Digestate | place... | reverse complement strand
GCTTGCGCTCGGTGATGTCCCGGGAAACCGAGTAGAACCCCTTCACGGTGTCGTCCTTGATGATGAGCCTGAGGTTCTGCCCCAGCCAGGCCTCTCTGCCGTCCTTGGTGACGATGGGCGACTCGAAGTAGATGCTCGGGGTTCTCTTCACGAACTGGCGGCCGGTCACCCTGGCAACGATGTCCCGGTAGTCGGGCCGGATGAATTCGAGGTAGTGCTTCCCCACGATCTCCTCGGAGGTGTAGCCGGTGAGCCGGCTGCATGCGGGGTTCGCAAAGAGGAAGCGCCCGGTTGCGTCCGTCTCGAAGATGATGTCGTTGGCGTCCTCCATGAGCTGGCGGTACTGGTCCTCGTGTTCCCGGATGGCCTGCTCCATCTCCTTGCGGAGCGAGATGTCCGTAAAGGTCCCCACCATGCGGAGCGGCCTGCCGGAAGGGTCACGCTCCACAACCTTGCCCCGGTCCAGGATGAATCGGTATTGTCCGTCCTTGGAGCGGAGCCGGGCCTCGCACTCATAGAACGGGGAGAGTCCCTGCAGGTGGGCGTTCAGGGCATCCATCACCATGGCGGTGTCGTCCGGGTGCAGGATGCTGTTCCTGGGGCCGCCGAGCGATTTCACGTCGAACCGGGAGTATCCCAGGGATTCTATCCAGTGCGGGCTGTACGCCATGGCGCCACTCGGTATGTTCCATTCCCAGATGCCTTCACTGGTGGCCTCCAGTGCATAGCGCAGGCGCTGCTCAGAGGCGGCGACCCTCAGGTGCGCGTTTCGTGAGCGTCGCTGCTCGAGGGAGAAGACCACGGCAAGAAGACAGATGAACATGATCGCCAGGATGGGCTGCCTCCTGGCGGCGAAGACCCTCGTGGACCAGTCCGATGCGTCGATGTCAACGCCGAGCATGATCCGCCTGCCGGAAGAGGGGTCTCTCACGGGGATGGAGGCGCTCACCCAGGTTCCATAGGCATCGACCAGGGGTCCTTCCGCAATCTCCTTGCCCTCGTCGAAGGCCCTGTTGAAGGCGTTCGAACCGGCCTCTTCGTAGACCTGTCCCGGGGGCGAGTAGTCCTGGGATTCGACGGGCTCGCTGTCGAGGTAGAAGAAATAGGACCCATCACGCTTCCCCATGAGGTACATGAAGCGGAAGATGGGGTTGGCGTTGCGAATGTCGATGATCTGCTCCTTGAGCCTGACATAGTTGATGGAGTGGATGTCCGAGGGGTCTCCCCTGAGCCCGCTCACACGCTCGGGATTCAGTGCCCTGGCCGCGATACGGGCCTGGGTGAGAATCTCTTTCCGCAGTGTGGAGTCTGCATGGCGCCCCATGGCCTCGCAGAGTCCCCCTCCTGCGACGAGTACCACGGCGAGTACGAGACCGATCCGCTGGACGTCAGAGAAACCACGGCTGTCCCCGGGAGAGGGTTCGTCCAGTGCCCTGGAGAAGCCAAGGGTGGTGAGCATGAAGCCAAGCGCAATGCCGGTGAGGCCGAGATGGAGTATGAAGTCGGTGAAAGGCTGATCGAGGGCTTCCGGGGAGATCACTGCAAGAAACCACGCTGCCGACGGGGCGGCGATGACGCACAGCACGACGAATCCCGCAAGGTACAGAGACAGGTATCTCATGAGCCTTGGTGCATGGCCGGAACCGGAATGACCGGCTCCGCCCTCCTTCCAGAGGGTGTATGCGGCGGCAAGCCCGCAGGGAAGGCCGAGCCCGATCCGGACGGAGACATCGAGGCCCTCAATGCCGGCGAGCACCCCGCCTGCCGAGACGAGGACAAGGGGCGGGTAGATCCAGATCCCCGGGGCGGGACCGCCCTGGACGGCCAGGCTGCGGCGGGCGAACTCGCCGAGAGCCAGGAAAGAAACAGCCGAGAGTCCCACACGCAGGGTATGTATGACAGCGGTGTCTGTCATGCTCAGTGCGAGCATCGCAAGGAGCCAGGACACGCCATGGATGACACAGTGCATTCCGGCCCACGCCCAGGGGAGCCTGCCCTTGCCGTCCAGGGAGAGGGTGAAGAAGATGATGGCGGATATGGTCAGCGAGAAGGCGATGATGAAGGAGAGGTAATCCACCTGGTAGTAGAAGAAGTAAGTCTGCATAGCCATCGGATCCGGTCTTTACCCCCCTTGGCCTTCCGGGGTGCCACCTGCCCGGGCAGGGTTCCGCCTGAACGATTGCCGGCTGACCCCTGACATGCCGTCTCCTGCACTATCGTGCCGGTCGACCGAGAGACACGCCGACCCTGATGCACGGCACCCTGCAGGATATATCGATCACAAGAGGCAGCAGACTTTAGGCCGGGGGGCAGGGAACTGAAAAAGTTCCACATACCGGGAAGGTGCATGGTTGAGGGTGCCCGGTCGTCCGGCCCGCGCGTCACGCGTCGAGAGAGGAGAGGAAGCTCTCCACGAGGCGGGTCTGCTCATTGACATCGGTGAGGAATGCGTCGTGGCCGTGGTCCGTGGGGATTTCCGCATAGGATACCCGCACGTTCAGGCCGGAGAAGAACCTGACGATGGCCTGGGACTGCTGGGAAGGGTAGAGCCAGTCGGAGGTGAACGAGATGACGAGCCCCTTCTTCCTCCGCATGGTGTCGAAACCCTTTCCCCGCATCCGGTTCTCACCCCGGTGGCGTGATGGGCCGCTGATGGAGGAAACCAGGTCGAAGTTGTCGATGGCCGAGGTGATGTAGAGATAGCTGTTGGCGTCGAAGCGCCTCACAAATGCCACCCCCTGGTGGTCAAGGTAGTGCTCCACTTCGAAGGAGGGCCGGAATACGGCCCGGGAGTCCTTCCCCTTGCGGAGCCTGCCGAACTTCTCCTGCATCATCTTTTCCGACAGATAGGTGATGTGGCCGATCATCCTGGCCACGGACAGGCCGCCTTCCGGGGGAAGCTCTCCGTAGTAGTTCCCCCCGTTCCACCGGGGATCGGCCATGATGGCGCGCCTGCCCACCTCGTTGAAGGCGATCTGCTGGGCGGAGTGCCGCATGGTGGAGGCGATGCAGATGAAGGAGTCGAAGAGGGCGGGATAGTCGCAGAAGATCTGCATGGCCTGCATCCCCCCCATGGAGCCACCGGCCACGCAGCGGACACGTTCAACGCCGAGTTCGGCGAGGAGAAGGCGCTGCGCCTCGACCATGTCGCGGATGGTGACCGGAGGGAAGCCCAGGCCATAGGGCCTGCCGGTGGCCGGATCGGGGGAAGCGGGGCCGGTGGAGCCGTTGCAGCCCGCGATGACATTGGCGCAGATCACGAAGTATGCATCGGTGTCAAAGGCCTTGCCAGGTCCGATCATGGCATCCCACCATCCGGGCCTGGCATCGCCCTCGTGGTGGAAAGCCGCGTGGGCGCTGCCGGACAGGGCATGCTCGATGAGGATTGCGTTGCTGCGGGCGGCGTTCGGTTCTCCATAGGTCTCGTACGCGATGGTGAGGCCTGCCATGGTGTCGCCCGACTCCAGCCGGAACGGCCGGTCGACGTGCAGGAACCTCGTCTGAACGATCCGATGCGTGCTCATGCACCGCGCCTCAGCAGGAAGACTGCCTCGCGGACGAGGAGGTTGTCCAGGGGAATTCTTGTCCTGGTGACTATGCCCAGGGGGAGGAAATGCCTGGCATCCATGATGTCGATGCCCATCTCCCGGAGGGACGCCCGGAACTCGTCCAGGCACACGAACCGGATCACCGGGGAGTCGTGCCAGGTGCCGGCCGCCCTCACATCACCAGTGATGCTGCCCCGGAAGAGGACGCTCGCCCTGTTGGGAAGGAACCCGAAATTGCTCACCGATATCACCGCGTACCTGCCGACCCGGAGCATCTCGGTGATGATGTCATAGGGCTTGTGGGTCACCAGCAGGGTTGCGTTCAGGATCACGTAGTCGAAGCTCAGGTCGTCCCACTGGGACAGCCCGCGGTCGATGTCGGCCTGGTATACGCTGAGGCCCCTGGAGAGGCACTGGACGATCATGTCCTGGGAGATCTCCACGCCGATGCCGTCCACCTGTCTTGACCGCTTGAGCCTGTCCAGGAGGGACCCGTCCCCGCAGCCAAGGTCCAGGACCCTGCTGGAAGGCTCCACCCACTGTTCGATGAGGTCATGGGCGTGTCCGGGCACCTTCTGCACGACGGTTCGCTCCCCCGAATTTCTTCATGCCGAATCCTCGGGACAGGAAGGCATGTGATGGAATGATCCTGTACTACACCTCCATGGATTTGAAAAGGTCCTGGCGCGACCTTATGAGATGCAGTAGCGGGCGGGGGGGCCCTCATCCGTGCATCGTGCCAGGCCGTTTTCCAGGAGGATCTCCAGGTGGACGAGGACCTCCGACACGGCGAGGAAGGCGTCCATCTCGTCGATATCGGGGAATACCTCCTCCATCAGCCTGAATATGCTGAATTCACCCCGGGCGAGACACTGGTGCACCTTTTCGGTCCGTTCGGCATGGTGGCGGCGGTAGGATGTAATGAGCGTGCCCAGACCCGTGAAGGGTTCCCCATGGCTGGGGAAGACGTGATCCGCCGGGAGGCCTTCGAGCTTGTCCAGGGAGGCGAGGTATGCCTTGAGGCTCTTGTAGGAGGGGTCCTTCAGGCGGGAGCGGTTCACCTCATGGAAGGGGTTGGGCGTGATGTGCTTGAGGAGGTGGTCTCCGCTGAAGAGGACGCGTCTTGTGCGTTCAAACAGGCAGCAGCACCCGGGTGAGTGGCCCGGGGTGTGGATCACGGACAGCTCGAAGCCCGGACCGTGAAAGGTGTCCCCCTCCCTCATGGGGACCGCATCGTCAACCGGGTCGCACAGGTTCTTGAAGAAGTGGGACCTGCGCTTCATGCGCTCCACGGACTCGGGAGGCATGCCGACGCGGGCATAGAACCGGTCTGCGTCGTCGTTCCACATACCGCCCTTCAGGTAGGCCCCAGAGAGCCTCCACAGGTCGTCCTCGTGGACGTGACAGGGTATGTCATGGCCGGCGGCCTCCCTGATCGTACCCACCAGGCCGAAGTGGTCGATGTGGCCATGGGTGATGATGATGCGTTCCACGTCCCGCCAGGTAAAGCCTGCATCTGAGAGCTGTTTCTCCATAGTGAAGCAGGATCCCGGGAACTTGGGGGCGGAATCGATGAGGGTGACGGGCCCGTCTCCCAGGACGAACATGTTGGAGCTGATGAGATCGGGGAACCCGGGAAGGGGGATCGTGAGGACTTGTATGCCCTGGAGTGACGGAAAGGGATTCACGCCGGTCACACCGCCTGGGGACGTATCCGTGACGGGGCAGGGCTGCCGGCGTCGCTTTCCGAACAGGGCTGATATCTGCCTCGGTGGCCCGGGATCATGCCACCGCCTTGACTTCCTGTATCCCGGGGACCTCCTTCTTCAGCACCCGCTCGATGAGGGCCTTCAGGGTCATGGTTGCCATGGGGCAGCCACTGCAGGCCCCCTTGAGCCTCACCTGCACGATGCCGTCCGGCGATACGTCCACGAGTTCAACGTCGCCGCCGTCGCCCCTCAGGACGGTGCGGGTCTTCTCCAGCGCCTTTTCCACCTGTTCTCTCAATACCGACATCATGGACCTCCGGTGACGCACCTGCATATCGACCTGATAGAATTTACCTGTTATGCTTTTTTGCATGAGTTGTACAGCAGTGAAACGAGGTGGTTCTTGAGCATGTCACCGAACAGGTCCGTCTCATGGGGATGGAAGGGGGAGGGTGGGGTCAGGGAGGTGGTCGTTCTGGCCTTTCCCCTGGTGCTGAGTACCGGTTCGTGGGCCGTGCAGCACTTCGTGGACCGGATGTTCCTCGCCTGGCACTCCCCTGAGGCCGTTGCCGCGGCCATGCCCGCAGGCATCCTGAACTTCTCTGCCATGAGCTTGTTCATCGGTGCGGCGAGCTACGTGAGCACCTTCGTTGCCCAGTACTCCGGTGCGGGCATGTCCCGCAGGATCGGCCCGGTGCTGTGGCAGGGTGTGTACTTTTCCCTGGTGGGCGCACTGGTGATGGCGGGCCTGATCCCCGTTGCAGGGCCGTTCTTCACCATGGTCGGGCACGATCCCGCCATCAAGGCGAACGAGATCGTATACTTCCAGTATCTGTGCATCGGGGCCTTCCCGGTCATCGCATCCTCCGCCCTGTCCGGATTCTTTACCGGCCTGGGCAGGCCGTGGCCGGTCATGTGGGTGAACCTCTGCGCCACGGCTGTGAATCTCATGGGGGATTACGCGCTGATCTTCGGCAGATGGGGGTTCCCGGAGATGGGTATCAGGGGGGCAGCCATCGCCAGCGTCCTCTCCGGTTTCGCGTCGCTCGCGCTCTATGGGGTTCTCCTCGGACATCCGTCCCGGGCGAAGGGGTACGGACTCAGGTCCGGGTGGCGCCCGGACAGCGAGCTGTTCGGCAGGCTCCTCGCCTACGGAATGCCCTCCGGGGTCCAGTTTTTCCTGGACATGGCAGGCTTCACCGCCTTTATCCTCATCGTGGGGCGGCTCGGTATGGTGAGCCTCGCCGCCACCACCATCGCATTCAACATCAACACCCTGGCCTTCATGCCCATGATCGGTATCGGCATTGCGGTGAGTGTGCTGGTGGGGAGGCACATCGGCAGGCAAGACCCGGAGACGGCCTCCCGGAGCACCTACTCGGGGTTTTTCCTGACCTTTGTCTACATGGGCGTGGTGGCCTTCCTGTACGTGGCCGTGCCGGGGCTGTTCACCGCACCCTTTGCGGCAGGGTCCGAGGCGGAGCTGTTCGGTGAGATCGAGCGGCTGACCCGGGTGCTCCTCAGGTTCGTGGCCCTGTACTCGCTCTTCGACACCATGAACATCGTCTTCGCATCGGCCATAAAAGGGGCCGGCGACACGCGCTTCGTCATGTACATGATCGTAGCGGTCTCGGCCTGTGTGCTCGTCATCCCCACCTGGGTGGTGGTGAGCGTCCTGCACTGGGGGATCATGGCTGCATGGACCTCTGCCACCGCCTACGTGATCGTGCTGGGCTTCGTGTTCTTTTTGCGGTTCCGTCAGGGGAAGTGGAAGGGCATGCGCGTCATCGAGGAGAAGCCGGTCATCCACCCGCTTCCGCCCGCTGCATCGGAATGCCCGGACACGAAGTTCGAGCCCTGACCTTCGGGGTATGTTCGTCAGAGAGACACCCGGCAGGGATGCAGCACGAGCGAGGTGACAACAGACCTTCATGGGAAAACATTTTACCTGTGTGGTACAATTCTTTTCCTTCTCATAACTGCAGCATAGGGCGTGAGAAATGCCATGGGATCTTTTATCATGATGAAATTGCTGAAAAATTGCACAGAAAAAGTCCCACCATGCCAGCCCTGCATGCAAGGCCTGATTTTTGCAGCTCAATTGGTCTCCGGATCTGATCTTCACCACGTGATGTGCCTGGAGCTATGCCGTCCGCAGTACAGTATGGATCAGGAATGGTGATCCGGAGCGTGAGTTGTCACGGGTTATCAATGGGTGCACCACGGTTTTTGCAAGACGGTTATAAGGGATCGCTTCATGGTCAGAAAATGGTTGATATGGCTGCTGGCAACCGCATGGGTTATGTGTCTCGTTCCGTTTCCGGCAATTGCCTCCCCCATGATGGATTTCCGGGATTTGCATGGGTCATTCCCGGACATGGAAAGCCTCCGCATGCAAGGCATCTACCTGGCATACCCTGCGATGGAGGCCTCGTGGGATGATCCGGTTTTCATCCTCCCTGGAGGATTGGCCCCGGACCCGAAGGTGTACCTGCAGCCCATGCTCGCCGGCATGATGCCCATCCCCGCTGAGAGGGTTGGCGCATTCCTCGAACGGAACAGGAGGGTGGGCGAGTTCCTTCCCACGGTCTTCCTCGGCAGCGTTCTCATCGCCCTGTCCGGGCTGGTGAGAAGGCAGGTGCCTCGCCCTTCGCGCACCTTGTCCGGCACGCACGGCTGAGGCAACGGGGAATACCCCTGCCGTTCACACCACAGGCCCCTGATCACCCGCCCCCCCATTCAACCGGCACCCCCACACCTGGGTTCTCATGTACCCGTGCAGCTGGACTGTTGTACCGGGCCCGCCACCAGTGCTATGCATGCACAGAAAAGGAACAAGGGAGACCCATGAAGGAATTCGACGACCTGGTGCAGATATTCGAGACGCTCAGGGCCCCCGGCGGGTGCCCCTGGGACGCCCGGCAGGACCACAGGAGTATTTCCCGGTGCATCATCGAGGAAGCCCACGAGCTGTACGACGCCATTGACAGGGAAGATGCCGACCAAATGCGAGAGGAACTCGGGGACGTGCTCCTCCAGGTGATCTTCCACAGCATCATCGCCAGGGACCAGGGCGAGTTCACCCTGACGGACGTCATCAGCGGCCTCGCGGACAAGCTCGTGTCCAGGCATCCCCATGTGTTCGGCAGCGCCCGGGCGGATACCCCGGAGGAGGTCAAGCGGAACTGGGAACTCCTCAAGAAGAAGGAGAAGGGCAAGGCCCAGCGCGAGTCGATCCTGGACGGCATACCCCCGAGCCTTCCCTCCCTCGTGGCTGCCCGCAAGATCCAGTCCGTGGTCTCCCGGGTGGGCTTCGACTGGCAGAATGCCGGCGAGGTGGTGGACAAGCTGGAGGAAGAGACCCGGGAACTCGCGGAGGCACTCTCTGCAGGGGATGCCGCTGCGGTGCAGGGGGAGATCGGCGACCTGCTCTTCACCGTGGTGAACCTCGCCCGGTTGAGCGGGGTGGATCCCGAGGCGGCCCTCAGGCGCACCAACAGGAAATTCACCAGAAGGTTCCATGCCATCGAGAAGGAGGCGCGCAGGAGAAAGGTCTCCCTCGAGGATATGACCCTGCAGGAGATGGACGCCCTCTGGGAGAGGGCCAAGGGAGAGCTCGAGGAGGGCTCGCCGTAAACCGCAGCCCCGCCATGGTCGGTGGGAAAGACCTGAAACAAATCGCTCGTACAATCAGATAGATCCCGACATCCTTTGCCATGGATAACCCATGGCGAGGCACCAGCCCCGCATTGCCTGGAATGTTCCCAACGGGCTTCTCTGACCGTGTGTTAATATGATGATGTGTGAGTGACGATAAGGAAAGGAGAGGCTTTACACAAGAAACGGAAAGAACCGGGTTTTGATGTGGACATGAGGGAAGGATTGCCTGTGGATGGAAACGTGAGCACGGGGTGCACCATGGGGAAGGCCCGCCGGAAACGAGGTTTCACCCTGCTCGAGCTGGTGCTCACCGTATGTATCCTGGGCGTCATCGCCGGCATCGCGGTGCCCGCATACACGGGCCACATGGAAAAGGTCAGGAGCGCCGAGGCCATTGCGCGCATCACGGAGATGCAGCTCCTGCTGGAAAAATTCTATGCCGAGCAAAACCGCCTTCCCGAAACCCTCGACGAGATCGGCATGGGAGACCGCCGGGACCCGTGGGGCAGGCCGTACGTCTACCTCAACATCGTCAGCTGCGCGGCAAAGGCCCCGGCAAAGGGCAAGAATGAGAAGGTCCTGTGCAACGAATGCAGGAAGCTGCGGGAAACACACCCCCTGAACCTCGACTACGATCTCTACAGCACTGGCAAGGACGGGCAGAGCGCCAAGCCCCTCACCGCTGAGCCCAGCTGGGACGATATCGTGCGCGCCTACGACGGTTCGTTCATCGGGCTCGGGAAAGACCTCATCTGACAAGGGCTGCCCGATGATACCCTTCAGTTACCTCAAAGGCAGATTCGCACTGCGCATCCTGTTCCTCTTCATCCTGTGCGCAGTCGTGCCTGTGGTCGCGCTGTCCCTCATCTCCTTCTTCCAGGTGTCCGGCCAGCTGGAGGAGAACGCCCGTCAGCGGCTCCATCACCAGGCCGTGAGCCTCGGTACAAGGGTCATGGAGCGGATCCTTGCCTCCGGTGAGCAGATGGACTTCATGGCTCAGCGGTTCGTCCAGGATCCTGGAACAGGAGCGCGCGCACCAAGCCAGGGCGTATCGGATCGCTTCCTCGGGCTGGCCATGATCTCCCGTACAGACGGCAGGCAGATCGATGTGGCGGGCCAGCACCGGTCCTGGCCCCGGCTCACCGACGTACAGAGGGCCGACCTGGCCAAGGGGACCACCCTGGTCTTCACCATGCCGGGCCAGGGGGGTGCATCCCAGGTGTTCATGGCCAGGGACGGGGGGGGACAGGCAGGAGCTGCATACACGATGATCGCCCAGATCGACCCGGCCTACCTCCTCGGCATCTCCGGGGATGACAGGACATACTTCGAGCCCATGTCCGCCACCATCATGGAGGGGGAGCGGGTGATCTACACCACCCTTCCCGCAGGCGAGTGGGAGGGCCTTGCAGGGACCCTCAGGAATCAGTCCGGGGTGATCGGGAATTTCACCTGGAGACACCGGGACGAGGCGTATTCTGCGGCAAAGGCGCCTGTCTTCATGCAGAGCAGGCTGCAGGGCCCCCTCTGGCTCGTCGTGCTCAGTGAGTCCAGGGATTCCATTTTCCAGCCGGTGTCCCGCTTCAAGACCACCTTTGCCCTGGGCATTGTCCTGGTGCTCGTCGTCGTGCTGCTCCTGAGCTCAACGCTCATCAGGAGGTTCCTCCAGCCCCTGCACATGCTCCGCGAACATACCAGGAAGATCTCTGGCGGGGACTTCTCCGTACGGGTGAACATCAAGAGCAACGACGAGGTGGAGGACCTGGCCGATTCCTTCAACAGCATGACCGCAATGCTCGATCAGCAGTTCAAGACCATGAGCACCGTGGCGAGCATCGACAGGGCCATCCTCTCCGAGCTCGACCTGGAAAAGATCATCGAGACCTTCCTGGGCCGCATCGGCGACATCTGCCCATGCAACGCGGCAGGGGTCTGCTTCCGCTACCTTCCCACCGATACCCGGTGGATGAACCAGTACAGGATCATGTCCGATCCGGGGAAGAGGCGGGTCGAGGTCTTCGAGGCGGACGACGGGGCCGCATCGGCATTCTTCGGAGACGCCGTGCGAAGGATATCTGCCCATGACGCCGTTCCCGAAGGGTTCTTCGCAAGGGCTTCCCTGAAGGACATCGAGCAGTTTCTCTCATTTCCCATCGTCATCAACGACCGACTCATGGCCGTGGTCTTCCTCGGCATCCGGGATGGTGAGGCCCTTTCGGACGCAGCCTCCGTCGCCGAGGTAGGCCGGGTCACGGACAGGATGGCGGTGGCCTTGTCCCACGCCTATCTCGTCAACGAGCTGAACCTCATGAACTGGGGCACCCTGACGGCTCTTGCCCGGGTCGTGGACGCCAAATCGCCCTGGACCGCCGGGCACTCGGAGCGGGTGGCTGCGCTTGGCTACCGCATCGGCCAGGCCATGGGGCTGTCCGGCGCCGAACTCGATGTCCTGAACAAGGCGGGCATGCTCCACGATATCGGCAAGATCAGCACGCCCCGCTCGATCCTGGACAAGAAGGGGAAGCTCACCCCCGACGAATACCGGATCGTGCAGGAACACCCGGCACAGGGGGCCCGCATCCTCGAGCCGCTGACCCAGTACGCACCGACCATACCCATTGTGCACCAGCACCACGAGCGCTTTGACGGGAAGGGATATCCCGACGGGCTCAAGGGGGAGAGGATCGTGCTCGGTGCGCGGATCCTCGCGGTGGCGGACACCTACGACGCCATGACCTAGGACCGGCCGTACCGCACCGGCATGAATCACGAATTCGTCGTGCAGGAGATCATGCAGCAGGCAGGCCGCCAGTTCGACCCCGACGTGGTGGAGGCCTTCCTCAGGGTCATGGCAGTGCAAGACCGGAAAAAGGAGTGCGCATGAACACGATTCTGAAAACCGTCCAGCATGTTCTCCCGGCCGTGTTCTGTCTCTGTCTCCTACAGTGCGCCGGGAGCGATACGCTGCCCGGAGAGATCTCGGGAACATGGACCACCAGTGATGAGTCCTGTGCAGGGGAGTACATCGAGCTGACGGAAAAGACCGTCGCGTTCGGCATAGAGGGAGGGGAACGGCATGAATTCCCCGTCATCAAGGTGGAGGCCGACAAGGGACACCTCTTCGGCAGCACCCTGTATTCCATCTACTATGCAGATGCTGCCGGGGCAAAGAACCTCTTCCGCATTCTCTACACTCCTGAGGATGGGGGAACGCTGCGCCAGAAATCAGCCCAGGACGTGATCTGGAAGAGGAAGTGAGGGCGTCCCGGATACGCTTTCCTGTGAAATTGGATGTGTAAGAAAGACAGTGAACCCTGCTGATATCTGCTGATTATCTCCCCTGCCCGGGTACTGACAGAACGGCCGAAGTGTGCTATGGTGTGTCCATGGCACACGGCGGGGGCTGCAAGAGGATTTTCATGGCAACGGGTTCATTGTTCAAGGCCCAGCTGAGGGGAGTGCTCTCGCTGCTGCTCTACATCGTGGACACCTTTGCCGTGACCGTGCCCTTCTACACGGTGGCCTTCCTGAAATGGCTCATTCCCCTGCCGTCGTGGAGGAAGCGCTGCTCCTGGCTGCTGCACCGCATCGGGGATGTGTGGCTCTTCTTCCTCAACCTGCCCCAGTGCCTGTTCAGCGGGACCCGCTGGGTCATCCGCGGCATGGAGTCCCTGCCCGTCACCCGGTCGTGCCTGCTCATGGTCAATCACCAGACATGGGTGGACATCTTCGTGCTCATCAGGCTCTTCTACCGGAAGATCCCTGACTTCAAGTTCTTCGTGAAGAAGGAGCTCCTGTGGCTCCCCATCATAGGCCAGGCCTTCTGGGCGGTGGACTTCCCCATCATGAGACGGCACTCCAGGGAGGAACTCCGGAAGAGACCCGACCTTGTCCAGGAGGATCTGGAGATCACCCGCAGGGCGTGCGAGAAATTCAGTGACATGCCCGTGTCTGTGTTCAACTTCGTGGAAGGCACCCGTTTCCGGCAGGAGAAGCACCGCAGGCAGGGCTCGCCGTTCAGGCATCTCCTCCGGCCCAAGGCCGGGGGCACGGCCCTGGTCCTGAGCGCCATGGGGGAAAAGATACAGCATGTCCTCAATGTTACCATCGTGTACCCCAAGGGCGTGAGGAATTTCTGGGAATACCTCTGCGGGAGGGTGGAGGAGATCAGGGTCCACGTGGAGATGCTCCCCGTGACCAGGGACCTGCTCGGTGACTACTTCCATGACCGGCAATTCCGTGAGCACTTCCAGTCATGGATCAACGCCTTGTGGAGGGAGAAGGACAGGCGCATCGAGGAGATGCTCGCAATGCAGTGGCGATGACGGAACAGAAGGAGAATCGGCCCCATGCACGATGAGACGGTGCTCTTGTCCCAGGTCCGCTCCCATGTGGGGACCCTCACCATCAACCGGCCCGAGCGGAAGAACGCCCTGTCCCCGGAACTGCTCTTCATGATCCACAGCACGCTTGACGGGTGGGCACGGCGGGACGATGTCCGGTGCGTGGTCATCACGGGAACGGGCAGGTCCTTCTCGTCGGGGTACGACATCGCGTCGCTGCCCACTACCATGACCCCGGAGCTCGAGGAGCTCATGCGCACGGCCAACCCACTGGAGTTCGCCCTGTCGAGTGTGGCGGAGTTCCCCTACCCGGTGATCGCCATGATGAACGGCCATGCCTTCGGCGCGGGACTGAACCTCGCCGTGTGCTGCGACATAAGGGTTGCATCCGACAACATCCGTGCGGGCATGCCCCCTGCCAGGCTGGGACTGGTGTATCACCCGGAGGGTCTCCGGCAGTTCATGGAGGTGGCCGGAATGGCCCGCGCGCGGGAGATCTTCTTCACCGGCAGGACGTACACCGGTCCGGAAGCGCTCGCCATGGGACTGGTGGACCGGCTGGTGCCCGAGGCCGAACTCGAGGCCGTAACCTACGGCCTGGCCGGGGAGATCGCCGCGAACGCCCCCCTGGCGCTGAAGGGCATGAAGAGGATCATGGCCATGTACCGCGAGCGCATGCGTCTCGACGACGACCGGATGAAAGAGGCCATCGCCCTCATGAACGAGGCCTTTGCCAGCGCGGACATCAGGGAAGGACAGGCCGCGTTCTTCGAGAAAAGGAAGCCGCGGTTCACCGGGGAATAGGGAGCATTCCGGCCCGGGGTGGTGCAGGTACAGAGGGGGGGAATGGGGGTGTACTGACCAGGGTCTTGTTTCTGGAGAGTATGTTTCTAATATTTTAAACCACTCTTGTCCCAAATAGCATGCCGCAAAGATGTTTGTGAAAATCCTCCTCGAGGGTACGGTTGTTTTGCCTAGAAACAGCGAAACCCAAAAGGAGGATTGAGACGATGGTACGGTGCGGCAG
>Ga0116184_10002974_pt1 | contig 14288 bp, 14 predicted proteins | sample AD_JPNNA5_MetaG_FD_89886 | JGI IMG/M metagenome (GOLD analysis project Ga0116184, IMG submission 89886) | Active sludge microbial communities of municipal wastewater-treating anaerobic digesters from Japan - AD_JPNNA5_MetaG | ecosystem: Engineered > Bioreactor > Anaerobic > Digestate | place... | reverse complement strand
GTGTTACTGAAGTGAAGGTGGATGTTCATGGCGAGATTGAAGTGCAATTGACGAATTTAAACGAGAATACACGGAAAATACTCTCAATTCTTGGAGGAAGGTGTGAAAATTATTATGCGTGAATTGAGATCTGCGGAAAGCGGGCTTGACCCAAAAAAGGGATCATATGAACCGGAGCAATTTCCTGCATTGGTCTACAAGGATTGGGGAGTGAGTTTCTTGCTCTTTTCATCCGGGAAGGTAATTGTTGCCGGGGCGAAGACGGTGGAGATGGCGGAGGAGGGGATTAAAAATTTTGAAGGATTGATCACATCAATTTCGTCGTGATGGATCCAGGGCATTTCTTTGAAATTTCATTGGCTAATCGGTCCTTATCTTATCCAAATTAGTAACCTCTTATAAAAGTAGAACGCTCCCCACGGCCTGAAACGTATTCATGAGTGTTACAATCAGAAGAAATTGTGACGGTATTTGTCGCACCATCGACCTGATCTACATGGAATTGATTGGATGAAATAGAATACCAGGTTCCTTTTGAGAAGAGTCGTTCATTGAGATAAATCTCCCATCGTTTATCCGGATATATTTGGACATACACTCCGGTAACAGGATTATTTCCAGCCTTTGTTTGAATCCATTTTCCGATTATTTCACATGAAACATCTGATGTTCGAGAAGTAGGAGTCGGAATAATGGTGGTTGTAATTACGTTTTGAATAGTCGGAGGTATTGTAGGGATAGTTGTATATGTCGTTTCTTTGGGGATAGGTGCATTCGATAAACCGCCAATGAATCCTGCACTGTAGGAAAGGAGATAAAATGCCGGAACTGCACCAATTAAGGCAATAATTGATACGATGAGTAAACAAGTAAAAAGATGAGCTTTTGAATATCTCATCGATACTCTCTTTTCGTCCTTGAGATCCTGGTGCCATATATATGTAGCAATAATAATACATCCAAGAATTGCAATTACCATTACAAGGTCAGATTTAAGGAAATACCCTAGACCAACAATTATTCCAAGGATGAAAGTAATAAAGTATAATTGTTTAATATCCCAGACCATAGACGGGCATATTCCCCCCGATTCTGATTAATCCTTCTAATAATGATCAAACAATATCAGATAATGCACTTATCTGAACTCTTTTCACCTATCATCAATCACATCGAGCATCAGGAGGCTGCCGGGATAGATCAGGCGGACTGGCTGACCCAGGCCATATTGGCGAAGGCGTTCTGGGGGGACTGGTGCTGAATGAGACAGAACTGGAGAGGATGGCGAGGTGGGAGTATGAGCCGGCGAGGGTGTTGTTGGAGAGGATACGGAGGGAGCAAAACTAAAAGAACATGGTCAAAAGGCGCCTGAAACGAACTTCAAGTGAAGAGTAATATTTCCTCAAAAAGCAGGTAAGTTCACTCCCATTTCGTAATCTGCTGAAAAATTTCTTTACTTTCACGAAACACAGGGTATATATTTAAATAAACGAGCAGCAACATGTAAAATCAATGGACACTCTTGATGCCCTCCTTGATATCGTTGAACGCGCCGGAGGGAAAATTGCAGGAAGAACGACAATCCAGAAGATCGGCTATTTCTCTACTATACTGGGAATAATAAAAACATCCTATCATGCCCACTATTATGGGCCATATAGCGCAGATATCGCCGAAACACTCGAAGATCTTACTGCAATAGGTTTTCTTGAAAAGACCGTCGAGACACGATATAATAGGAGTATACCCGTTTCACCCGATTGGAAGAGGTATATCTACCAAATTACTGATGATGGAAAGACCTACCTCCAATCCCTTCGGGCGAGTCCAGAATTCGCTGAAGAAGAGAGAGAATTGAATGATTTAGTGAAAACATGCAAAGATGGTGCACATCTGGATCCCTATATTTTATCGTGGGCTGCAAAAGTGCATTTTATTCTCAAAGAATCCGGAAAAGCAATGGATATAGAGGAAGTCAGGAAAACTGCCTCGAATTTTAACTGGGATTTAACAGAGGGACAAATAGAGAAAGGGATTTCTCTTCTCCAACAACTCCACCTCATCAAAGGGTGACCGAGTGGGTTCGAAATACGATAAGTACATCAGAGACCCTTTATATGGTTTCATCGGACTGACAACCGATGAGATTACTCTCCTTGACAGCCCGCCATTGCAACGATTGAGAGGGATCAAACAACTCGCATTTGCCCATCTCGTCTACCCATCCGCAAATCACACCCGATTTGAACATTCCCTTGGTGTCCTCCATATCGCAACCAGAATGGCTGAACAATTAGAACTCTCGACGGAGGATACACAGATTCTCAGATATGCTGCGCTCCTCCATGATACAGGACATGGGCCATTCTCTCATGTGTTTGAATCCTTTTTACAGACTCATAATGATGGAAACGTCACACACGAGAATATCACACAAAAAATTATTCGGGAAGATCAAACCATTGTAAGCGTATTAAAAAAAGATCTCGATCTGGTCCTCCAGATTTTTAATAATGCAAATAATTCAATCCTCAAACAGATTCTCTCCTCAAACCTTGATGCAGACAAGATCGATTATTTAAGGCGGGATGCATTTCATATCGGTGTTGCTTACGGATTGTTTGACCTTGAGAGGATACTCCACACTTTAAGTACTGCAGAGTCGGGAGGAAATACCTATCTCTGTAATCTCTCAAAGGGTGCCGATGCGCTTGAAAACATGCGTTTGTCCCGTTTCCTCATGCACGCACAGGTGTATCAGCACCACACCAATATCATTGCTTCAAGAATGTTGTTGAGAGCACTTGATCTCCATATCAGAGAGTCTGAGGGAAAAGATATCCCCATTGATCCAACTTCACCTGATTTCATGGTCCATTATCTCAAATTCGATGATGCTGAATTGATGAAAATTCTCCTTGCTTCCCCCTCTAAAAAAGCCTCCGATTTTGCCACACATATTAAAAATCGCACATTATTAAAACGAGGAGTAGTCTTTTCCCATGTCGAAGATCCTGTTATCAGGGGTTTGCTCTTCAAAACTCATTCCAAAGAGAAGATTCAAACACTTGAATCAGAAATTGCAGGGAGATGTGGAATAGATCCTGATTACATCATAGTAAATTCATCGAAGATTGAAAATGAGTTGTTTAAATCTTCCTATGCTCAAATGATGAAGGATAAAACACCATATCTTATTAAAGAAAATGATGGAAAAATACGGGATATCGAGATGTATTCATCCCTTGCGGGAAAAGAAGAACCTAAATCTGTTTTTTCAATCTTTTGTCCGGATAAAAACCGAAAAACTGTTGAGAATATTTCCTTAGACTTTATTGCAAAACATTTACAGTAAGTTTAACTTCTCTAATCTCTCTCCCAAATAATTTCCTTCAAAATTCAAAGGCGATGATTTTTATCTCAATTGTCTGAATAAGCGAACACATTTTTCATAACACAATTTTTATTTTAGGTGAATTGTAAGAACACTACCATTCAAAGGTGTGAATTTTTTATGTGGAAATTCCGAGAGCTTAGTGAAGGGGAACCTGAACGCTCACCACATGAAGCTGAGTTCTTCAATGTTGGTGATCTTGATGCATCAGCAGCTCTTGTCCGTGAATCAATCCAGAACTCTCTTGATGCACGACTTAATTTCAATAATCCAGTTCATGTGAAATTTACCCTTGGATCAGAGTCGAAAAAGAAATTTGGTCCGTATTATTCAGATTTACTCTCGCATGTTCAGAGTTGTGGATTCAAACTTGATTCAGCAATTAAAGATCTTTTCACGTATTTGGTCATTGAAGATTTTGGAACACGGGGTTTGGATGGGCCGATTACAAGGACTGAAGTGAGCGATGGGCAAAAGAGCAATTATTACAATCTCTGGTGGAGAGAAGGAATCTCGCAGAAAGAGAGGAGTGATGCAGGGAGATGGGGATTAGGGAAAACAGTATTTTTTGTCTGTTCGGAACTTCGTTCATTTTGGGGTCTCACAATACGCCAGGATGATCAGCGAGAATTACTCCTCGGTAAAGCCCTCCTGAAATCTCATCGTTTTGATGGAGCACAGTACGATTATTATGGCTACTACTGCAAAGGTGAAAATCAGCCAATCGACGAACCGCCTCAAATTGAAAGATTCAAACGTCAATTTCATATTTCCCGGAATGGAGAATCAGGACTTTCAATAGTTCTCCCCTTTCCGGTCAGGGATATTACAGATCACGATTTAATCCGTGCAGTAATTCAGCATTACTTTTATTCAATCATTCGCGGCTTTCTAACGGTCGAGGTTCGAACCAATTCACATTCCACACTCTTGAATAATAAGACAATTTTCGAAATAGCCTCTCAAATCAACTGGAAAGGGACCTCCTGGGAAAATCACCCAGTACCAAATCTGCTCTATTTCATCCATAATGCGGTGAATACTCAAGAATCTCAGTTTATTACCCTTGAACGATTTGTCTTACCAAAGATCACCGAAGAACTTTTTGGTGAAAAACTTGAAGATGCCCGTAAACTATTTGCAGAGGGAAAAGTTGTCCCTATTAGAGTTCCTATTCAAATCACACTGTCCGATAATACTATAATGGACTCTCATTTTCACGCATTCATTCAGAAGGATGAAGAATTACCAAAAGTTGAAGAGTTTTATATCCGGTCTGGTATCTCGATATCAGAGATAAAAATGGTAAAAAATAATAATATCCGGGCTCTGCTGACCGCTGAAGATGAATATATCGCCCGTTTTCTAGGTGATTCCGAATCCCCGGCCCATACAGATTGGAAAGAACGAACTGAAGATTTTAAATTGAAATATAAAAATGCACGAGATACCCTTCGTTATGTCCGAGCTAGTCTTCGGGAAATCGCCCGGATTCTTGATGTACCTTCCCCTGGAGTGGATCCTAATTTCCTCAAAGAGATTTTCCATATTCCAAAAGAAAGGGGGGAAAAATTGGGGGAAGAGGGTGAACCAACAGAAGTTCCTATAATAACACAAAGACATGGAGATTTCCTTGTTCGCCCACAGCCTGGGGGATTTCACATTACCCTTGCAAAGAAAGATCCGTTTGAACCATTCTCTTCACTTATCGAAGTGGCATACGATACAAAAACGGGAAATCCCTTCAGTCGGTATGATCCTTGGGACTTTCTTTTCGATAGCGCGAGACAAGGGTATGGAAAAATAACACCGCAGGTAAAAGGTGGTAAAATTAAAAAAATGGAGTTTAATAAAATGCTCCTTTCGATAGATACTCCGAAATTTGAATTGAAAGCGAGTGGTTTTGATCAAAACCGCGATGTTGTACTCTCTATTAAGAGGGTGAGTGAATGAAACGCCGCCTCAATTATACTCAAAGACAGAAAATACAGGCAAAAAATATTCATATCACTCTTATACGAGAGAATGAGATCATCAAATCGTTTGATGCATCAATCAATCTCCAGGGATTGGAATTACCATTCGATGCCAAAGTATTCGTAGAGGTTTACTATAGGACAGATAGAAAACGGTTTGATTTTGGAACCGTCAGCAATATCGTTCAACCAGAATCAACGGACATTTCTGAATTGGGGAATCTAGAGAATTTGAATTTTCGAATAAAAGTGGTCGATCTCTCCACAAAATATGGCCTGATATTAGCAGAAGCCGACAAAATAAAACCTCATTCAGAAAAAGGCGACGAAGAGCAAATGCTCTCTATCCTTGCAACCGAATTTAATTGCGATTTAGGGAAACAAATTTGGAGAATAAATTTCACCAGCTCTCCCCCCATTTTAGAGTTAAATAAAAACATCCCTAATATTCGTTCTCTGGCAAAATCGAACTCTATATTCTTCTTCTTTGTATATCCTCAAGTCATCCGGGAAGTGTTAACCCACATGTTTCTTGTGGAACAGTTCGATCCTGAAGAAGCCACTGAAGATTGGCAATTACAATGGTTTGAATTTGCCAAGAGAATTTACCCTGAAGATACCCCAGCCCGATTGAGTATGAATGATCCAGATTCCCGCCAGGAGATTGTTGATTGGATCGATAAAGTGGTGGATGAATTTTCATCTGGGGAAAATAAAAAATGGGATACATTTACGAAGTTGCTTGAGGAGGTGTCGGTAAAATGACAACTATTCGGGTTTTTACTCCAATCGGAAATAAAGAATTCAGCGATTTTATTCAAAATTTGAAATTACACGGAGATACACCAATCCCATCATATATGTTAGATCAACCTCCATTTTCAGTACCGTTTGAACTAGAAATAGAAATTGAAAATACTGTGTTTGAGACACGTTATGAATTTGGGGCATATCTCGCCTCACTATTTGAAAGAATTCCTCGAAACGTCTTAATGAAAAATGAAGGATTGTGGAATTGGTTAGTTCTGTTCTACATAGATCAGTTGGCTCCTGTGAATTCAAGAGGAAAGCGCGAAATGGGGGAGATGGCGAGATACGTTTACAACCCACGATATACGAAATATTATTTGCATCTTGTCGCTGCTACATGGGACATTTATACGCGATTTGGTATAGATTCAAAAATATTTTTAATAACCCCGATGAGTAAAATAAGCAATTTTATACGAGAATTAGCTGCGCGGCAAAATATCATTTCAAATAAGAATCTCATTAGAGCAGTCCAAACATTATACTGGAAAGAACCTGAAAGAGGGAAGGAGGGGGTAAAAAAGGGAGCATACAGTAGAAAGAAACCAGGAAATTTGTATCGGTTTATTGCAGTAATGAACCAATTTGACACAAATTATGACCTTTATGCGATGAAACCAGAGGATATTCTCAAATTACTTCCCGCAGAATTCGATATATGGAAACCCCAACGGGAAACAAATAGAAGATCATTCATCTCCCGTATTACCCAATAACTCCTTTCCTCACCTCCCTCCCCCAACACCCCTCGCACACCGCCACCCCCCGTTCCCTATCAATCCACTCCGCCTTCTCCAACCTGCAGACCGTGCACCGCCCGATGTCAACCGTCACCCGCTCCAGTCGGTCCACATTAATCATCCCCGGCAAAGGAGGAGCCGAGGACCGCTCCCGCTCGACCAGCTCCTGGTAACACTCCTTGCAGAGATACCATGGTTCCTCAGTCGGGGATAGCTTCTTCCGACGGTCCGTGAGCTTCTCAATGTACGAGAGATACGTCTTCCTCCTGCAGGACACACACACGTCCTTCTTGATGATGTCAAGCTTCTTGAAGTCCTTCACCTTGAGGGCCGGTCCTGGTCTCTTCCCGGTTGGAAGAGTGGATGGAGCGGAACCGGGCGGGTAACTTCCGCCCGGTGTATCTCCATTCTGCAACCTAGGTTCCGCGATTCCGGGCGCATTCGCAGTATTCGAGAACCCGGTGGCGGAAAATGCGGAATCACACACAGATACATGTGCAGAAATATTCTTGCATACATGTTGCTCTGTATCCGGAATATTCCGCTCTCTATTATGTACTGAGTAAGATCTATCCTCGTTCTTTCCTCCGTTTTCTGATCCGGATTTGCTGATGTGAGCGGAATTTTTCCGCATAATTTCCGCATCATTCCGCTTTTCCGCTTCGTCATCCTGATGATCATTCTCATCGTGGTCACCATCGTGCTCATCCCCATGCCGGTCCTCCTCCAGCCAGCACGACCCACCCCTCGCCCACTGCCGATAAAGGTCAGATGAGAACTGGTAGGCCGTGGTCCTACGGCGGACCGAGAGACCATCTTCATTCTCCGAGACCACCGTCCGGTCTGTGTATGAGATGGCCGGGCATTTCTCCAGGAGGCCGCTGTAGGTGTAGCCCTTGCTCACGTAGCCGTGCAGGACCTTCCGGATGCTTGAACAGGACCGGCCCGTCACCTGCTGCAACTGCTGCACCGTGAACTCCGGCCACTCCGCCCGGGCAATCACGTCGAGCACCGAGGCCTCCACCTTCGTGAGCTTCGTCTCCTGGCCGCCGGCGGTCCCGTTCAGGTAATCGTAGAGCCGGACGGCATCATCAAAGTCCTGCCGGGTGGCAACAATGCAGGGCGAACCGTCCTCCGCCTGATCGGTCTCCCGCTGCAGGCTCCGGAGCAGGGCATGGGCCTTGATCAGGTCAAGCAGCATCTCTGGGTTCCGGCGGTTGGCCGCGTTGCTGAACCGGATACGCCGGGCGAAGGGGACAACCACGAAGACCCGGCGGGACCGGAGTTCCTCCCAGAGTGCCTGGCAGACCAGCACCTCGCGCCGCTCCTCGACCGTTGCCGTCGGGACCGATTCGTCCTTTGCCAGCACCCGGGAGAGCACCCGCTCGTCCTGCTCCGGGGAGTCGTCGATCCAGCAGGTGAGCATCCGGTTCAGGACCTGGTCATCACCCGAGCCCTCCACCTTCGCCACCCACCAGACGCACCGCTCCGGGATGGTGCAGACCCGGACCTTCCGCTCCTTCGTGACCGTCCGGTACTCGATGGGCTCGCGGAAACTCGTGGTGGCCGACTTCAGGATCTCCTGCACCTCCTCCGACAGCGTGGTGTCATCTAGCACGATCACCGAGCCGGGCTGCATGTCGTCCAGGTAGAAGAGCGCCTTGTTGCTCATCGCCCCCTTGAGGCGGAACCGCTCGGGGACCTGCCGGAGCATCGTCGCAAAGGCGTGGCTCTTCCCCTTCCCGCTCTCGCCGGTCACGGAGACGTGCAGTCCATTGGTATTGATGACCGACTGCGAGGCAAGGGACATGATCAGGCACGCGGCCACCGTCTCGTCGCCGACATGGTCCAGGGCAAAGGTCCGGAGGAGGTAGCCGACCGGGTCGCCGGAGCGGAGAATCCCCACCGCCTCGTCGCGGGTATCGGGAGGGCTGGCAGCCGGGGCCGGGAGAGGAGCCGGGACCGGTCCCGCTGCAGCAGGAGGCGGGGGGGAGCGTTCGTATCGCTGCCGGAGTTCCTTCCAGCGTTGCGTTCCCCCACCACAACTCGCATGGTGGCACCCGGCATAGATCGCACCGTTGCCGAACTGGATCGCAAATGCGCCATCCCGGTGGACACCCGAGAACGGGCACTCGTCGAGGACAAAGAGCGTCCCGCCCTGGTAGGGCTTCCCTGCCCGGACCGCGATGCCGTGGTCCCGGAGCCAGGCGCCAAGGTCAAGCGACCGCTTCGGAGGCCGGCCCGGTGGCGGGGCAGCAGGGAGCGCCCCGGCCAGGTCCCGAAGTAACGCTGGGGACACCGTCTCCACCGTTTTGGGGACATCGAGCAGATGCGCCCGCCGGTGAGGACGCACTGGGGTGTGGTCACCCTTCCGGGAGACCGTGCCATAGAGCTTCCAGATGCGGGCCGCGTTGTGGTTCGCACAATCGACCGAGCAGCAGGCGTCGGAGAAGATCGAGTCCAGCACCTCCAGGCACCGTTTCACCAGGTCGCGGCTCACATCATCGTTCGGGAGGTCGATCCGGTAGAGGAGATGGGCACCGTTCCCCGAGTCCGCGAGGACCGGAGCCGGCCACCCTCGCTCTCTCCCAAGATACGCAGCGACCTCTGCGGCCTTGACAATCGCCGCCTGGTGCTCCGCATCAGTGGAGGAGACCCCCGAAGGCCGGACCGGGTCGATGTCGATCGGAAACCACCGCCGGCGGAGAATATCGGTATCAGCCGTCGTCGTATCCTTCTTTGCAAGCCGCCCCTTGATCCGGTTCGCACGCCGGGAGAGCAGCGCCGGGTCCACCTCATTCAGCGTGAAGTAGATGCCCTGCGTCCCGCTCGTGTCCAGCGCCTCCGCGGCAGCAGCGAGCGCGTCTGGATTATCGAAGTACCCGGAGGCCATCCCGTTGTCGGTGATCGCACGGACCTCCACCACCTTCCCCGGTGCACAAAGTACGGCGAGGGCCTCCCGAATCCCGGCAGCCATCCCCTCACTCCGCAGAGACCCGCTCGACACGCCAGGCGTCCTCGCGTTCGCCCGGGACCCCCTGCCGCTTCACCAGGCGGAACCCTTCCGCCTCGAAGATCTCGTTCCGGATACAGTGATCCAGGATCTCAGTGCGCTCCTTCTCGCACGCCGCGAGGTCCCGTTGCAGCCGGTCGATGCTCCACTCCAGGCCACGCATCCGCTCAAGGAGCAGCCGCTCGTCAGTGACCGGGATGAGCTCAAGCGTCATCGCCGCTCACCTCCGCGACCCCGCCGGGATGGATCGTGAAGATCCGCCAGCCCTCGGCATCCGTGTAGAGCCAGAGCTGGACCGGGAGCTCGATCCGCCGGAGCATCGCCTGCAGGCGCGTGATCTCGCCGGGGTAGCGGGAGACCACCGCTCGGGCGTCCGCGAGAGGCCGCCGGGTCCGCCTCGCCTGGACAAAGAGGACTTCCCGGTGCCGCCCGGCAACCAGGTCCACCGGGGCCCGTGACCCGGCACTCCGGATCACACAGAACCCGCGGCTTCGTAGCCGGTCCCGGGCAAGGTACTCCACGCGGCGGCCACGAGTCCGCTTACGGCTCTGCATGGACCAGCCTCCGGGGGACCACCCAGATCTCACCGAGGGGGACAAACGCCCGGGCGAACCGGGCCTGCTCCCGGCCCACGTAAAAGAGGGCCGGGGAGAACGTCGAGCCCGTCCGCGGGCCCTCCCCCTCAAAGTCGATCCGCCGGCGGGGAAAACACACGACACCGGCCGCCCCCGTCAGGATACGCCAGGCCCGCGTCTCAGTCGCCGACTTCCAGAGCACGACCGCCGCAACCGTCCGGCCGGCACAGTACTCGCCGGCGAGCTTGGCAAACCAGCGGTCCACGTCCCGGCCAAACGGCGGGTTCAGAAAGACCCGGCCGTCCCAGGGCTGGGAGAGCCCGTCATCCCCGCGGGTGAAGTGGCGTGCGGCCGGCACGTTCGGGCAGGCTCGGCTGTTGCTGCAGGGGTCGAGGTCAATGCCTCCCAGGCACTCGATGACCGCGTCCAGGATGTACCGGGGCGTGAGGTGCTCATCAGTCCGGTGGGAGAGGAGTGCAGAGGGGACCGTCATGCCAGTCCCCCCAGGGGAGATGTATGGAGCACATGCGTCCACGAACCCGGTGGAGATCCGGGGACAGCCTGACACCTGCCTGAATGCAGGTGGGGGTTTACCCCATGCCTGCAAAATCTCAAATAGATCAACCGATCATACTCAGCTCTGGTTCCCTTCGTTACGGTGCGGTGGAACGACTGTTGATGAGGGGAACCACTCATGTGCTTTCCTCGCGCGACTCTTCTTTCCGTATTTTCAGGAGCCCTCGCTCCTCGAAGAAACGGCCTATTCCCTGGAACCCCGACGCCTTCTCGTAGGCCTCGACGGCTCCCTGGGATATGATAAACTGGCTTTCCATCAGGACACCTTCTGTGGGCGTGATGTGTGACCACACGCCGGGCGAGTGTCTCCGCACCGGCAGGGCTCGCATGCGAGAATAGGCCTATTTGTTACTCACCGAGCCCGGTCGAATATGTGGATCACACAAGAGAAAATGGGGGAAGGGGGTATATCAACCTGAAGGAGGGCATTTGAAAGTGGAAATTGGGTAATAAGGCTTACCGTATCGTATTTAGCCTTTCACCCCCACTGATTCCTTCCCCCGGTGGTCAAGATAACTCTTCACGTCTTCGGGGTGGCTCACCACGAACTTCTGGAGCTCCCGGACCTCTGCTTCCGCCTCTTGCGTCAGGGCCAGCCCGCAGAGGGAGCAGTACTGGGAGACCGGCGGGTTGATGTTCATGCAGACCTTGCACTGGACCGGCTCCATCTTGGCTTCCTCTTTCCTGGGCCCGACCGTCTTGATGCCGTAGTTGCGGAGCACCTCGGCGTCAATATCGGCCCCGCTCAGGTGGGCATAGGTCTCGAACATGTTCGTGGTGAGGTTTCCCCACATCATGAGTTTGATCACGCTCTCGTTCATCCCCTGTGTGATCAGGTGCGTGATGCGGGAGTGGCGGAAGATGTGCGGGGTGAAGTGCTTCTGGATTCCTGCCCGCTTCGCAATCCGCTCCAGCCGGCTGCTGATGGTCGCGTGGATCAGCTCCTTGCCGTGGCTGTTCAGGAAGACAAACGCCTTCCCCTCGGGAGTGTGGGGGTAGTCGGCCCGCCACTGTGCGAGATACTCGCGGGCCATGACCAGGCGGATGTAGCGGGGCTTTCCGGTCTTGAAGGTCACGTTGGCGACCACGCCGAACTCATCGAACTTCAGGTCACCCCACCGCATCCGGCCGACCTCGCCGATGCGGAAACCCCCCTCGTAAAGCGTCATGATGATGGCCCGGTCGGCGCTGCTCCTGCAGGCCCGGATCATCGCCTTGATCTCGTCGGTGGTCAGGAGGTCCCCGGAAACCTTGGTGCTGGTGTCAGTGGGAGGGGTGCGGAGCTTCTGGACTTTTGCGGCCGGGAGGTTGAGGTACTTGTTCTCGATCAGCCAGAGAAGGAACCGCTTGAGTTCCTTGATCCAGTCGTGGCGGGTGTTCAGCTTGTAGGGGGTTCCGCGCCCATTCCGGGCGTTCTCAAAGGCCGTGCGGCCCGTGTAGATGTCCCCGATGGTCAAAGAGTCGTAGGGGCCGAGATAGCGTCTCCAGCCGACCATGATGTAGGCGTTCTTGTTGACCCGGCCGTCGCTGATGCCGGAACATGATTTGAGCTCGCCGAGGTACTCCCTGATGAGGGCGGCGTCCCTGGCGGTAATCTGGTGCGATTCCAGTGCAGCAGTGATTGCTCGCTCTGCACTGTCCCTTCGGATCGAGTGGAAGCTCCGCTCGGTTCCTAACGGTGCGGTGGACATGAAAATTACATTTCGGCTCAAGGTAAAAAAAGGTTTTGCAAGGGCTTTTTGACGAACGCGGCAAGCCCCAGCCGTGAAGAAAGAATCTGGGTTCAAATCACTCGCGGATTTGGGGCCGCGCATTATAATAAAAAAAAGATAAGACTCAATCCTAAAAAATTAACCCTTCAATGACATTATACCGTGAAGAACGAATCGAATTAGTTTTCTTTTTCAAGTTTAACTAATGCCTCAGTGGCAACCTTGCGAATCATTTCATTGTTATCATTGCAGGCAGCCTTAAGAGAATCGATCGCTCGCTCATCTCCGATATCCCCTAACAATTGTATAGCAAAGAATCGAATCTCAAACTCTGGATTATTCATTGCCCTTATCAGCGATTCTACTGCGGGTATGCCAATTTTTCGTAACCCCTTACATGCACCCGACCTTCCACCATAATATCCAGTCCGATGAGAATCCTTGAGTGCAGCAATAAGCGTATCGGTTGATCGTACATCGCCAATCATACCTAATGCATTGGCAACACATCCACATACCATATCGTCCTTATCATTGAATGCCTTTATTAGAGGATCAACCGCTCTAATATCCCCGATATACCCCAAGGATTCCGCTGCTGCACATCTTACGAGAGGATGATCATCTTGAAGTGAATTAATGAGTGCATCAATTGCACGAACATCACCTATTTTTCCTAATACACGGGCGGATCCAGAGCGAATTTTGAAATCTGAAGGATCATTTAGTGCAAGAATCAGTGATTCAACTGCGGGGGTACCAATTTTCTGCAACGCTTCAATAGTTACATCATTAATCTCATGATCACTTTCTTTTAAAATTTCAATCAGAGGCTTTATAGCATGATTATCTTTAATGGTGCCTAATGCGACTATCGCATAAAAGCGAACAATAGAATAAGGGTCATTAAGAGCAGTAATTAGAAGTTCAACTGATCGTTTATCAGTGAAATTACCTAAAGACTTAGCAACCCCTGCACGAACGTCTTCATTCTCATCGTCAAATAAAATAATAAGGTGGTCAACTGCGCGATTGTCTCCGAGATACCCTAACGCTATTGCGGCAGACAAACGGACATTATAACTTGTATCCGTGAGGCAATTTACAAGGGGATCAAATGCCTTTAAATCCCCTATTTTTCCCAATGATAGTGCAGCCCCAGAACGAATACGCCAATCTTTCTTATAATCTAAAGCAATAATTAAAGCTTCGACAGCAGGTGTACCAATTTTTTGTATTGCATCTATCAAAGGATCGATAGTTTGAAAGGTTTTGAAAGATTTTATAAGGGGATCTATTGCACGAATATCACCTATACGCCCTAAAGCCTCAGCAGCTGCCCAACGTTGGCTACATACAATATCTGGTGACGTGTCTTCATTTTCTTTAATAAGTAGATATATTAGTGGTTCCACTGCTCTACTATCTCCAATTTTACCAAGAGCCTCGGCAGCGTCTACCGGTACAAAGGGATCTTTGTTAAAATTTAATG
>Ga0116184_10002972_pt1 | contig 14297 bp, 15 predicted proteins | sample AD_JPNNA5_MetaG_FD_89886 | JGI IMG/M metagenome (GOLD analysis project Ga0116184, IMG submission 89886) | Active sludge microbial communities of municipal wastewater-treating anaerobic digesters from Japan - AD_JPNNA5_MetaG | ecosystem: Engineered > Bioreactor > Anaerobic > Digestate | place... | reverse complement strand
CTGGCAGCAAAGGCCGAACTGGAATACCGGGTAAAGGCCGGGCAATACCTCCCACGGGAAGCTGTAAAAACGGCACTTGCCACTGCCTTTCAGTCCATCGCCCAATCCCTGCGGTCAATCCCTGACAACCTGGAACGGATGCAGGGCGTAACCCCCGAAATCGCGGAGTTGGTCGGCACGGCCATTGACGAAGCGATGGGCGACCTGGCGATGGAAATGGAAAAGATACACAACGAAAATGCAGACCTTCCATCCCCGGATTGAGCGGGCCGCCGTCGCGGATTGCACCGCGGCATACGCCGCCTTCAGGCCACCGAAGCGGGTAACGGTCAGCCAAGGCGCCCACGAATCCCTGTTCCTGCGCCAGCCGGGCGGGTACGTCGGCCCCTGGTCGCATGATGAAACGCCGTATATGTCCGAACCGATGGACATGATGGCGTCCAAGCGGCACGAAGCGGTTTGTTTCGTCGGTCCCGCGCGGACAGGCAAGACAATGGGCCTGCTGGACGGATTCACGGCATACGCGATCACCTGTGACCCGGGCGACACCCTGATTGTCCAGATGACGCAGGAAAAAGCCCGGGAGTTTTCCAAGACCCGTATCGACCGGATGATTCGGCACTCGCCGGCCGTCTACGCGATGATGTCCAAGACCGGGCACGACGATAACACCCACGACAAAATGTTCCGTCATGGGATGTGGCTGAAGATTGGCTGGCCGACGGTTACGCAGTTGTCTGGGTCAGACTATCGGTACGTCCTGCTGACCGACTACGACCGGATGCCTGACGACATCGACGGGGAGGGCGCGGCCTACGCACTTGGCCTGAAGCGCACGCAAACCTTCCTGTCCCGTGGCATGTGCATGGTGGAATCGTCGCCCGGCCGCGAAATCAAAGACACGGAATGGCAACCGTCCAGTCTGCACGAAGGACCTCCCTGTACCGGCATCATCGGCATCTACAACCGTAGCGACCGGCGACGGTGGTACTGGCAGTGCCCGCACTGTGACGAGCATTTTGAGGCAAAGCCGGGGCTAGACCTGTTCGGCCTGCCCGACGAGGACAAGCTGATCGAAATCGTCCGGGAGATTGACCCGGAGGAAATTGCACACCAGTACGGTAAGGTGATCTGCCCGCACTGCGGAAGCCTGATCGACCGATACCACAAGCACAAGATGAACAAGAAGGGCCGTTGGCTGATCGACGGTCAAGTGATATACCCCGACGGGCGTATTGATGGCGACCCAATGCGCTCGACCATCGCGGGGTACTGGTTGGGTGGGGTCGCCGCAGCGTATCAGTCCTGGCACTCCCTGATCGTGCGCTACCTTCAAGGCTTGCGCGAATACGTCCTGACAGGCTCAGAACTGGCCCTGCAGACGACCGTAAATACTGACCAGGGGATGCCGTACCTGTCCCGACTGCTGGCGAATGCCAAGCGGAAGTCAGGTGGGCCGGAAAGCCGTAAGAACACCGACCTGGAAAGGTTCGCGGTGCCCGACGAAACCCGGTTTCTGGTGGCCGCTGTCGACGTTCAGGGCGGGCAGTCGTCGGCCTTTGTTGTCCAGGTACATGCCATCGGTCCAAATCTTGAACAGTGGCCGATTGACAGGTATTCCATCCTGGTATCCGAGCGGGAAGGCATCGACGGCAAGCCGGCCGGCATCGACCCGGCGGCGTATCAGGAAGATTGGGACTTGCTGACCAAACTTGTCCTGAAGGCGACCTACCGAACATCAATGGACAACGTTGAACTGCGGGTCAAGGCAATTGCCGTCGACACTGGCGGCGAGGACGGGGTAACGGACAAGGCGTATGGGTGGTATCGCGGTCTGAGAAAGGACGGCCTACACGTCAACGTCATGCTGGTGAAAGGCGCCTCAACGCCAAGCGCCCCGCTGGTCAAGGAAAGCATGGTTGGCTCAAAGCGGGGGTTGAATGCGACTGAAAAGGGCGACATCCCCCTGTATCTGCTTAACTCCAACCTGTTCAAAGACGCGGTTTCCATCGCCCTGAAGCGGCCCATCCCCGGCCCGGCCTACATCCACATTCCGTCGTGGCTTCCCAAGTCGTTCTTTGATGAATTGAACGCCGAAATACGGGACGATCGCGGCCGGTGGATGAAAGTTCGCAAGCGCAACGAAGCATTCGACCTCATGTGCTATATCCGTGCCCTGTGCGTTCGCTTGGGGGCGGATAGGCCTGAGTTTTGGGAAGCCCCGCCGTCATGGGCGTATCCGTTGAAGGACAACGCCCTGCTGATTACGCGGGAGGACAGACAACGCCTGCAGAGAGGGGAAAACACTGAGCAAAGGGGCGATTTCCGCAGGCGTTCGACCAGATCAAACTATCTGAAGTAGGCAAAAAGAACCCCGCACTAGGCGGGGTAAGGAGTCTGCCCAAGGAGGTAGGCAGTTGCGAGAGAAATCCATGCAAACCAGATTTTATACCTTGCTAAATATTTTGGTCAATACCTAAATTTCGCTTCCCAAAATATTTAGCAAAGTATAAACTCGCGGCTTGTTAAGCAAGGAGGCTATAACAAGAAAATGGCGGTACAAGACAAACCCCTTTACGGCGCCACACCGGATACCTGGACACATTTTGAACTCGTCCTGGAACTCACGGATGACCTGCTGCCGGTCGTTTCCAACCCGCACGCCGTCAAATCCCCGGACAGTAAAATCCAGGGACCGGGCAAGACGCCATCGGACTACAACAAACGCGGTCAGATGCGTGGATTTGCCGAATGGACGAGCTATCGCGCGACTTCGGCCGACCTTGCGAAGTGGTCCAAGGAACCTGATTTCGGCATCTGCATTCAGACCCGGACGGTTCGTGCCATCGACGTAGACGTTGATGACATGGAAGAAGCGGTGGATATTGAGGCGTTCATCGAAAGCCGCACGGGCCTGAAACTCCCCGCCCGGCGCCGGGGGAACAGTTCAAAATTCCTGCTGGCATTCAAGATGCCGGGGGAATTCACCAAACGCCGCTTCAAAACCGAAAAAGGGGTGATCGAATTCCTGGCGACCGGCCAGCAGTTCGTCGCGGATGGCACACACACGTCGGGCGTTCGGTACGAATGGGACGGGGGCCTGCCTGATAACATCCCCGAACTGGACCCGGCAGAATTCAACGCCCTGTGGGCGGCCCTGAACGAACGCTTCGGCACGGAAGAAAGTGCGGAATCGCGGCGGGGCATCACGTCTGTTAAGAAGCGGCAGTTGGCGGACATGGCCGACCCCCTGGTGGCCTTCATGGAAGATCACCTGTGGGTTAAGGACATCAACCGGGACGGCCGGGTGGACATCACCTGTCCGTTTGAGTCGGAACACACGACCGATTCAGGGGATAGCGCCACGTCCTACTACCCGGCCGGTGTGGGTGGGTTCGACCAAGGGCACTTCAAATGCCAGCACAGCCATTGTGCCCACCGCACCGACCAAGACTTTAAGGACGCAATGGGTTGGTCGATTCACGGCATGGAAATCGTGGAGGAAGAACCCGAAGAACCGCCGACGATTGTTACGATTTCCAGTGGTGCCCCAAGGGAAGTGAAAATGCCGCCGGTGCCGACCGAATTCAAGTCGGACGCCCACCGGACGAAGGACGGTTCATTCAAGGCCAACCGCATAATGTTGAACGCGGCTATCGGACATCCGGGGTACGTTCAGTGCGAAATCGCATACGACACATTCCGGGACGAGATTGTACGAATTGACCTGAACGTGACTGTCTCGCGCCCCTTCCGCGACGACGATTATTTTGACTTGGCCCTGCACCTGGAAAAGAACCACGGATTCCAGCACGTCCCGAATGAATTGATGCGTGACGCCGTGCGCTACGTGGCGCAGCGCAAGCATTTCGACTCCGCACTGCACTGGCTATCCAACCTGCCAGCCTGGGACGGCGTACCGCGGGTTGCCACCTTCTTGCGGGACTACTTTGGGGCAGAGGACACGGAATACACCCGCGCCGTCGCGCGGTACTTCTGGTCGGGCCTGGTCGGGCGCGTCAAGGTGCCGGGTATCAAGGCCGACATGGTGCCCATCGCGGTAGGCAAGCAGGGCGCCCGCAAAACGTCACTGATTGCGGCCATTGTCCCGGAACACGATATGTTCCTTGAACTGGATTTGAGCAAAAAGGACGACGACCTGGCCCGGGAAATGCGCGGGAAATTGTTGTGTGAATTGGCTGAACTGAAGGGTATCAGTGCCAAGCAGGTAGAACACATCAAGGCGTTCATATCCCGCCGGCGGGAGGAATGGACCCCAAAGTTCAAGGAATTCACAACCCGTTATATGCGGCGTTGCATGTCGTTCGGCTCAACCAATGAAGATGAACCCCTGCCGGATGACGACACCGGGCAACGCCGGTGGCTACCGTTCCGCTGCAACGACAACCACAAGGGCGACGTTGAAAAGCTGATTCAGATGCGTAACCAGTTGTGGGCTGAAGCGGCGGTGTTGTTCTCGGAAAATGGCGTGCTTTGGCAAGAAGCGGAACGCCTGGCGCCAACCATCCACAAGGAATTTGAGAAAGAGGATTCCTGGACGGCCCGTATCGAACAGTGGGTTTTCAACGGGGATATGGGAGACATCGCTCCCGTCGACAAGGAAGGCGGCCTGCGCCTTATCGACGTGATCGAACACGCCCTGAGTATCCGCATCAAGGACGTGACGATGACCATTGAACGCAGGGTAGGGAAGGGCCTTAAACAAGCCGGCCTGCGTAAAACCGTTCGCAATGGGCACAAGGTTTGGGTGCGTAAGTGAAATCCCGCTAGGTATCGCCACACCCCCCGACTGCGTAACCTCTCCCGCTGGATAAAAGGGATTCCCATGCCTGTCACACAAGCCGACCTCGACGCACTGAACGCCGCCCTTGCTTCCGGCGAGAAGCAAGTCGCCCTTGGTGCGCAGCAAGTCACGTACCGCAGCATTGCGGAACTGATTGCCGCGCGAAACGACATTCAGACTCAACTCGCCGCACAGGCAGGGGATACCCAACCGCGAAAATCGCGGCAAACCTTGTTGTACCAAAAAGGGCGCGGATATTGACATGGCGAAGAAGCGCAGAAACGCAAGTTTGCAGGCCGCAAAGGCCCGCTATGACGCCGCCGGCACAGGCCGGCGAATGTCGGGATGGAACACCCCGTCGACCGGCCCCAATACTTCCATTTACGGTCTGCAAAAGATTCGTGACCGCGCTAGGGACGTTGAGCGCAACGAGTGGACCGGCGCCGCGAACGTCCGGGTTTGGACAACCAACCTTATCGGCACGGGCATTACGCCACGCCCGAAAACCAAGAACGCTGAACTGAAAGCCCGCCTGACGAAGTTATGGAACAAGTGGGTTCCTGACGCCGACGCAGACGGGGTGCTGGACTTTTACGGCCTGGAATTGCTGGTCGCTCGGACGTGGTTCACGGATGGTGAATGCTTCGTGCGGGACCGCCCGCGCCGCATGTCCGACGGTATGGACATCCCCTATCAGGTGCAAATCCTTGAATCGGATATGTGCCCTTTGCTGGATACAGATACCTACACGGGCCTACCGGCAGGAAACGTCATTCGGCAGGGCATTGAGCTAGATCAAATCGGACGGCGTACCGCCTTCTGGTTCTACCGCAACCATCCTGGCGATAAAGTCCCGATCAACATCACCGCCAACCTGCTGGTTCGCGTTCCTGCAGAGTTTGTGCGCCACGTCTATATGCCGTCGCGCCCTGGTCAGTTGCGCGGCGTCCCTGAAATGCACGCGGTCATCACGAAGCTGAAGAACATCGCGGACTTTGACGATGCGCTGTTGGAACGCCAACGACTCGCCAACCTGTTCACGATGTTCATCACCCGCCAGTACCCATCGGGCGCCAACGACCCGATGACGGGGCTACCGTTCCAAGGCTCGGCGGATGAACCGATTGCTGCCCTGGAACCGGGGATTTCCCAAGAATTGCTGCCCGGGGAGGATGTCAAGTTCTCCGACCCTCCTGATGCGGGCGCGGCCTATACCGACTTCATGCGGACGCAGCATATCGGTGTTGCCGCAGGGTCAGGCACGCCCTACGAACTGCTGACGGGCGACCTGAAGGACGTTAGCGACCGCACGTTGCGCATTGCAATCAATGAGTTTCGGCGCTTGTGCGAGCAACGTCAATGGCTCATGTTCATCCCTCAAATGTGCCAGCCTGTCCGCAATTCGTGGGCCAAGTACGCATTCATCGCGGGGCTTATCACCGAAGCGGAAATCGAAGAAGCCCAAGACGTGAAGTGGGCGCCGCAGGGTTGGGCCTACATCCACCCGGTACAGGACGTGCAGGCACGTACCCTGGAAGTCGAATCAGGTTTCCGCTCCCGCGCCAGCGTTATATCCGAACGCGGCGACGACCCGGAAGAAACCGACCAGGAACGTGCGGACGACCACAAACGGGAGGATGCCCTTGGATTGGTTCCCTTGCCCCCACCGGCACCGGACCCCGCCCAACAGAAACAGCAGCAGAAGCAGGCCGACAACGCGAACAAGCAGCAACAGGCCCGCTCACAACTGCTGGACAAAACCCTCGCACTGCTGAACGCCCAAGACGATGACTGATGAAGTTGTAACCCCTGTGATTCTTGCCTTGGCGGTGAAACGCCTGCGCAAAGTTGAAGCAAAGGTGGCATCGGTATCCAAGCAGCAAGGGCCGGTTGGCCCGGTTGGTCAAACAGGCCCCACCGGCGCAAATGGCAAGGACGGCCGCGACGGTACGGACGGCAAGGACGGCCGCGACGGTACGGACGGCAAGGATGGTCGGGAAGGCCCCCGGGGGCACACAGGCCAAGCGGGTGCCCCTGGCGCAGATGGTAAGCGAGGCCCGAAAGGGGAGAAGGGCGAACCCGGCAAGCAGGGCGACCCTGGCCCGGCGCCACAGCACGAAGTATCGGGCAGCAAAATCCGCTTCAAGAATCCCGACGGTTCCTGGGGTAAATGGCTGAAGGCCCCCAAGGGTGAAAAGGGCGCCGACGGCCAGAACGGGGGCACGGTGATTATCCGCGGCGCCGGTGGCGGCAGCGGTTCGGCCAGCCTGGGGGATTTGCTGCCGGGTAACGCCTCAATCGAACCTGTGGGTGTTGCAGTCGTCCAGGGCGGGCAGTGGGTGAATCTCCCCTGGTCCGCATTTGTTTCCGTCATCGCGGGGGCCATTGATATGGGTGTTGATTACGCACGCCGCGAAGATTTCGTTGGCGACACGACGTTGTATCGGGGAGAGGCCGCCCCGGGTTCTCTTGATTCCGCGGCCGTGTGGAAGATCAAGCGCGTTACGTTCTCGCCGGATGGTGACGTGACGACGCAGTTTGCGGGCGGTTCCTCTGATTTCGTGCACGCCTGGGCTGACCGGGCCACTTTGGAGTACGTGTGATGGCAAGTCGTTCGCTTTCCGACCTGGACCCCATCGCACGGGAACTCTGCATGAAGTGGATTGGCGCCTGCCACACGGAAGGTATCGACGTGCTGGTGTACTGCACCTACCGTGACGAGGCAGAGCAGAACAGCCTGTACGCGGAAGGGCGGACCAAGCCGGGCAAGATTTCAACGAACGCCAAAGGCGGCGAATCATTCCACCAATACCGCTGCGCCTGGGACTGCGTACCCGTCGTGAATGGCAAAGCACAGTGGGGCGCCAAAGACACATACAAGCGCATGGGCGAACTGGCAAAACAGTTCGGCATTGAGTGGGCGGGAGAATGGGTCAGCTTCAAGGAAACCGCACATTTCCAGGTAACAAAGGGTATGAAATTGGCGGATTTCAAGGCCGGCAAAACCTTATCCCTGATTGCTTAAAAATTGAGCAATTGGCAACAGTGAAATGCCGCTAGGTAGTACGCCGACCGCGCAGATGGTGAACTTGCATCTGAACACTACTTTGAGCGCGTCATGGACTGGAAAAACATACTTTCAAAAGTTGCTCCTACTGTGGCATCCGCCCTTGGTGGCCCTCTCGCCGGCGAGATTGTTTCCACGATTGGCGAACTGTTCGGCATAACCGAACCCACCCAAGACAAGATCAGGGCGGCCATTGAGCAAGGGCAACTTACAGGCCAGCAAATTGCCGACCTGAAAACCCTTGAACTGCGACTGCAGGCCGAAGAACGCGAACGCGGCTTCCGATACACGGAACTTGAATTCAAGGACAGAGACAGCGCCCGCCGGGCAAATGTCGACGGTGGCACGATGGGCCGCCTGTTCTGGTTGTCTGTTTTACTGCTGGTTATCACGCTCGGTTCGGAATTGGTAGTCCTGTTCAATGGCTACCCGGATAGCGTCCAGGAAGTGATCGTAGGGCGCGTCCTGGGGTTGATGGACGCTGTAGCCATGATGGTGCTGGCCTTCTGGTATGGCACGTCCAGCGGTTCAGTTCGCAAGACCGACCTTCTCACGCAGGCGGCAGCGAAATGAGTCAAGTTTGGGTAAAAACCCCGGGATACGAAGGCCCTGAACGCCGGCACTACACCCGCACGGTGGAACAGCTTGAGGAACACATCGAACTGCTGTTCCAGGAACACGAAGAACGGGAGCAGGCGAATTTCGAGGAATTGCGGAAGGATATGCACCGCGCGTATCCGAACGGCGACCCGGTAGCGCACTGCAACTACCACGACAAGCTAATCAAGGCCGCCGCGGCACAGGAAGAATACTGGAAAGTAGCAAAGGCTGAATTGATTAAGAACGGCGTCAACACCTTTTTTGCCGTCCTCAAAACGGCCATCTTCCTTGCCCTTCTTGGTGCTGCTTTCCAACTAGGCGGCATACCTTTGATGGCGAAGGTAGCCAAATTTTTCGGTGCAACAGCATGACGAAACTTGATTCCTTGCTGAAGTTGCGCGAATACATTGACGAACACATTGCCGCCGGGCGGGGGGCCTTCGTGCCCACCATAGACCGCCGCGGTTTGTCATTCCTCGACCCGGCGAAGCATTTGGACATCCAGTTCGCGGAACCGCCAGCAGGGCACACCCACAACGACGGCAAGGTGTTTATAAGGGCTGTTTTTTAGGAATCCTACGATGGAATACACGATCAGGAATGAACAGGCTGGCGCCAACGTCGCGCAGTACGCCGCAGATGCACCGAAGCTGCCCTATGAAATCGACCCGGCCTACGTCGGCTCGGAGTTCGTCACCTACGACAAGGAAGGCAACGTGGTTGATGTGGCCGCCATCAAGCCGCCGAACTGGCGCATCGATGTCGGCGCCTTCTTCGACCGCTTCGGCAACGAAAAGATACCCATTCTTTCGTCTAGTGACCCTGTGGTGCAGGCCGTCATCAAGGACGCATCCGTTCGCAAGTACATCGATCTGCACGCCCGCCGCACCGACCTTGAACAAGCCTTGGGCCTTTTGGTAGCCAAGGGCTTCGCCATCAATCCGTCAGCCATTCTCGATACCGAGCCGACCACTGACGAAATCTGGAGCAAGTAACCATGGCAAAGACATACACTGCCGCCGCAATCGGTATCGCCTTCGCGTCCAACAAGTCACTGCTTGGCTTGTTCAACGCCCACGCAACTCGCAAGGTCAAGCTCTACCGGGCTTGGCAGTTGAACAACCAGACAACTGCCGTGACTGGCGTTTTGACCTCTTGTTCTCTGCGCAAGGTCAGTGCCCTGTCTGCCGGCACGGCAGTCACGCCGGTTGCTCATGACACAGGCAACGCCTCCGCCGATTTGACCTCTGTTACCTGCAATACGGGCGGCACCTTCACCAATACCGGCGATAACGCAATGCGCGTCTGGATGTGGTCAGGCGACGAGCCGGCAGTGTCTTCCGGTACGTCTGACGAATTCCAGTGCATCGTACCGCTCATGTGTATCTGGGACTCGACTGGCGATTCCAATATCGAGCCGATCACCCTGAATACCAACGAGGGTATCCACCTGTTGCAGCCCGGTTCAAATGCGGTCGGTGTGTCTGACATATTCTTTGAATTCACGGTGTCCTGATCATGAAAGATCCTCGTATCGTTCTCGATAACGTCCGGGCAAAAATTCCGGCCGACGCGAAGCTGATCGTTGCTTACATCGATGCCAATGGCGTCGTTCGATTGTCGCAAGCCAACTGCACGCAGGACGAAGTGGTGCAGCTTGGCACAACGATTTCTTCTGCCGGGCTCAGGGTGGCGTAAGTGGCAAAGGCCCAGTACCGGATCAGCACGGATAGCAACGGCACCAGTAATTTCGGGTATGCCTATCTTGCTATCGTGAATCCGTCCGGTTCCGGCAAGCGCCTGACACTGCGCTCGCTGGAGGTTGCCATTCATGGCGCAACGGCTACATCATTCGGCGTCACCCCGGCGACGTTATACAAATGCGCCGCGCCGCTCGACGGCGATGACATGATAGATAACTCTGTCGCCTTCGACTCGTCTGTTGCAGTTCCGGCAACCGTAAAGGTACGTCGCGGCGGCGCGGCAACATCGTACGGAAGTATTGTTTCCCGCCTCAATGCAGGCCGTAGCTCAGGCGCCGTCGGCAAGCAAAGTATGTTGCTTCTCGGCGTTATGAACACATTCGGGAAGCGAGGAAAGCGGCCGGTGTCAGGGATGGTCAATAGCAGTGGCGGGGGATACAACACTGAGCCGATCACGCTTCGCCAGAACGAAGCGGTTGCGCTGGTTGTCGATCAGCTTGCCGCCGGTCTTATATCGCAAGCCCCGGTGCGCGTAAATGTCGTCCTGGCGATCAACGGAAAAACCGTTGCCTGGGACTTCAACGCGAATCCTTACCCTGGTGCCACGTTGTTCTCGGCGGAAAACACTGGGACTGATCCGGTCAAGCTGTTGTCATGGGGCGTGATGGATGTCGGGACATCAGACACTCCGACGTTGCGCGTTGTGCCAATCGGTCAAATGTACACGACGAACATCAACGACACCAGCAAGCAAAACGTCGGCGTCATGAAAATGGACTCGGCTTCAGCTGATTTCATCGGCAAGGTCTATACCGACATCGGAATCATTCCACGGGGGGTGCCTGAAGTCGCCATTGCCGATTCGTCGCCGACTGGCAATCTTCGCGGCGTCAATTACCTTCACACCAAGGATTTGATCGGCCCTGTTTTTCGTCAAATTCAGGTTGAGGCTTGCCATTTCAGGTCCGGAACGGTGCCTGGGATACCAGACACGTTCGGCCTGAGCTACATGCACCACGGCATTGACCTACTCTGTCGTCGATCAGGAATAACACTGAATCAGGGCGAAGGCATCGCCATCATCAATTCCGCCGAAACGATGATTTCGGTTCAGGCGGCAATGGGCGGCTGGCAACCGATGACATTTTCTGCGCAAGTCGATGTCGAGAACGCCAGCCAGCCGTACCTGACGATCACCGGAATTGTTCCGGGCAGCGACATCGTTGTTCTTGATGCCGGGACGACAAACATCACGCAGCAGATCGATAGCTACAGCGGAACAAGCTGGTCTTGGGCATATGACCAGGATGCACTGCTGTTCGCCGACATCGCCATCTATTTGCCCGGCTACATCCCGCGCACGTTCAGGAATGTGCAGCTTGGCTCCGTAGGGGCATCGATCATCGCGTCACAACAAGCCGACCGTAACTACGCATAAACAGGAGAAACACCATGGCGAAAATCACCTCGAAGTCCCTACTCAACGTCGGCACCGAGATTGTCATTGACGAAACCGCCAAGACCATCCAACTGATCGCCGCCGGCAACCTTGTCGCCAAGGATGGCGTGACGCTGCAAGCGGTCTATTCCAAGCTGGTTGATCTATGGGCGACGGCGAGTTACCAAGATTCTCCGTTCCCGATGTACGCCATTGATGCGCTGTCTGGTCAGTTCCAGATCGGCACAGACGGCGCAACTTACTCGGGCTGGACGTGGTACGACGACACGACGCGCAATATGCTGCGTGATGGTGGTTGGTCTGAGTATTCGAGCGGCGGCGTGCTGCAAGCGCAATATGCCGGCTTCGTCGGCCTTGGCTCGATCAATACAGGGGCGCAGCCGTATTACCATCTGGCAACGACCGACGCGCCGACCAATTTCCCGTTCGTCGACCAGTTCAATGCGGGCGTCAAGGTTTATGGTGATGCCTCGCACGGCAACTTTGACAAGCGCGCCTATGCCAAGGCGTTTTGCCGAGAGTACAGCAAAAAGTACAAGTCCTCGGTACTTGCCGATACCGGCAAGACAGGCACTGGCGCCTACCTTGTCAATTTCCTGATTGCCAACGAAGACGACCTGAAGATTCAGGCCAACGACGCCGCCATGTCCGGCGCACCGTACAGCGGTATCACGGTCAGTTACTACACGGCCAACCAGACCCGCAGCATTGGCGGCAGCAATTACAACTTCAAGATCATCATCGACGGCAACAATGCCACACTGGAGCAGATTTACACCAAGATCCAGTACCTGCTGCGCCAGAACAGCAACATCAATGCGGCTGGTACAGCCGGCACGATCAACGGTAAGACGGCTGCAGATCTTCTGTCTTTCGTCGGCGACACGCTGGTTACAAGCCAGTCGGTCTACATCGACAACATCCTCCCGGCGGACAGCAACCGGATCGAGTTCTACGACGACAGCAACACCAAGCGCACGAACCCATACACCGCTGCCGGCACGATTACATTCAATTCCGTGCTGGTCGGCGCTGGCTCGTCGTACCGCCTGATGTTCTCCGCGCCGCCTGGAGCCGGTAACGACTATGGCGAAGCAGGGGCTATTACGGTCAATGATGCCAGTGGAACGCCGATTACCGGCACGATAAGCGCCTCACCAATCAGTTTCACATTCGATTACGACGGCAATACCCAAGGCGGTTTCCCTGCCGGCACCGACCGCCCTGTAACACTTATCGGCATTCGCCCTGGCTCGGGAAAGTTCGTCGCCGCTACCGGCACGCTGACTCGCTCCAAGACAATCGCGCTGTCGCTGGTTGCTCAACAAGATCGGGTCTATGCCTAATGGCAATTACCTTCGATCCTGCCACCAAGCGGATCATCCTTGATTCCGCTTCTGTATCCGCTACCGAGATATATTCCCGGTGGGTGGATTGGGCCGCAACCGGTGACAACGCGAAATATGGAATGGTTATTCGGCAGAGTGGGTTAGATGCTCTACCGGGCGGCCGATTCAGCCCGGCTAATTTCTTTCTTCAAGGGGCCTGGCGCGTTCGCCCAATGGAGGCGAATCACACGCTTGACATTAGCGGAAACCTCTATGTAGATGACGGGGTGAGCGACCCGGTTGTGCCGACGCTTGGTAACTTCAATGTTCTGACGCGCTACACAGTGCCGGTTCAGGCACAAGGTATCTCAACTTCTGGTTCAACGGCGCCTTCAGCGGATGCCGTCGCAGCGGCGGTTTTGGCGGCATTCAAGGCCGACCCGGACACCTTGACGGTGCCCAAATTCATTGCTCTGAACTGAATGTGAAATTTCGCTAAGTATCGCAAACGACCAATGAAGTTTACAAATGCAAAAACTGTAATCTTCATTGGAGCGTTTGATGAAAACGTGGTTCGGTATTCAAGCAAAGGGCGAAAGCTCGGTCGAAGTCACCATCTTTGACGACATCGGCGCGTATGGCGTTTCCGCCAAGGATTTCATCAACGCCATGTCCGCACACAAGGGCAAGGAGGTCACTTGCCTGATTAACTCCTACGGGGGTTCGGTGTTCGATGCCCTGGCGATGTACAACTGTCTGCGTGCAAACGGCGCCAACATCACCACGAAGGTATTGGGTGTTGCTGCCTCTGCCGCGTCCCTGGTTGCGATGGCCGGCGACAAAATCATCATGCCGGAAAACGCCTTCATGATGATTCACAATCCTTGGGCAGTCGCCGCCGGCAATGCCGACGAACTGCGCGATTTCGCCGCCACCTTGGACATCATCGCCACCAGCCTTGTCGGCACCTACGTTGCCCGTACCGGCCTGCCTGAAGATGAAATCAAGCAACTGCTGGCCGATGAAACCTGGCTGACCGCAGAAGACGCGGTTGCCAAGGGATTCGCCACTGAAATGTCGGAAGTCCTGCGCATCGCTGCGTCGGCTGACATGGACCGACTGCCCGAACACGTCAAGGCGTCCATCATGGAAATCCCGAACTGCGACGGCGAGAACGACGAATCGCAGTCGGACAACCCTCAAGACGGCGTGACCATCACCATTGAAGTTGAGGACGACGCTTGCGACAACCCGGATTGCCCGAACGGCGGCAACGGCGATTGCAGCAATGCAGACTGCCCGAACACGGCTTGCAAGCAGAAGAAGTCGGGTATGT
>Ga0116184_10002968_pt1 | contig 14300 bp, 6 predicted proteins | sample AD_JPNNA5_MetaG_FD_89886 | JGI IMG/M metagenome (GOLD analysis project Ga0116184, IMG submission 89886) | Active sludge microbial communities of municipal wastewater-treating anaerobic digesters from Japan - AD_JPNNA5_MetaG | ecosystem: Engineered > Bioreactor > Anaerobic > Digestate | place... | reverse complement strand
GGGGCTACGGGCTGGACAACAGCGATGCGGCCACGACGGACTACCGGAATCCCAAGACCGATCATGGTCCGAATCCCGGCGGCAAGACGCCCTCTCAGGCGGACGGCTGGGGCAGCAACTATGTGTGGGGCACGGGCACCACGGTTGCGTCCGGCGTCGAGGCCACGGGGGTCAAGCAGATCTTCTCCGATGGCGATGGCAAGGACGGCGATGGCCGGAGGACCTACGCCTGGGCCGCGAAGATCTCGAAGGACGTGGTCCCGAACTTCAACGTGGGCACTTGGGGCGAGTCGTGCTTGAACGACTCGATCACGGTGCATCGGACGCCTGAGCCGGCGACAGCGGCGCTGTTGCTGTGCAGTGTGGGCGGCCTGGCGGTTCGCCGGCTTCGCCGGCGGTCCCGCTAGTCGCGGGCGCCTTCAGCGCGCGCTCCAGAAACGATCATTGACGCACGAAGCCCCGCCTGGCGGGGCTTCGTGGCGTGTACGAAGCGCACGCAGTCACGCACAAGTCGAAGGCCGGGGCTTCCGCCGAGGCGAAAACCCCCATCGCGCGCGACGCTCCACGCGCGCAGATCAGCCGTGACACTGGAGGCGCATATGGCCGTTCGGCAGGAACCGATCACCCTTGGGTTCATCCCCGCCAACCGCGGGTTCTTCAGCATTGAGCTGGCCGCCAAAATGCGGCAGTCCACTCTGGATGTCATGGCCCGGCTGGGCATCGAGGCCGTTTGCCCGACGCCAGAGCAGACCAAGGCCGGGTGTGTCGAGAACCGCGAGGAGGCGCAAATCTGCGCCGAGCTTCTCCGCGAAGCCGGCGTTCAGGGCATCGTCATCGGCGCCGTGAACTTCGGCGACGAGCAGGCGGCCGCCGCCGCCGTGCGTGAGGCCGGGTTGGGTGTGCCCGTTCTGATCTTCGGGTGCCAGGAGGAGGAGGTGCTCAGGAGGTCCACACCGCGCCGAGACGCGTTCTGCGGCCTGCTTTCCATTGGCGATGCCCTGCGGCAGATCGGGGTCCCTTACTCCATCGGCCAGCGGCCCATCTGCTTCCCCACCGACGACTCCTTCAGCCGGGACCTCGACTGGTTCGTCCGCGTCTGCCGCGTCGTCAACGGTGTGAGTGGCGGCCGCTATGCGCAGATCGGCGCGCGGCCCGAGGGTTTCTGGACCTGTCGCTACTCCGAGCGCGAACTTCAGGCCATCGGCGCGACTACCGTCGTCGCCGATCTCTCCGAGGCCATCGCCGGCGCCAACGCCATTGCCAGCGACGACCCGCAAGTCCGCAACACCCTCGACCAGATCCGGACCTATGCCGACACGTCGGCCATCACCCCCGAAGCCCTGGACCGCATGGCCCGATTCGAGGTCTACCTCCGTCGCTTCCGCGAGGAGCATGACATCGACGCCTTCGCCATCCAGTGCTGGAACTCCATCCAGAAGAACTACGGCATATGCACCTGTTCCACCATGAGCCGCCTGGGTGACGACGGCATCCCGTGTGCTTGTGAGGTCGATGTGCTGGGCGCGGTCTCGATGCACGCCCTGCAGCTGGCCAGCGGAACGCCGGCGGCGCTCGCGGACTGGAACAACCTCCACAACACCGATGAGGAGCTGGCCAACATCTGGCACTGTGGCGTGTTCCCAAAGAGCTTCGCCCAGTCGCACCCCACCATGGGATGCAACGACATCCTCTGCGGGTCCGGCGCGTGCACCCGGGATCAGGGCCAAGGCGTGCTCTCGTTCCGGATGCGTCCAGGCCCCCTCACGCTGTTCCGCATCGGGGAGGATGCGGGCGAGCCCCTCAAAGCTCTCGTGGCTCAGGGCGTGGTCGAGGACAACGAGGCAGAGACCTTCGGCGCCTATGGATGGTGCCGGATCCCCAATCTGCAGCGGCTCTACCGCGATGTCCTTCTCAACCACAGTCCCCACCATGTCGCCATCACCCAAGGGCATGTCGGCAATGTGCTGTGGGAGGCCTTCGGCAAGTACCTGAGTCTGGACGTCTTCCATGCCACTCAGGAGACCCCGGGCCTGTACACACCGCGCTTGCCTTTCTGACCCGGTGAGCGATCGGGCCCGCCGCCCTCGCTCCGAAACGCAGGGAGTCCTCAATGGCTCTGCTGATGCTCGTTCCGCTGCTTGGCCCACTCGTGGGAGCGGGACTTGCGTGCGAGTTCAGTACCGGTGTGGGTTGGACGCCCCAGCCCAGCTACCTCTCGAACCCCGCTGCCTCAGTGGACACCCGAGCCGAGAATGGCGCGGCCGTGCTCCGCGTGGCCGGGCCCGGCCGGGGGATGAAGTTCCGCCTCGATCTCGGCGGTGCACGGGTCCGTCCGGAGGATTTCCTGGCTCTCCGCTACCGGGCCCGAGGTCTCGCCCACGGCTATGCCCTCCACGCCGAGCCGGGCGACCGGCTTCTAGACGTCGTGGACCTGTGCCAGGATGGGCAGTGGCACACGCTGGCTCTCGATCTCCACTCCCTGGGTGTCCGGAAGCCGATCTCGGCACTCCTGACCGAGGTTCAGTGCTTGGACGAACCAGCAGAGATCGCCTTCGACTGGATCCGAGCCGCGCCCGACCCACCCGACGATGCCGACGTCTATCCCCCGCTCCCGTCCGCCTCGGCCGAGTACGCCGTAGACCTGTCTCGCTTGGCCGCGCTGGACCCCAAACCCTCCTGGCTCGGCTCGCCCGCTGAGTCCTTTGGGTGCCAGTGGGTGGGGGCCGATGGCATCCACCTCTGGGCGTCGGGCGCGGGGCGCGGGATGAAGTTCAGCGGCGCTCTGCCCCAGCCGGTGGACCTCAGCGGCTACCGGTACGCCGCCATCCGCTACCGGGCCACCGGGACCGCGCCCTGGGCCGACTACGTGCTGTGGTTGGCGGGCGAGGCCTCAGGCGAAGCCGACCAGTGGGCCCAGCCCATGTCGCTCAACGACGTCTGGGCGGACGGCGAGTGGCATACGCATGTCGCACGCCTTCCGGCTGGATTTGTGGCCACGCACCTCGCCCTTCAGGTCAGCTCCGCCGCAGAGCGAGGCGACTTGTGGATGGGGGGCATTCGCTTCTGCGCCACCCGGCCGCGTCTGCCCGTGGGCGAGGTTCTCCCATTCGAAAGGGGATGGAGGGGCCTCCGGCTGTCGTCGGGGCACTTCGTAACGCTGAACCTGGGTCCAGATGCCCGAGCGTCGGCTGACGAGGTCGTCGGACTGCTCCACGTGGCGGAGTGGCTCCCCGGCGGACCCATCCAGGTCAACGGGATTCCTTTCCGTATCCCCTCAAGCCAGGGCCCCCTGTTGGCCACTGGGGAGGACGGAGAGCCGATGGCCCCGGTACGCGTGGGCACCAAGGGAACGGAGGCCTACCTACTGCTGATCTCGCGCCTGCCGGCTCTCGCCTATGGCGAGCCGGGGGTCGAGCCGGGGCCCATGACCCGAACCGACCAGCCCGAGCGATTTGTGGTGAGCATAGAGTATGTCGACGGTCTCGTCGATGAGGTGTTCCCTCTCCGGGTGGCCTCGAATCGGTTCGAGCTGCTCGACGGCGTGAGCGTCTACGGTGTTCCGGCGCTCCGGGGTGTACCCGTCCGACGGATCGCGCTGCGCAACCGGATGGACTCCGCCCGATTCTGGTTGGCCGCGGCCACGCTCAACCAGGGCCCGCCGCAGCTTGAGGAGCCACCCACTCTGGCGTTGCCGGCGCCACCCGAACCCGAACGCGAGGTGCCTCTGCCCGAGCCCGCCCGCATCTCCTCGCGGGGCCCCGTGTGGACGCTGCACGCAGGTGAACTCCATCTGAGCCTCCACATCGGTGACGGAATCCGGTTGGTGGATGTGCGGAATGGCTACATGTCGCCTCGCCCCCTCTGTTCGCACCCAACGCCGATCTTCGAGCTCGGCGATGGCACGCGGACGCTGACATCGGCCCAAGTGAGCACTGAGGAGCCCCGGGTCGACACGGGCCCAGGAGGGGTGGTGCTCACGGTGCCCTTCGATGCCCGCGCGGCCGGCATTGCTGCGACTGGCCAGCTCATCGTCGCCGCGGCGGAGACGGGCGGCATCTGCCTGCGGCTGACGGTTCAGCACATGGGCAGCCAGTCCTGGACCCCGCAGATCGAGTCTCCGCTCATCGGCCCGCTTACCACGGGGCGGGCCGATGACGACTGGTACCTGTGGTGCCGTAAGGGCGGCCTCGTGTCCAACCGATCCACACACCAGCGTCAATCCTATGGCGGGGCCTATCCACTCCAGGTCGCTGACTTCTTCTGTCCATCGGGCGGCGGCCTGGCGTTGCTGACGCAGGACCAGACCGGCTCGCATCGCGACTGGGAGCTTTCCAAGGACGAGCGGGGCATCCAATGGCGCCTGTCGGCTTGGGCGCGCGAACACGCGGCGGGCGAGTCGGTCGATATCGCTCCGGTGCTTCTCTGGGCTCACCCGGGGGACTGGCGGTCCGCGTTGAGGCTCTATCAGCGCTGGGCCCACAAGTGGTACCAGCCCCAGGTGCCCCGCAAGCCCTGGTTCCAGAAGTGCTTCTACTACCAGCAACAGTACGCATGGAGCGGCCTGCGAGATGAGAGCGGCCGATGGCGAATGGGTCAGGTCATCGATCGCTACCGAGACTACTTCGGGTGCCTCGACTACCTGCACATCTTCGACTTCGGGGAATCCCGGGTCTACGGCCGCGTGGGCGACTACAGCCACTACGACGAGCTCGGCGGCCTCGAAGCCATGCGCCATGCCATCGCCGAGGCGCAAGACCAGGGAGTCCGCGTCGGGGTCTACATCGAGGGCTACCTCTGCGACGAGCGGGGTGTCTGGGGCCGCGAGCACGTGGCCGCCAACGAGATCAAGCAGGCTGACGGGACCGGCCTGCTCTGGGCGCCGGGATCCACCGAGCACATGATGTGTCCCGCCGCCAAGGGGTGGCGTTCGCACCTAGCCTCGACATACCACCGCGTGGCCGGCGAACTCCGGCCCGACGGCATGTACATCGACCAGTATGGCTTCACCGATGCGGGGAAGACGTGCTGGTCGCGCGAGCACGGCCACCCGGTGCCGGCGGCACCCATCGCGGGCGAGCGCGACACCCTCAAAGCCATCCGGGCCGCCACCCCGCCGGACGTCGCCACGCTCACCGAGGAGACGCCCAACGACATCAACTCCCAGTACCAGGATGGCGCCCTCGGCTACTCGGTGTGGAACGCCGATGCCGACCTCGCGCCGCACCGCATCGACCTGTTCCGCTTCGCGTTCCCCTCGTTCAAGGTCTTCCAGCTCGTGACCTACGAGCCGTATCTCGAGGGCGGGTGGCATCTGCTCAAGTATCCGTTCTTCAACGGCGAAGGCTACTGGCTTGCCGGCGGAACCACCGACACTTACTGCGAGGAGGGCCACCAGTTCCTCAAGAAGGCATTCGCCATCCTCCACGAGTACGCCGACGCGTTCACCTCTGACGACGTTGAGCCACTGGTGCCCACCCTGGAGCCTACGGTCTATGCGAACCGTTTCCGCGCCGGCCGAAAGACGGTGTGGACCCTGATGAACGGGCGACACCGAACCTTCCGCGGTGATGTGTTGCGTGTGCCCGCCATACCTGGTACGCAGTACCGGGAGGCGTTCGCCGATCGCCAACTGACCCCGCGGGTCGAGAACGGCTGGGCCGTCATCTCGCTGGAGCTGGGCCCGCGGGCCGTAGGCTGCGTCGTCGCGCGGCCAGCGAACTGAGGGGAGCTACGCATGCGCTGCTTCTGGCCAGCCATGGCCGCCATGGCGGTTCTTCTGCCTGCCGCCGCGTGGTCAGGCGACGTGACTGTCAGGCGCGATGACTGGGGCGTGCCGCATATCTTCGCGCGGACGCCGGCGGATGCGGCCTACGGCCTGGGCTGGGCCCAAGCTGAGGACCGTCTCGAGCAGTTGCTGACCAACTACCGCCTGGCGGCGGGGACCATGGCCGAGGCCTTCGGGCCCGACTACGTCGAGCACGACTTCCAGCAACGACTCGTTGGCAATGAGGAGGTCTGCAGGCGGCTGTACCCCTCACTACCGCGGGAGCTCCGCCGCATGTCCGAGTCGTTCATCGCCGGAGTCAAAGCGTACATGGCAGCACACCCCGAACAGGTGCCGCCCTGGGCACCCGATCCTGAGCCTTGGATGCCCGCGGCCTTCGGGAGACTCATCATTCTCAACTGGCCGTTGGGTCAGGCCAAGGACGAGCTGGACCGGCGAGCCGAGGTCGACCCCGGCTTCGCCGATGCCGGGGCGCCCGGGTCACCCATCCGCCTCGCGCACCTGCCGATGGCCGGCCCGTTCGCCTCCAACGAGTGGGCCGTGCGCCCCGAGCGGACGGCCGATGGCGCGGCCATTCTGCTCATCGACCCCCATATCCCCTGGGATGGCCCCTTCCGCTTCTACGAGTTCCGCGCCCACGCGGGGGACTTCCAGGTCTCGGGCTTCGCGCCACTCGGGGTGCCCCTCATCGGACTCGGCCACAACGCCCGTCTGGGTTGGGCCTGCACCACGGGCGGACCGGACACCACCGACATCTATGTCGAGCAGCTGAACCCGGACAATCCACTGCAGTACCGCTACGACGGCGAGTGGCGCGACGCCCAGGTCCGGACCGTGGAGATCCAGGTTCGTGGCGGCGAGCCCGTCCGGCGAGAGATCATCTCGACCCATCACGGACCGGTCATCTTGAAAGAGGGCAACCGCGCCTATGCCATGGCGTGCCCGTACCTCACGGAGATCGGCCTGGTGGAGCAGTCCTACCGCATGAACTTCGCCCGCAACCTGCAAGAGTTCCAGGACGCGCTGGCCATGTGCCAGTTCATGGAGCAGAACATCATGTACGCCGATGTCGAAGGTAACATCTACTACTGCCGGACGGGTCGCGTGCCCGTGCGCCCCAGCGGCTTCGACTTCAGCAAGCCCGTGCCAGGGAACACAAGCCGCAGCGAGTGGCAGGGGCTGCACCCCTTGTCCGCCCTGGTCCAGGTGCTGAATCCGCCCCAGGGCTTCATGCAGAACTGCAACATCAGCCCCGACACCATGACGGGCAGCGGACCCGTCCGCGCGAGCGACTATCCCTCGTGGGTTTTCGGCGACACTCCGGGTCGCTCCAACTCCCGCGGTCGCCGCGCTGTGGAGCTGCTCAGCGCCGATGACTGCGTGACCCAGGAGGACGCCGTCGCCATCGCGCTCGACACTCACGCCGAGGGCGCCGAGGCGTGGCAGAAGGCGCTGCGGCAGGCAGCGCAGCGCGCGTGGGATGACCCATCCGTTGTGCGCGTGCGCCCGGCGTTGGCCATCCTCGCCGCGTGGGACGGCCACATGGATGCGGACAGCGAGGGCGCGACACTCTACCGCTGTCTGCGCGAGGCCGCTCGGCGTCACGATCCACCGGTAGATGGCGAGGCCATCGGCCAGGGACACGAGCTCGACGGAACTCAGCAGCAGGCCCTGCTCAACTCCCTGGCGGCCGCCGTGCGGCAGCTCGAGAAGGACTTCGGTCGGCTTCGCGTGCCCTGGGGCCAGGTCCACAGGGTGCGCCGCGGGGACCGTTCGTGGCCGGCGGCGGGCGGCGAGTCCGGCGGCGGGATGACCTTGCGCGCCGTGGGCACCACGCGCGATGGCGCCATCTACTATGGTCGCTCCGGCCAGAACTGGACACAGCTGGTCTTCTTCCGCAGGTCGGGGGTAGAATCGTTCAGCGCCAATCCCTACGGGCAGAGCGACCGGCCCGACTCGGCACACTACACCGACCAGGCCGAGCGGCTGTTCTCGCGCTGCCACCTGAAGCCGACGTGGTTCCGGCCCGGCGCCCTGACGGGCCACGTGCGGGCCGAGCAGGTGCTGACGGCTCCGTAGCGCAGGGGCCTGCGAGGTCGACGGCTACGCGCGGCCGTCCTACACCATGCAAGGAGGCCACGGGCCAGCGCTCACACGCTCGGTCCGCCCATCCTGGGAATGCGGCAGGCCGAACGCCGATGGCGGCCTACGTCCCCACCGCCCACTCGAGCCCGAAGACCTGCAGCCGAATGCGCTCATAGGCAGTGCCATCCCCCTGCTCAGATAGGCACGCAATGCTGCCGTTGGGCAACGCTGCCAGGTCCGAATACGCCGCCGGGCCGGGCCACAGGAGCCTCGAGACCGGCCAGGTGCGTCCACCGTCGAGACTGGCGCGGACCGTCAGGCGCTCCCGCTCGGTCGAGGCCGGGTTGCAGAAGAGCAGCACATCAGCGGGCGCGAGCGACACGTGGAGCACGCTCGCCTGGCACACCGGCTCGATCAGGGCCGAGTCGAGCTCCGGCGCTGACCAAGTTCGGCCTCCATCCGTACTACGCGCCACCGCACGCCGGTGCTCGCCATGATAGCTGCGCATGTTGAGGTAGAGCGTGCCGTCGGCAAGCTCGGCTGCCATACACTCGTTGACACCGTCGCCCACAACGCCGCCGATCTGCCAGGTGGCACCATGATCGCGGCTGACGATCACGTGTGAACGGTACGGATGATTCGCGTCAGTGTGGTCGGAGTGATCGCAGGGGATCAGCAGGGTGCCGTCGCGTAGCTGGATCCCGTGTCCCGGGCCGGTGGCATACCAACGCCAATGGGGCCGCTTCGTCTGGGCGGTGATCTCCGTCGGCTCCGCCCAGGTGACCCCGTCGTCGTCGCTGTGCGTCAGCCATACAGTGCGCGGCGCCTTCCCCTCCATGATGACATTCTCGCCGCGGTCACCGTAGTTGTGGTTCAGAGCCAGCCAGACCGTGCCTGTGGACCGGTCGACCACCGGTGCGGGGTTACCGGCCGTGTGGGGGCCCATATCTACGACGACCTGCGGTGTTCCCCATGTGATACCGCCATCGGTGCTGCGGCGCAGCACAATATCGATGTCGCCCGAATCGGACGGGCCATCGCGCCTCCCCTCACAGAAGGCCAGCACCGTGCCGCGAGTCGTGACGGCCAGGGCGGGGATCCGGTAGGTGCGGTAGCCGCCCTGGCCTGAGACGAACAGGTCGATGCCTGGGGGCACGACGGCAACCTCAGCAACCATGATCCGCCTCCCAATGCCCTACGGGAGATCTTGCCCCTCGACGCCGCCACGCGTCAGGTTGATGTCAGGGAACCCGTTCACCGCCGGAAGAAGGGATCGGGCGCTGACGAACCGGGCGTGCCCATCGACGAACAGGTAATTGCGAGCCCCGCGCCAGTCCCACCATCCCACCGTCGGCGGCGTGTGGTTCGTGAGCCATTCGGCCACCAGAGCCTTATGCGCCGGATGCGCCACGTGCGCCAGCTTCTGCGTCACGCACGGGAAGCGGTTCCCGCTGTACAGATCCGCGGTCGTCATCTGCTGAATGTCGGACGGCAGGTGGTAGAAAGCGGCCGAATACCCATATGATGTCGAGTCCCATGCCGCTGGGGCAGTGCTATCGCTGGGGCAGACCAGAATGGCCGGGGTGTACCGCTCGCTGATGTTCGGGTTGCTCGGGTCAATGGAGCTGTGCTGCATCGTCAGGCCCATGTAAGGCTGCAGCACCCAGCGCCACCGGCGTCCCATCCAGAGGTAGGGGTCCCCATTGTTGGGGAAGCACTCGTCATAGTCGGCCACGTAGCTCTCAAAGGCCACACTGATTTGCCTCAGGTTCGACAGGCACATCGTCTTGCGGGCGCTCTCGCGGGCCCGGGCCACAACCGGCAGCACGATGGCGGCCAGGACCGCGACGATCGCCATGCACACCAGCAACTCGACCATCGTGAAGCCCCGACCCATCGTGCGCCGACACGCACCGGGCATATAGTGTGGGCTACAGACCGGACTCATCTCCCGGGATGGCAACATTGTCCGGCTCCGCGACCGGTGCCGTCGTCCCGCCGCTGGCCGTGCCTCGGATGTAGTCTACCAGGGCCGTGGCGTCAGGGACGCCGTTGGTGAAGTCAAACCGAATGCCCGTGATGACCTGGCCATCCCAAAGGCGGTGGCCGCCGACCACGATGCGGTACTCGACGAACTCGTCGCCCGGCTTCAGCTCAAACCGCACCACCCGGTCCTCGGAGTAACTGGGAGCCGTCTCGGTCACCCAGTAGAGCTGGCCCTGGGTCCCGGCCGAGACCTTCATGCGCACCGTGATGACCGGCACCGTTGAGCCATCGATCCTCAGGGCCGAGCGCACCATGTACGGATCCGGGTTCGTCGCACGCAGCACGAGCATCCCGTCGCGGACCTGCAGTGGCTCGAGACCATTGGTGGCAACCCATCCCTCGACTCCCTGATCGAAGCCGAAGTCAATGGTCCTGAGGGTGACGGGCAGGACCTGCACGGTCTTGGGGGCAACGCCATCGAGCCGGACCAACTGGCGGCCGGCGGTGGGGAACCAGATCATCGCTCGAGCATCGCTGGCGACGTAGCACCACGCCGGCTCGTCGCGTCCAAAGAGCGCCTGAGGCTCCGGGACCCGCTGCAGGTCACGCTCGTTGGCCACAACATCCGAGGGCTCGGTCACCCCCGCGACCACCACGAGGCCCTGGTCCCCCTTCGGATAGCGCACGCGGAAGCGGAGCGCCTGGCCCTGAAGCTCGGGGCGGGACACCTCCGCCGTTGCGGTCACATGGATGCGCCCCGCCGTGGTGCGCAACACCTGCGTCCGCGGATCGGGTTGGAGGCCCATGAAGGGCAATGCATTCCACAGGATCAGGTTGGGGCCAAAGAGCCAGGCCGCTTTCGAGCCATCGATCGCCGAGATGCTGTCGGGCCACAGAGCGATGTCGTCGTCGTCGGTCGACTGCTGGTACTGGGCGCTGCGAGTGATCCCCTCGGCGATCTTCCGCCACGGGAGTGAGTCGTCGTACTCCGCCAGGCGATGGACGGCGCGGGCATAGCGTAGTCCGTTCCACTGCACGGGCCGGCCGAACCAGCTCCACTTGTTCCAGCTCGCGCCGAACACCGGTATCGAGCCGTACAGCAGGAACGGCTTCGAGTCATCACTCCACAGGTAGACAAACGGGAGACCGGCGCGCGCCCAACGCTTGGCATCGGCGAGCCACGCCTTATCGCCCGAGTACTCGTACGCCGCCACATAGGCGTCGACGGCATCCGCGGCGGCCAGGATGTCCGGCGCGTGGACGGGCACCTCCCATACCTGCGCCGCGCGGGGCACGCGGAACTGCCGCATCAGCTCCAGCGGCCTGAGAGCCGCCTGGTAGATGGCTGGGTCGGCCGTGAGCAGAGCATGACGAATCAGAGTCGCCGCCCGGTTCGCGCACAGGCCAAGCTCCAACGCGTTGTCGGCGCCCAGCTCGTGGTAGTCCATGCCCACGAAGGGGCCCGTGCCCTCCTGGTCGGCGTCGAACCGCCACCCGCCGTCGGGCCCCATCCCCGCGATGAGTGACGCCGCCGAAGAGTGCCCACTGGCGATCTGCGCCTCGGCCGCCTCGCCGAACCGCAGACCCTCGTCCTGCGCGAGTGCGCGGATTCCGGCGAGTCCCTTCACGCGGTCGGCCAGCGCCCGGCACTGCGCGGCCAGCTCAGCATCATCCGTCAGAGCCGCACCAAGCAGCAGATCGTACAAGTGGTTCGGTGGATAGCCCTTCGGGCAGAGCACGGGCCCCGCCCCACGGCTCGACCACCAGATCGATTCCTCCTCGATCCACAGGGATCTGAGATACGCCTGCAGCGAGAAGTCGAGTTCGGCGGCGTATGAGCCACGCGGTATCGGGTGCGGTTCCGGGATACCGTACCGCTGGATCCACTCATCCACGGCGACCAGGGCATCGGTCGCCGCAGCGCGGGCGAGGATGCCGGCTGTGAGGCGGAGCTCCCCGCCCGCCTCCAGCTCGAACGGCGTGTCCGCCAGCCGCTGGTTCTCCTTCACCCACCCGGCGCCCGAAGGCGCGAAAAGACCCATGAGGTGGGACTGCTTGCCCTCGAAGTAGTCAGGCGACGCGAACACGGCCGAGGGCCGATCGTGAACTCCATCCCACTTCTGCCGGGCATCCCACAGCAGGCCCACGGTCACGCCATTGTGGTACACGCTCATCAGAGGGATGGTGATCTTGTTGGGATGGGGGACGTAGCGGACCTGATCCGGATGGCCCGGCTCGATGTCCAGCGTGCTCGACGACCGCTCGAGCCCCTCAAGCCACTCGAGGCCCGGGAAAAGCGCCTCCTGCTTCTGCTCGCCGAAGGCCCCCTCGCCGGCATAGAGCATGGGGCCCTCGAAAGCCAGGACCCGGGCCGCCCCGCTGCTCTTGGCCGAAGCCGAGAACTCGGCCACGTTCGACCCCGGCGGCACCGTCACCGTCCACGTCAGATCCCACGCGCTGCCTCCGACGGACAAGCCGGTCCGGGTGAAGACCAATCGGTTCTCCTCGGCGCGCACCTGGTCCGCCGTGAGGAAGACATCGATGGGCCCATCGTCACCCTGGACAACGAGCCGGCCCAGTCGCGGCATGGCCCCGACGTAGGCGAACGCACCCGTCCCCCTCACATACAGCTCGGCAGGACCGTAGCCGAACGACGCCTTGGCGAACGCCAGTCGAACGCGGTCGTTGCCCACAATGGCCATGATGTCGTTCGTGCCGGCCCCCACGGCGACCGGGGGCGGGCCGGTGCAGCGCGCCCCGGAGACCAGGAGCGTTTCCAGCTCGCCCACAAGCTCGCCCCCAGCGCGGACTGCGGCGCGGGCATGGGCTCCCGGCGTCTCGCCCGTGGCCGAGACCGTCCACGTGAGAGCCACCCTCTGGCCGGGAGCGACCGAAGCCAGCTTCCGCGTGGCGCTCCCGCGAATGGCAAAGCCCTCCGGCACGGACAGCTCGCCCGCCACATCGCGAGCGATGGCGTGCCCCTCGTTGGTCAGCCAGCAGTTCACCGCAGTCGAGGCGCCGTTCCACAAGATGAACCGCTGGGTCTGCAGTTGCTCCAGCCGCAGTACAGGTTCGCACACGAGCGTCGCCTCGATGGGGGCCGCCTGAGTGCCCCCACTGACCCGGATCCGCGAGCGGCCCTCTCGGCGCCCGGTGATCCGCCACACCACAGTGGCGTCGCCACCCGGGGGCAGAGCGTCATGTTCCAGAACACTACCTCGGCGCGACGCGGACAGGTTCTTGGGGAGGGCCACCTCGAAGCGGAGTCTCCCGGTAGGCTCATCGCCCACATTTCGGACCGTGAGCGTAAGGTCCCCCACCGTGCCGGGCCGCATGGCGTCGTCGACCAGCTCGAACCGACGCAGCCGGAGCACCGGCCCCACCTTCTCGACCCACTCGAAGTCGTCGAGGAGTACGGTGGCCGCACCGCCCACCAGACGGGGCGATATGTGAACCCACTTCACGGCTTCGTTCGCGCTGAAGTCATAGGGCAGGCGCCCCTCGTGCCACTTCCCGTCCCCGGCATGGTCATGGGGGATGGTGAACTCGGCCCGCTGTTCGCCCGTATCCTCCAGCGGCTTGGCCCCCATGGGAATCGCGTAAACAGACACGCGCGCCTTCGGCGCGACGGCCTCCAGCTTGTACCAGAAGACGATCCCGCCTGACCGCCGATCGAGCATGGCATCTCGCCGGCCCGAGTGGGCCTCCCATGCCCGGTTCATCCCCGTCTCGGGTGCGGTCTCGTCGGCGGTTCGCTCGAGTCGCATGGCTCGCCGGCCCGAATGAGCATCGTCGACCAGCGCCCCCGTGCCCATGATCTGCCAGTCCACCGGCAGGCCATCGGGCGTAGCCAGCTCGAACCCGCCATTGGTGACGGGGTTCGGCTCCTGACCGAACCCAATGCCGCCGCATGCCAGGAGAGCCAGGCCAATCCCGGCCGCAGCGCACACAACATGGTAGCGCACAACCAAGTGATCGCTCATCGGAGTCTCACCTCGGCGATCGAGTCACCACAAGAGCAGGGCACACCACGCCCGGCTCCTGCTAGCCTGGATAGATGTCTAGACATCTATACAACCGCGTCAGCGCAGCCGTGCGAGCTTCGGCCGAAGCGGGCAGGGACAGCGGGCGTCCTCGGCAATCGATGATCAGGCCCACCACGCCGCCATGAACGAGTGCCTCGCGTTTCTCGCCTCGGCCGGGACCGACGTCGAACCCACGGGCCGGCGCGATGCGGGCTGTGGCCGTACGCCCCTCGGGCAGCTCCAGACGGAGCACGTCACCGAATGCGATGTCATGGGTGGTCCCGTTTAGCTCCACGGTGAGGCACCGGTCGCCGGGCTTGGCACTGCCGCGGGGGGCAATGCAGGTGCCCAGCGGAATGAGGCAGTCGCGCCAGAAGACCTGGATGGCGGCCTCTTCGTGGACCGCGGCGAGCACGCCG
>Ga0116184_10002964_pt1 | contig 14305 bp, 13 predicted proteins | sample AD_JPNNA5_MetaG_FD_89886 | JGI IMG/M metagenome (GOLD analysis project Ga0116184, IMG submission 89886) | Active sludge microbial communities of municipal wastewater-treating anaerobic digesters from Japan - AD_JPNNA5_MetaG | ecosystem: Engineered > Bioreactor > Anaerobic > Digestate | place... | reverse complement strand
CTGTTCCAATAACGATTGCAAGAGCATGCCAAAAATTTAGTTCTCTTCTTAATTCAGACATTCTATAGGGTTTAGTTTTTACTAAAAATAGATTCTTTAAAAATACTGGATAGTTGTTTAACTTTATTAATAATTATATTTTTCTGATTATCATCAGGAATTAATGCCTGCCAATTGGTAATTATCAATGGAATTACGTTATAAAGTATCTTTGAATTTATAATTTTCACCTCAAAAAGAATAGTTTCATATTTCCTTCTATTATTTCCTCCAAAAATAAAATTACCTAATGAATAAACAATCACACCACTTTTATATCTCTCAATTCCTTGTAAAACATGAGGATGATGACCAATAACAAGATCTGCTCCTGAATCAATAGTGAAATGTGCTAAATCTTTTTGATATTCATTTGGATATTCTTCTTTTTCTTCTCCCCAATGGTAATTAATTATTATGTAATCTACAATCCCTTTTAATTTTTTTAAATCCTCATAAATAATTTTTTTGTTTCGAGGAGCACTACCAGCTTTTTTATAATTAGCAGCAAATGAACTCCCACTATAACTCAAGAAAGCAATTTTTTTATTTTTTACAGTAAATATTACAGGTTTTCTTGCATCGGTTAAATCCTTTCCAATACCAACATATTTTATATCGCAACTATCAAGATACTTCATTGTATCAAATAAAGCTTCTTCCCCATAATCGTAAACATGATTATTAGCAAGAGATACTATATCTATACCTCCATCAAGTAATGTATTCAAATATTTGGGATGCATTCTAAAATTAAATTCTTTTTCAATTTTTGTACCTTTAATCGATATAGGGTTTTCAAGATTTATCATAGAAATATCTGCATTACGTAAAATATCTAAATTTTTAAAAGGATATTTAAAATCATCTCTTACAAAATTTTCAAAATGATATGCAAGGGTACAATCTCCACCAAAAATTATTGTAATAGTATCTACCTGAGAATAAAAATAATCAGGAATTAAGATAAATAATAGAAATAATATCTTTTTCATGTACTTACTTTTTTAATGAAAATATAAAAATTATTCATTAAAAACAAACATTTTTTAAGCAAAATTAAAATTTAAACCCAGCAGTAATATAAGTAAGAATTCTTTGGTTTCCTGGTTTCAAAAAGCTCTTTTCTCCATTTGAAATAATAAGTTGAAATGGACCCAAAGGAGAGACAAATTCAACCCCTAAACCATAACCCCACATTACTTTATGTCCTTTAGGTAATTCAATACCTGAATTATTATAATCAAAACCAAAATTAGCAATTGCTTTTAAAAATATATCTTTTTTATATTTATATTTGTAAGATACTTTCAAAATACCAAGCTTATTTGCCAATATTTGATTATAATCTAAACCAATAAAAGTTTCAGGACCACCTTTAACAAATCCTTTATAAGTAGGCAATTGAGGAGAGCTGTTTCCATAAAAAGAATAAAATTGAAATGTATGTTTTTTATTTATTGTAGAATAAAAATCAATGGAAGCATCTATTTTCCAATAACTAACATCTGATCCTAATTCTTTATAACTTCTTTCAAGATTTGCTTGAACAAGAATTCCATCTTCAGGGTAGATTAGATCGTCCAATAAATCAAAATCAAGAGATAATGTAATCTTTCTTAATCTATCTTTCCACGTTGGAAAATTAAAGAAATATATTGGAGCAATATTAGGTTTGATATTCATAAATTCATTATCATAACTTGCTTCAAGAACCCAAAATTTATTTAATGAAAAACCTAAACCTAAAGAAAAGCTAAATGAATTATCTGAATAAGATGCTATCTTTCTTGCTTCTTCATCGTAAACATTAATTGGTACATTTTTGTAATTAAATTTTAAAAATGGATATACAGGTAAATCAAGAGATCTTGTAGGATATGATAATTTTGTTAAAAACCTTGTTAAGCCAGCAAATTGTAATTCAGATTCAAATCTTAATCCAGGGAAAGGAAGATTATTTGCCTGCAAACCAATTATACCAACTAACTTATAAAAATCATCATAACGAACACCTAATAATAATTTTCTTAAAGGTTTTTCTTTCACTTTAATAAGAAGTCTAATATAATTCTCCTTTATAGATTCGATTTCATAATTTATTGATTCGAAATATCCTAATCCATATACTTCTGTAATTCTTTGGTCAAATAAACTAGGATCAAAAACATCTCCGGGATTTAAACCAAAAAGATTATAGATAAATGTAAATGGCAAACTTTCATTACCAAAAATTACAATTCCATGTATTATTTTTTTATTTAAGGATTTTCTTTTTTCAATTTTTTCTTCACTTCTTATTTCACTTGAATCTAACCTATTTTTTAACTCAATAAATTTTAATATATCTTTTTTTACAGCATCTTTACCTAATTGTATAATGTTTTTAACATCTTCATCGTTAAAATCCTGTGCAGAAAAATTACTGATTTCTGGTACAATCAAAATATCTGTATTTAAACAATTCTTTTCTTCTTTTTCATAACCTGGTATATTGATTGTTTGATCTAATAAAGAAATTAGGTTTTTTAGTTGATCTTTATTTTTTTTCGGAGCTGATACATTACAACCAATTATAAAATCATAACCCAAATTTATAGCTATATCAACTGGGAAATTATTTAATATTCCTCCATCAAGCAAAAGCAAACTATCCCATTCAACAGGACTAAATATTGTTGGTATAGCCATTGTTGCCCTCAAAGCTTTAGAAAGTTGCCCTTTAGATATTACAATTTCTTTACCACTAACAGCATCAACAGTAACACATCTAAAAGGAATAGGCAAACTATCAAAATTTTCGACGCTTTCAAAATTGAGACATAATTTTGTAAATAACTGTGATATTTTTTGTCCCTGAACAATTCCGCTAGGTATCACTGGTGTAAAATTCTTTAAACCAAATTCAAGTTGATATTTTCCTGTATTCTTTTTAATAAAGTGAGGTAAAAGATTTCTAGGAGGTGTATCAGTAAAAAGTTCAGTCCAATTAGTATTATATGCTAATTTTTCAATTTCTTTACCTGAATAGCCAATGCTATATAATCCACCTATTATTCCCCCCATACTTGTACCAACAATAAAATCAGGTTTTATCCCAAGTGAATCAAGTATCTGAAGAGTACCTATATGAGCGAACCCTTTTGCACCTCCACCGGATAGAATAAGAGCAATTCTACTTCTATTATTTTGAGAAAAAGTTATTGATAAAGATATCGTAAGAATGAATAATAGTTTTACTAAAAGTCTCATAAAATATATTATTAACTGAAATAGGATTAACAATAAAAAAATTATATAAAACTATCAAGGTTATAAAATGGTGTAAAATAGAATCATAAATATTTGAAAGGTTTAATCCAATTTTTGTAGAGAAAGGATATTTTTTAAATAAATGATTTGTATAATGATATACTAAAATAAATTTTTTTGAAATGTTTTATAAAGTAATGAAAGAAAAAATTAAATTATTATTTATGAATTTTATCAAGAAGGGTATTTAATGTATCAATTTCCTCAGGAGTTAAATCATTGAATAATAAATCAAATTTGAATAATTCTGAATGAATTTCTTTTAATAAATTTAAACCTAATTCTGTAATTAAAACATTATTACATCTTTTATCTTCCATATTTAAATGAATTGTAACTAATTTTTTCTTTAGTAACCTATCAACTAATCTTGATACATCAGACATTTTATCTAACATTCTTTTTTTAATAATTTTTTGACTGAGGGGCTCTGGATAAGCCCCTCTTAAAATTCTAAGAATGTTATATTGCTGCATGGTTAAATCATACTTTTTAAAAAAATTAGTTTGATACTCTTTTAGCCAATTATAAGTATAAATTATGTTTATAATTAGTTTTTCTTGTTGGCTTTTAAACTTTTTCTGTTCAATAGCTTCTTCGAGTCTCATTTTTCTTATTTTTCTTTTGTTAATTCAACAAAACAATTTATTTTAACAGTTTTTCCAACCACTGCTCCACCGGTTTCTAAAAGATTATTCCATTTCAAATTATAATCAAATCTATTAACTTCACCACTTATTTTAAATCCAGCCTTAGTATTACCCCATGGATCTTTTATAGTTCCACCATAAACTACATCAAGAGTAATTGTTTTTGTAACATCTTTCATTGTAAAATCACCTACTAATTTATATTTGTTACCCTTTACTTTAGTAAATGATTTACTTTTGAAAATAATTTTTGGGTATTTTTCAACTTCAAAGAAATCAGCACTTCTTAAATGATTATCTCTGGTTTCATTATCAGTATTAATACTTTTAGAATCAATTTCAAAATAGATTTCACTATTAACGAAATCTTCCGATTTACTTACTACTTTACCTGTAAAAGAACTAAAATGGCCAATTACTTCTGTAATAACAAGATGTGTAACACTAAATGATATTTTTGAATGAGATACATCAAAACTCCATGAAGCTTGCTGTGCCTTTACAAAATTAAATGTAAAAACAAAAACTAATAAAAATAATGTGAGCTTTTTCATTTTAAAATCCTTTCAATAAAATTTGTTTTATATTATTTAAATGTTATAACATTTAAATAATAATTTTAGTTCCATTATTCAAATAATATAAAGGAATACTAACAAATATTAAGTTATAACGAGGGGAATAAACAAAAGAATAATTACTTTAAAAAGAAATTACCCTTCATAATTTCTTATTTTTTCTAATATTTTTTTAAAGGTTTCAGGTAAGTCTGAATCGAAAAAGACTCTTTTCTTGGTTTCAGGATGAATAAACCCAAGAGTTTTAGCATGCAATAACTGATATGGAGTTAACTCAAGTAAATTATTTACAAAAGCTTTAAAACTTGATGTAGGTTGGCCACATATAAGTTTTCTTCCTCCATAAGTAGGATCTCCTAGAATAGGATGATTAATATGTGAAAGATGAACTCTTATTTGATGAGTTCTTCCAGTTTCTAATTTTAATTTTATGTAAGAAAAATTCTTAAACTCTTCTAAAACCTCATAATGAGTAATAGCAACTTTACCACTATTTGATACAGAAAATTTTTTTCTATCGCTTTTGCTTCTATCTATGAATGTTTCTATTGTACCTTTTTTTTGAATCTTCTTTTTTGTTGAAAAAATACCCCAACAAATAGCATGATACTCTCTATCAATAGAATGCTCATGGAATTGATCTGCCAGAAACTTATGAGTAAAATCATTTTTAGCTATTACTAATAACCCAGACGTTCCTTTATCAATTCTATGAACTATGCCTGGTCTTTCTCTATCTCCTGTTGTAGATAAATTATTGGTATGATATAATAAAGCATTTACAAGTGTACCAGAATAATTTGAATAAGCTGGATGAGTAACCATACCAGCTTCTTTATTAATAATTATTATTGAGTTATCTTCATATAAAATATTTATAGGTATATTCTCTGGTTTATCTGGTGGTTCAGTGTTTCTTTTTATCAAAGTAACTGTTATTTTATCATTAGGTATGACTTTATAATTATTTTTTGCTTTAATTCCATTAACCAACACCGCACCAGATTCAATTAATTCCTGAATTTTTGTTCTTGAGTGATTTACAATCTGATGAGATAGAAATTTATCGATTCTTTCTTTTCTTTGTCCTTCAGTTACAATAATATTAATTATTTTGTTATCTTCCATTAAAAAAGAAGAGAATTATTTTGAAGCAAAAAAATCTTTTGATGATTTTAATTCAGGAACTGGAACTTTTAGTATTCGCTCTCCGATATATGAATTTTCCGTTATCTTTTTATGAAAAAGTAAAAGAATTAACACACCTACTGTTACTGCAATATCAGAAACATTAAAAACAGGCCATCTTGTAAGTCTATAACCAAAAAACTCCATTCTAAAAAATTTCATATCAATAAAATCAACTACCTTACCGTAAAATAGAGGTGCATCACCATATAAAACACCGTAAAAAACCCTATCTATTAAATTACCGATGGCACCTCCTAATATTAATGCCAAAGGAATTCTTAATAAAAGTTTATCAAATCTTACCTTGTACAAATAATATAATATACCTATACTAGCAATAATTGAAAAAATTGAAAAAAATAATTTTCCACCAAAATCCAAACCGAAAGCCATACCAGGATTTTCAACAAAAGTAAATCTAACAAAGTCGTCAATAACCTCAAAAGTTGTATTTAACTCCATACCATGATGATAAATACCTAAAAAAGGAATATTGAAACCTTTAATAAGTAATTTACTGATTTGGTCGACTAATACTACAATTAAGGTAATATATAATACTCTCAAAAACTATCCTCACTCTTTAGAAATTCAGGTTTTCTCTGTTCAATCTCTTTAACTGATTTTTACACTCTACATGTTTTTGGGTAGTTGGAACAGCTTCGAGTCTCTCTTTTTCAATCAATTTTCCGCAAACTACACAAACCCCAAAAGTACCACTTTCAATACGCTTTAGTGCTTCATCTAATCTTTTAATATGATCATCATTCCTTTGAGCTAGTAGGTAATTTTTTTCTCTTTCCATTGCGTCTGTTCCCTGGTCAGCCATGTGCAGAGAGTAAATTGAATTATCTTCATTACCTTCACCTGTTGTAGAATCGATCATTCTTCCAGTTAAGCTTTCAATTTCTTCAATGAGTTCTCTTCTCTGGGTTAAGATAATATTTTTAAAGTGCTCTAAAACTTCTTTTGAGTAAGATGGAGTAGCTACCTTTTCTAATTTCTCAACTTTTCTGGAAACACTAACTTCTTGTTTTTTCTTTGTTACTTTTGGTTTTACAGAAGCTTTTGTTCTGGTTTTTTCTGTTTTCTTTGCAACCTTCTTCACTGCTTTTTTTTCTACTTTTTTGGTGGTTTTTTGCTTTGTAGATTTTTTTAGCTTACCCATAATTCACCCCAATTTTGTTTTATATTTTTCTAATTATTACTTTTGCAGATTCATCTTCAATTTCAAAAGTTGTACCTTCATCTGACAAATTATTATCATAATCAATAGAAACTGTTAATGTTTCGGTTTTGATATAATCTTCAAGATATTTAATAGCAGCTTCTAATTTTGGAGTAGCTTTAACTTTCATTTCAATTCTATCTGTAACATCAAAGTTACTATCTTTCCTTAAATTCTGAACTCGGTTTACAAATTCTCTTGATAATCCTTCCTTAATTAACTCATCAGTTAATGTAGTATCAAGAGCTATTGTTAAATCTCCATCTGATTCTACAAGCCAACCAGGTATATCCTCATGAATTATTTCAATATCTTCTATTGTTATCGAAACCTTTTCATGACCATTACCACATTCAATTGCATCACCTTTCTCAAGCAAGTTAATTTCAGTAGATGTTAAATTCTTAATTTTTTCAGATATCACTTTTACAAGCTTCCCAAATTTAGGTCCAATAACTTTAAAGTTAGGTTTAGCTTTTTTAATAACAACAGAGCTGTCATCATCTGAAACAAGAACTATATCTTTAACATTTATTTCTTCTTTTATTATATCAGCCATAGCTGTAACAATCGATTTTCTGTGTTCATTAGCTGGTAAAAGTATTTTCTGCAATGGTTGTCTTACTTTCAGATTTGTTTTAGCTCTCATCTTTCTGACTAAGGATACAACCCTTTGTACAAAGTACATCTTTTCTTCCAATTCTTTATCTATTGCATCTGGTTCATAATCAGGAATTAATGAAAGATGAACTGATTCATATTTTTCTTTTTTAGTCACTGAATTTAATTCAAGGTAAATTCTTTCAGAAATAAATGGCGAAAATGGGGCTGTTAGTTTTGCAATTACAAGTAAGCATTCATATAAAGTTTGATATGCAGCAATTTTATCTTTACCAATTTCGGATTTCCAGAAACGTCTTCTATTCCTTCTAACATACCAGTTACTTAATTGATCTATAGTAAAATCTGATACCAATCTAGCAGCTTTTGTCATATCATAAGAATCCATACTTTCAACATAATTTCTGATAAGAGTATTTAATTCAGAAATTATCCATCTATCTATTTCTGGTCTTTCTTTATAAGGTATTTTTTCTTCAGAGTAATTGAATTTATCAATGTTTGCATAAAGAGCAAAGAAAGAATAAGTGTTAATAAGGGTTCCAAAAAATTTTCTTTGTACTTCCTGTATTCCGGCTTCATCAAATATTGTAGATTTCCATGGTGGGCTATTTGTAATCAAATACCATCTTGTTAAATCTGCTCCATATTTTGAAATTATTTCAAATGGATCAACAATGTTACCCCTTGATTTAGACATTTTTTGCCCATCTTTATCAAGAATCAATTCATTACTTATTACATTTTTGTATGCCGGTTTTCCAAACAGATATGTTCCTATAGCATGTAAAGTATAGAACCAACCTCTAGTTTGATCTATTCCTTCACTAATAAAATCTGATGGATAATTCTCCAGAAACCATTGTTGATTTTCAAATGGATAGTGAAATTGAGCAAAAGGCATACTACCTGAATCAAACCAACAATCAAGTACTTCAGGTATTCTTTCCATTTTTTCACCACACTTACTACATTTGAAATAAAATTCATCTACATAAGGTTTATGAAGATCAATAATTGTATCTTTAGGTTTCCCTGATCTAACCAATAATTCTTCTATGCTACCAATAGCTTCATAGTTTCCGCATGAGGTACACTCCCAAATAGGTATAGGAGTACCCCAAAATCTATCACGACTGATTGCCCAATCTTTATTTTCTTCAAGCCATCTACCAAATCTACCACTTCCCACTTCTGGTGGTACCCAGTTAATTGTTTTGTTTAATTCAATCATTTTATCAGCATAAGAAGTAGTTTTTATATACCAGGATGCACGACTATAATACAATAAAGGTGATTTACATCTATAACAATGTGGATATGAGTGAGTAATTGTTTCTTTCTTATAAAGTATGTTTCTGCTTTTTAAATTAAAGATAATGTCTGGATCAGCATCTTTCACAAATTTATTTTTAAAATCAATGATCTCATCAACAAAAACACCGCTTTTATCTACAGGTTGTAATGTTGGTAAATCATATTTTTTACCAATTTGATTGTCATCTTCACCAAAGGCAGGTGCAATATGAACAATACCTGAACCATCTGTTGTTGTAACAAAATCACCTAATACAACATAATAAGCTTTTTTATCAACAGGAATATAATTAAATATAGGGAAATATTCTTTATTTGCTAACTCATTACCTTTAACTTCTTTTACAATATTATAATCACCATCAATTACAGATAGCCTATCTTTAGCTAATATTAAATATTCACCTTTATTTAAGATTAAAACATAATCTATATCTGGATTCACTGCAAGAGCTACATTTGAGATTAAAGTCCATGGTGTTGTAGTCCATACTAAAAAGAAAATATCACTTTCTCCTACTTCAGGGAAAAACTTTTCTTTTGCCTTCATTTTAACATACACAGAAGGATCTTTTACATCTTGATACCCTAAAGCTACCTCATGAGATGAAAGTGGGGTTTCACATCTTGGACAGTAAGGTTGGATCTTATGCCCCTTATATATTAAACCATCATCAAAAAATTTTTTCAGTGCCCACCATACAGATTCAATATACTCATTATTACAGGTTATGTATGCATCATCAAGATTTACCCAATAACCAATTCGTTCTGTCATTCTTTTCCAATCTTCAAGATAGGTAAAAACAGAATTTCGGCATTCATTATTAAACTTTTCTACACCAAAATTCAAAATTTCCTTCTTATGACTAAAACCTAATTTCTTTTCAATTTCAATTTCAACAGGTAATCCATGAGTATCCCACCCTGCTTTTCTATGAACTTGATAACCACGCATTGTTTTATATCTACATACTAAATCTTTTATAGTTCTAGCCATTACGTGATGTATTCCAGGTCTACCGTTTGCAGTAGGAGGTCCTTCATAAAATGTAAATGCTCTTTTAGGATCTCGTTCAGATATACTTTTCTCAAAAATTTTATTGTTTTTCCAGAACTCAAGAACGTTTTCTTCACTTTTGGAATAATTATAATTCTCATTAAGAACTTTAAACATCTATCACCTCACAAATTTTTACTGCAAACAAATATTATTTTTTCAAAAAAATAGAAATTATCCAAAGAATTAAACTTACTACAACACTTAATATAATAGAAGTAGTAAGAGGAAAATAAAACTTAAAATTTTCTTTTTCAATTCTTATATCACCTGGCATTTTTCCTATGTAAGGTATTTTATCGGCAAATAATAATAAAATACCAGCTAATATACTGATTATACCAAATAAAATAAGTATTTTTCCAAAACTACTCATTTACTTTCTAAAATAAATGGGTTATACTTAGTATCATAATCATATATATCAACCTTTTCAACATTTTTCAGGAAATTTACGACTTTATATGTTATAGGAGTTGCTAAAACTTCAAATCCAACTTTGAAAATATAGTTTGAAATGAAAATTGAAACAAGAAGAGGGAATGAATATATTCCTCCAAAAGCAATGGCAATAAATAACAAAGAATCCACACCTTCTCCAACTATTGTTGAACCTATTGTTCTAGTCCATAACCATTTGCCTTTTGTCAAAATTTTCATTTTAGATAAAATTATTGAATTTGAAAATGAACCAGAAAAGTACGCAATTAAACTTGCTAAAACTATTCTCGGAGTTGTGCCTAATATAACGTTGTAAGCTTCCTGATTATTCCATTCACTTGCTGATGGTAAAACACCAATTATGTAAATAACAATAGACATAAGAGCAGCACAAATAAAACCTATCCATATAACTTTTCTAGCTTCTTTATATCCATATACTTCGGTCAACACATCACCAAAAATATAGCTTATAGGAAAAAGTACAGTACCTCCATCAAAAGTAAAAAATCCAAATTCAACAACCTTAGTTGAAACAATATTAGATATCAACAAAACAGATACAAAAATTGATGTAATAAAATTTAAATAACGGTAATTTTGTTCTTTATAATTATTCATCAATAATAACCTATATTGTTATTCTCTCAATTAACTTTTTCATAATCAGTGTTAATTTGGGTTCAGCTTCCATTGCAGCTTTAATAATTTCATCAACAGAAACTGGTTGTAAAAAATCAGGGAAACATTCATCTGAAATTACAGTCATTCCAAATACTTTTAAACCAGAATGTATTGCAACAATTACTTCTGGGACGGTTGACATACCAACAACATCAGCCCCAAAATTTCTAAACATTCTGTATTCTGCTCTTGTTTCAAGATTTGGTCCAGGTACAGCGAGATAAACACCAGCGTGAACTTTTATTCGTTCTTCCATAGCTATTTGTTCGGCTAATCTAATCAATTCTTTATTATAAGGTTCAGACATATCTGGAAAACGGGGACCTAAATCATCGTCGTTTCTACCTATCAATGGGTTATCACCCAACATATTAATGTGGTCATTAATAATCATTATATCCCCTCGTCTGTAATTAGGGTTCATTCCACCAGCTATATTTGATACACATAATACTTTTATCCCTAATGCTTTCATTACTCTTACAGGGAAAGTAATTTGTTTCATTGTATAACCTTCATAATAATGAAACCTTCCCTGCATAGCTACTACATTCTTTCCACCAAGCTTACCAAAAATTAGTTTTCCTTCGTGACTTTCAACTGTAGAAAGTGGGAAATGAGGAATATCTTTATAATCAATAATTATCTCTGAATCAATTTCTTTAGCTAAAGCTCCAAGACCAGTACCTAAAATTATACCAACTTCAGGCAACATTTTAGTTTTAGTTCTAATAAAATCCAAAGCTTCGGTTATCTGATTCTTTAATTCCAACATTATTTCCTCCATTATTCAAGATCTTTAATTATATCATTTATTCTTGAAGAAAGTTGAGAATTCTTTAAATTTTCAGCTTCTTTAATATCGATACCAAGATTTTTGAATGTTTCTTTTTCTAATTTTTCATCTTCAATCTCCCATGAACTAATCATAGAAGATAATGAAAGTAATAAACTCTTTATTCTGGAAATAAGAGCATTTTTTTCATTTATAATATTTAAATAAATTTGTTCAATCTCTTTTGCTTTTATTTTTGCTTTTTCAATTATTTTTTCAGCTTCTAACGTTGATTCTTTAATAATCAGTTCTTTTTCTTTCTCAATGCTTTTAGTAGTTTTATCAGCAAGATCTTTTGCCTGTTGAATAGTATTTTCTATCGTTTTTTGAATATCATTTATGTTTTTCAGTTGATTATTAAGAGAATCAAATCTTGATTTTAAATCTTCATACTCTCTTAAATGATTTTCAATATCTAATGCAAGGTTATTTAAATAGATTTTTACTTCATTTTTATCATAACCTCTGAAAGAAGTTTTGAAACTTTTATTCCTTATTTCATCTAATCTTAATTTCATAAAATTCAATTCTTATTATAATTTCTCTCACCAAAAAGAGCTGTTCCAATTCTAATTATTGTTGCACCTTCTTCAATTGCAACCTCATAATCATTCGTCATTCCCATTGAAAGCTCTTTCATATCTACATTTTTTAAATCAAGCATCTTTATTTTATCAAAAATCTTTTTTAAAGTTTTGAAACAGGGTCTAACCATTTCCGGGTCACTAAAAAAAGCTCCTATAGTCATTAAACCTTTTATCTTTAGATTTTCAAGCTCAGCAATTTGTTTTGTCAATGTTAATGCATTCTCGGGTTCAATTCCATATTTTGTTTCTTCACTTGAAGTATTTACCTGAATTAAAACTGGTATCTGTCTTTTAGATTTTTTTGCTTGTCTATCTATCTCAAGAGCTAATTCATAACTATCTAAAGAATGAATTAAATAAATAAAATCAGTAATATATTTTACCTTATTTCTTTGTAAATGTCCTATTAAATGCCAATTGATGTTTTCTGGTAAAATATCTTTTTTACTTAATAACTCTTGAACTTTATTCTCACCAAAATTTATCAATCCATGAGAGTAAGCTTCTTTTATAATATCAACATTAACAGTTTTGGTTACACCCACAAGTGTAACTTCATCAGGATTTCTCCCAACTTTTTTACAGCTTCTCTCGATTCGCTGTTTAATTATTTCAAGATTTTTTTCTATCACAAAATTATATAAATAATAATTATTCTTATAATATACTTTTCCAATTTAAAAAAATCAATTGAAAAAGAAGTGAAACATTTATAAACATTTTTTAGTATATATTTCTAAAAAGTAGTTATTAACCTCATTATCCTCAAAATGCAAAATATCATAAAAATACTTACTTGTATCAGATTTTAAAAATCAATTTGAATTAAAATACCTATATTTTATATCTATATAGAGAAAAATATATTCTATTAACATAAATAAGTTATTAAAACTCAATAAATGAATACTTTTTAAAAATTATAAAAATGTAACTTAATTTTATAATAACGTTTTAAATTATAAAGGGAGAGTATCTCAAAAAAAATTACACTTTAACAGTAATAATATCTTCCCATCTTGTAGTATAAAATGGAGAGATTTTTTCTTGCCTCATCTTCAGCCTTTTACCACATCCCAGAGCAGCAAGTCTAATAGTGTTTTTACCATATTTGTTATTTATTATATCCATTGTTTTCATTAGGTTATCGTGCTTACCCCTATCAATACTATCAAAAAGTGAAGTTTGAATCTGATTATCTGGTAAAATTCCACTTACAATAACACCTGCTTTTTTATATTCATAACCAGGTTTATAAATTGATTTCAAAGCATACAAAGCATAAGAAACAATTTCTATACTACTATTAGTTGGTACAGGTAATGTTATTGTTCTTACTGAAGCGTATTGTTCTAAATCTTTTCTAAAAAAATTAGTTCTGATAAACACCATCAAGAGTTGTGCTACTGATTCTTCTTTACGAAGTTTATATGCACAACTACTAGCAAAATACGAGATAGCTTCTTCAATAGTATTAAGATCACTTACCATATTTGCAAATGATCTTGATGTACAAATAGCTTTCTTTCGTGGCACTTCATACTCTAAATCAATACATGGAATACCTGATAACTCTTTTTGGGTTCTCAAACCAACAACTGTCATTTTTTGTTTCACCCAGTTAGGTGGAAGCATAGTAAAATCATAACCTGTTTTTACTTTATATCGTTCTAAAAACCTACTATATTGACGGCCAATACCCCAAATATCAGCAATTTCTATACTTTTCAAAGCTTCAATTCTTTTTTCCTCAGAATCAATT
>Ga0116184_10002951_pt1 | contig 14328 bp, 12 predicted proteins | sample AD_JPNNA5_MetaG_FD_89886 | JGI IMG/M metagenome (GOLD analysis project Ga0116184, IMG submission 89886) | Active sludge microbial communities of municipal wastewater-treating anaerobic digesters from Japan - AD_JPNNA5_MetaG | ecosystem: Engineered > Bioreactor > Anaerobic > Digestate | place... | reverse complement strand
CCGGCCCACGTCGATGATCGCCCGCTCGAAGGTCTTCCCCTGGCTCTTGTGGATGGTCACGGCGAAGGCGAGCCTCAGCGGGAACTGGGTGAACTTGCCCACCGCCTCCGATTCCAGGCCGCCGTCCTTCAGGACGAACCGGAAAATCTGCCAGGTAAAGGGCGCGACCTCTACCGTCGCGCCGTCGTTGAGCCGGACCCGGACCAGCGCGCCCGCCTCGGGGTCCTTCACGAACCCCGTGACCCGCCCGATGGTCCCGTTGACCCATCGGCCCCAGGCGTCGTTGTTCAGCAGCATCACCTGGGCCCCTTTCTTGAGTTTCAGTACCTGAGCCGTCGGAAGGTACTCCTTCCCGAATTCCCCCTCGAGGATGCCCGTCGAGGTCCAGGCCCTGCCCTTGAGCTTCTTGAGCTTCTCCTCGTTGTAGCGGTCGGCCAGGTCGTTGGTGCTGGTGAGGTGGATGTAGTACTCGTCGGCGGGCGGCTCGAATTCGGGGTCGACGCGAGAATTGAGCACCGCCAGGTCTTCCTCCGTGACCGTGCGGTTGCGGATGGCATTGAGCAGGTCGATGAACCGGTCGTCCTGCTGCCGGTAGATCTTCTCCAGCTCGACGAACTCCATCTCCAGTCCCTGGAAGACGCGGGCGCTGAAGAAGTAGGGGCTCGGGTAGAGGGTCTTGAACAGCATCTTCTCGGCCGGCGTGACGACGGGGGGCAGCTGGTAGAGATCGCCGATGAAGATCATCTGCAGGCCGCCGAAGGGGGCGCCCTTCACGGGGCCGTTGACCCTGAGAGAGGCGTCCACGCAATCCATCAGGTCGGCCCGGACCATGGAGACCTCGTCGATCACGATGGCGTCGAGCCCGTGATAGATCTCCCTGTCCTCCCCACGGAGCTTCTTTCGGGCCGATTCGGGGGTCACGTCGGGCTTGAACCGGAAAAAGGAGTGGATCGTCTGGCCCCCCACGTTGATGGCCGCGACGCCCGTCGGGGCCAGGACGGCTATCCGCTTGGCGGTCGTGCCCCTGAAATGCTGCAGCAGGGTGGATTTTCCGGTGCCCGCGCGGCCCGTGACGAAGACGTGACGCCGCGTGTCCTCCATGAGCCGCAGCGCCCGCTCGAAGGGCTCCGTGAACTCGAGCGTGGGGCGCGGCCTCGCGTCGTTTATGACTTCGGCGGAGGGTTTTCGTGCCATGGGGAGGTCTTACTGCGGGGCAGGGCGGAAGTCAATCGCGAAGTCAACCCGGCGAGGGCATGCCGCGTCATCGCCGTCCGGCGTCCAGGATCTCCTCCAATTGAATCATGCTGGCCTGGCTCACTCGGGCCAGGCCGCTTTGCGGCCGATCCAGGTCGATGATGAGCACGACGGTCAGGACGACGATGACCAGGTAAGCTGCCGAGAGGCTTGCGATGCGGGCGCCCGCCAGGCCGTTGCCGTACCCCAGGACGGCCGCCGCCAGCACCGCAAAGAGCAGCAGAAACAGAAGCACGCTTTCCGGCACATGGTTGGCGACGGCGATATCGCGCTTCGCCTTGATGTCGATCACCTCGTTGACCGCATGGGTGAACAGGCCGAGCGGGACCGATCGCGGATCGGCCTCTGCGGCCTCATTGGCAATGTGCCACAACCGACGCTGGAGCTCTCTGGTCTCGGCGTCCAGTTGTTCTCGCGCGGGAGAGGATTGTGCCGTTTGAAGGACCGACGTCAACCGGATCTCGACGTAACGGCGAAAGAGCCGGGCGACCTCGTCGTCGTGCGATGCGGGCAGGAACTGGGCACGGAGGGCAGCGGTGCCGATGGCGTTGGACTCCTGAACCACCATCTGCTTGCGGTATTCGAACCGGGAGAGCGCCATGGCGAACGTGAATCCCAGGAGGAGCGAGAGCAGCCCCAGGATGGCGGCCTGCATGCCGATGATCTGCGTCCGGGTCAGCTCGTTGTGCGTCCGGCGTCCCCTGCGCCCGATCCGGTACCCCAGCTCACCCGCGAGCCCCATGCACCCGAGCAGCGCCAGGGCGATCAGGACTTCGGATTGTTGATAGAGGATCTCGGCCGTCAATCGAAGCTCCCCGTCATCCCCGCTATCGTCCCATTCTTCGCTCGTAGGCCTGGTAGAGCCGGTTGGACAGGCCGGGGTCCTGCCCCGAGGGCCCCCTCGAGCTGAACTCCACCCTCACGCGGCCGTCGGCCTGCGTCCGGATCGTGATCGTGGCGTCAACCCCGTCCTTGACCCCCGTGATGACCCCGGTGTTGCGGTCGGCCGCAACGGCGCGGACTCCCGCGTCGTCCATCGCATCCAGCGCGGCGTTCCAGGAACGCTCGTACGAGCTCGACCCGTAGTAATAGTAGGGCGGTCCCGGCGGCGGATAGGGGTACACGTAGCACCCGGCCAGCAGGACCAGGGCCAGCAGGAAGCCGAGGCCCGGGCCCGTCAGGCCGGATCGGCGGCGAGTGCGTGAAAAACAGACCTCGTTCATGTTCCCCTCCGTCTCCGACGTCAGAGACCGTGTATGAAAACCGGGGCAAATATAGCACAGAATGGCAGCGAAAGGATACCGGGCAGCGCAACGAGGGGGTCGGGCTTGAATGATCAGATTCCCTTCTCCACCGTGACAAGGGGCTTCCGGAAGGGATAACCCCAACGGGCTGTTGCCCAAAGCCGTTTGACCAGGATTCTTCCTGCGAAAAGACGGTTTTGGACCGCTCTAACGCTCGCTGCACTGCAGGCGCAAAAACTCGCCCTTCGGGCTCAGACAGTTTGCGCTGCGGGCGTTTCGCTTCGCGAAGAGCGGTTACCCAAAACGCGTCTCACTTCGCTATCCAGAATCCTGCCCAAACGTCTACGCATCAAAATCGATTTGGGCAACAGCCCGCCAAGACCTGCCCCCGCCCTGCCTCCTACTTCAGGCTGTAGCTCTCGAAGACGATCCGGTCGCCGGGCACGCCGAGATCCCTGAACTGGCGGGTCAGCGTCTCCATCATCGCGGGGGGGCCGCAGAGGAAGATCATCCGGTCGGTCGCCCCCCCTTTGACCTGACGATGGATGTATGCCGCCGATATCCGCCCGCGGCTCTCGCTGAGGTAGAGCTCGTAGACGTGGTCCCGCTCCTCGAGGGGAGCGAACCCGAGAGAGCGGCTCGCCGCGATCTCGCCCCGGATGTCGTCGTCGAAGCTGGCGTCCGCGTCGTTTCGGCAGACGTAGAAGAGGTGCACGCGTGGGCTCTTCCATGATTTGAGGATCTCGGGGTGAACGTGCCGGATCGGTTCCGGTACGTCCCCTGCGTCGAGGCGCTCCTCGGTATGGAGCGCGACATGCCACATCCCGAGAAAGGGGGTGATGCCGATCCCCCCTCCGATGAACACGCAGTCCCGGTCCGCCGACAGGAAACGGTCACCGAAATGGCCGTAGGGGCCGTAGAACGTCACAGCGTCGCCCTCTTCGAGGCGGTCGAGGGTGCGCGTGTAATCGCCGATCATCCGGATCCCGAGCTTCAATTCCGCGTTCAGGCGATATCCGGAGGCAATCGAGAAGGGGTGCGGCTCCCGGCTGATGCCCGGCTTGCGGACGACGAGGTAGACGAACTGCCCGGGCCTGAAATCCATCTTTTTGCCCGCCGGGGAAAAGGTGATCTCGAGGATGTCCCCGCAGCGCTCGACGCGGGACACGGCATAGGGGCAGTGCGGGCCGAGGAAGCGGTACAGGAAGCGGATGTAGAGGCCGCTCGCCGCTGCCAGGGCAAAGAGACCGTACATCCAGGCCCGAAGCAGGGGATAGGCCGCCACATCCCGGTCGACGGTATAGACGTGAGCGATAACGAGCAGCAGGACAAGGCCGAAGACCTCATGGGACCTTTTCCAGATATGATAGGGAATACGAATCCACAGGGTCAGGGCGATCAGGGCGGCCATCAGCAGCAGGACGGCGACGCCCAGATTGTGCCCGATGATGTAGCGGTCCGACAGGGGTTGCAGGAACCACAGGCCCCCGAGGAACGCCGGGACGTCGGGCAGTTTGTGTGCGGACAGGAACAGGGGGTGCAGCAGGATGATGAAAAAGGACCATCGCCCGGTGTTCTTGTGGATCGCGTACATCTTGTCGAGGCCGGCGGAGAGGTCCTCCAGGAAGCGAAGCCGCGAGGAGAGGATGACGGCCCAGCACATGAGGGTCGTGGCCGTGAGCGAGGCGGCCTTCGCGGGATACTTGAAGACATCGGCGAAGCGGTCCCCGAAGTACCACTTGCTGCCCGTCCAGAGGGCGAGCGTGACGCCCGCCGTCAGGACAATCAGCCAGACAAGCCGGTCAGCGCTGGGATTCTTCGTCCTGGCCATCGCGCCTGGGGGTAAGCTCTGGAATGATCGGATTTCCTTCTCCGCCGTGACAAGGGGCTTCCAAAAGGGACAAGCCCGAGACCTGACCCCGCCCTCCCACGCTCATCGGGGACGGCGTCTCGCCGTCCGGCCTGGTTCTGCGTTTGCCTTTCGTCCCGGCCTCAGCATGAACGAGCCGGGAAAGGCTACTCGTCACGCCGCACGCTTCCCCGTTCCCGAAAGGGAATACCAAAAAACGGCTGCGATGGGAAGCCTCCCGAGCCCGCAACCGGGTGAACGCGCACCGGACTCGCTATTTTTCGAGGGGAACGGCGAAGTGCTTGAAGTACAGGTCGTCGGCGCCAATGCCCCAGTTGTCGATCATGATCAGGTGCACCTGACCCTTGATGCCCGGCGCTCCCGCGGCGTCGAGGTCCCAGACGGTCAGCCCCTCGAGCTCCTCCCCGTATCGGGACTGGCTGTACGCGACGCGGATGACGCCGATGCGGATCCCCGTCTTCGGATCGAACACGAAGATCCCCCCTTCGCTTCCCCGGTCCGAAGAGATATAGAGAAGCCCCGTATTTCTGGAGAATGCCCCGCCCTGGACGCTGTGGATCTTGATCGGGTTTCCCCGCTCGTCATAGAGCCGGAGCAGGCGTGTATACTTCAGGTCGAGTCTCCCGTCCTTGATCTCATGGCGGTAGACGAAGAGCCCTGCGTTGTTGTCCGAGTTGGACGTGTAGAGCATCCCGTCTGCCGGGTTGACGGCGCACCAGGGGGCATGATCCTGGATGGCCGTGTCGAGATCGCCCTCAGCCACGTAGTTGAGCCGCTCCGGCTCGAAGACCACGATCTTGCAGGGCTGGCGGCCCTCGAGGGGAATGTAGAGGCGGCCGTTGTGGTAATCCGGATGGCTGAAGTGGTTGTAGCCCTCATCCCGGAGGAACCGGGGGATGTCTACGTTCCAGATGCCCTTCTGCCGCTTTTCGCGCGTGATTCCCTCGTTGAGGTTGAACGTGACGGGGAACTTCCAGAGGGTGCCCTTCTGGGTGATGTACCAGTGCTTCTCGTCGTGCGTGACGCCCTGGCACTCGTCGCTCCATCCCGGCTCGCGGTCCTTGGGGTAGTCCCCCAGGAACGAGTAGGGTAAACGTCCCCAGGCCCGGCGCATCGTTTGAACGGATGTGCAGAGATTCCCGTCCGCGTCGTAGATGACGGCCTCGATCGTCTCCGTCGAGACGGGCGCGGAGCCGTTGTAGGTAATCTCGACGAAGAGGTCATCCCGGAACGGCTGCTGCCCCTTGGGCACGCCATCCGGCGGGTTGGCGGGGCGGATGCCGAAGGACGGGCTCTGGTTTGCCCGGCTCGGGACGTAGGCCCCAATGAAGCAGGGCTTGGGATGTGCCGGAGCGATGAAGTACTGCACCTGGACCCTCACGCGGTTTTCGCCGACGTGGACGGGCCGTATGGCCTGGATCTGGCAGACGCCCTGGGCCGGGAGGGCCTCCGGCGTCCCGGCGACAAGCACGGCGGATGCAAGGCATGCCAAAAGGACAAACGTTATGGCCTTCATCGCAAGTCCTCCTTTCCTGCGGTATCGTAGTGGCATAGGGGTCAGGTCTTGTATTTAAGCATTTCTGAAAGGTGTTCCCGTAAATGGAATGCTGAAATGCAAGACCTGACCCCAAACACACCAAAGACAGCCCAAGTAGCTAGCCGAAAACCATCTTCCTGAGCACCCCAAACGCGGCGCGTACATGCCCCATCCTGGGGAAACGGCTGTCGGCGAGCAAAGTACGCAGCCTTTGGGCATCGTTGTCTATCGGTTCCCTATCCAAAACCAGACCTGTTGTCAATCGACCGGAAAGGAGCGCCATGCCCACACCCAGCTCCCGCCGCCATAGCCGATATTCAGAATGACATTCGGGTTGCTTTTCGAGCGATGAACGATTGGAGCGTCCGAAGGGGTCTGCTGCACCGCCCCACCCCATGCCCCCGCCAAGGAGACGGATTCGAGGAACGGAAACCGCCGCAGCATTTCCCTGTGCAGCTTGATCAAGGACGGTACATGGCGATCGTCCTCCGGCGTGACCCGGGATGCTCGATCGATGCCGTTGAAGATCAGCCGATTCTCATGAATGCGGCCGATGTAAAAAGAAAAGGCCGGGTCGCCGAATGGCGTGCGAGTATGCGAGATACGATCCAGCATGTCGGGTTTCAGCGGTTCGGTTGCCAGCATATAGGTATGCTGGGTTGAGGTCGCAGGAATTTCTACGTCAAGCATCAGAGAGTTTGTGTAGGCATTTGTCGCCAGGATCACCTTCCGGGCGGTCAGCGTGGCGCCATCGGCGGCGATCAGTCGCACGCCCTGGCTTGTGGAACGAATCGTCTTGATGGGTGTGTTCTCGTAGATCCGTACACCCTGATCAAGGCAGTGCTGTCGCAAACCGCGTGCAAGCCGGTAGGGCTGAATGCTCACAAACTCATAGGCCATGCCGGCGATTGCCGGGTAACCTACAAGCTGGGCCATCTCTTTCTTCTCGAAGAACTCGCAGTGCAGGCCGATCGCCTCGTAGCGCTGCATGATCCAACGCAGGGAGGCCGCTTCCAGGAGGTTCCGGGCAGCAAGGAGATGGCGTGATGGAGTCCACGCACAATCGATCGCTTCGTTCGCGACCCATCTGCCCAGTTGAACGATGTTGTCTCTGCAGAATTGAGCAGTCCAACGGATGTCATCCAGGCGCCGGGGATCATCGAAATCATCAAGCAGCCAATGCACCGGAGGCAAACTCAGCAGCCAGCCGGCATTGCGGCCGCTTGCCCCAAACCCGATGTGTCTCGCCTCGACAAGCGCGACGCTCAGGTCGGGTTTGCTGGACTTGAGATGCTGTACAGCCGAAAGCCCCGCAAACCCGCCGCCGACAACTGCCACATCCGCGAATTGCGCTCCGGACAACGATGGCGATGTCGCGATCTGTGAATCGAACCAGTACGAGGTCGTGAACGGGAAATCGTTCATTATTTTTCCGTCTTGCTCGGGGAACCTGACCCCAAAGACACGCCCGCCCGTCGGCCTGCAGCCGGATCGTGATTCCCGATGCAGCATCGTGAAGCCCGCGGACCCGAAAGCGGACGCAGACCGACAGCAAGACCCGAGAAGCGATGCGCGGCACCCGCCCGGCTCAGCCCTACTGATAGGCGACCCCCGCCCACACCTCCAGTCCGTAGAAGGGGTTCGAGAGGCCCACCCAGAGAACGCCGCGGTGGACGATCATGTTGCGCAGGCCGTAATTATACCAGTCGCCGAAGCCGTTCTGCATGACCTCGTTCCACTGGACGCCGTCGGCTGACCAGTAGAGCCCGCCGCCCGCCTTTGACAGGATGGCATCGAACTGCGCCTGGGTCATGCCCGGCGGCGCCGGCATGGGGGCCCCCGACTCCTTCGCCAGCCTCATGAAGGTTGCCGCATCGAAGGTGCCGAGGTACAGTCGCCCCCGGTACGGGACCAGGCTCCAGCAGTAGAGGTGGAAGGGGTTGCCGAACCCCGATGCCTGACCGCTCAGGGGCAGGATGCCGGCCCGGGGATCGCCGATCACGAGATCCCACTTGTCGTCGATGCCGATCCGGATCAGGTCAAACCCCTTGAATGCGGTCGGGCTGCCGGTCAGTCCCGGCACGCTCATGGAACCGACGTAGAGGTGACCCTTGAAGGGGAGCATGGTGCCGGCCCATGCGTTGCCGCTCGCCCCCGCCCCTCCCGTCACGATGCGCGTCCAGTCCGCGGAGCCGATCGGATCCTCTACGGTGCTGCGCCAGACCTGAAAACCCGTTGCGTTCTCAGTCCCGGCGTACACACGGCCGTTGAAACTGGCGATAGACAGGACGTTCGTGTTGGTCGGATCCGCAGCCGCAAGGTCGAGGACCTTCGTCCAGCTTGCCGGGTTGGACGGATCGTCGCTGCTCCAGACCGCTGCGGGTACCGAGGGGCCGGCCACCGACTGCCCCCCCACCCCTACGTAAAGCCTGCCGCTGTGCACCCCCAGGGCCCGTGTCTCCCTCCCCATCGCGGGGGGTGTCGCGACGGGCATCCAGTTCTTGCCGTCCGTCGAGCGGAGGATCAGGGGCGGGCTGACGGCGAAGCTGAACCCCCCGAGTGCGGCGTAGAGCGCCCTCGTACCGTCCTTTTCCCTGAAGGCGGTCATGGCCCTGAAGCCCATGATCTCCGCGGCCTCGTACGGATAGGTCCCGTCTGCCGCCCGGAGCAGGGAGGGCACGAAGCGGGCCTGGTAAACCCGCTGCCAGCGTCCCCATCGCAGGCGCCAGATCTCGGCCCTGGAGCCCTGCCTCCATGCCTCGTACTTCGCCGCGTCGGTCACGACGATCCCCGTCGGGGTGAATGCGAGAAAATCGCTGAGAAGGGGCGGGGTGTCATCGTGCAGGGGGGGCAGCGAGCCGCCCATCATGCCCCCGGTGAAGGTCATGATTGACGAGGTGACCTCCACCCGGCCCGTGCCGACGTAGAGGTCCCCGTTCAGTTCGGCCATGGACCAGGGGTAGGAGTTGTGCCAGTCGTTGAAGCCTTGTTGGGCGCTACGAATGAAGAGATGAGAATTGCCGAAAAAGATGCCGCTGTCGGCCTGTGCCGTCACGACGGATGCGACGAGTGCAAGCCACGCCATGAAAAGGACCGCCGGCCGCGCAGACAAACGTTTCATCGGACACCTCCTTTGCCCTGAGGCGGCGCCTTGGTGAGGCTGATCGACGGGTGAAAGAACCGATGTTCGCTGGCGTTGTTCCTCCTGCTGGCGCCATGAAAGCCCCGGGAGCGCGCTTAAATCGGCTGCTCCCCCCATATGTTAGTATGTCAGTACGTTGGGGTTAGGTCTTGTCGGGCTGTTGCCCAAAGCCGGTTGAACAGGATTCTTCCTGCGAATAGACGGTTTTGGACCGCTCTAACGCTCGCTGCACTGCAGGCGCAAAAACTCGCCCTTCGGGCTCAGACAGTTTGCGCTGCCGACGTTTCGCTTCGCGAAGAGCGGTTACCCAAAACGCGTCTAACTTCGCTATCCAGAATCCTACCCAACCGTCTACGCATCAAAATCGATTTGGGCAACAGCCCGGCAAGACCTGACCCCGAAGACACGTGACCCCGAAGACACGGGCCAGCCCTGCCGTCAGCGGGGGTTCTTGCCGGTCACCGTAGGATTTCCGGGGTCGGACACCCATTCCGTGAAGGCCCCCTCGTGGAGTTTTACCTTCGGGTAGCCGAGATAGAACTTGAAGAGCAAGAACTCGTTGGTGGCCTCACGGCCCGTCCCGCATGAGCAGATGACGGTCTTGCCGCGGTCGATCCCGAACCGCTCGACGATGGCCGAGACCTGCTCTTCGGGCCGCAGGAGGGCCTTGTTCCCGGGATCCATGAGGTCCTGCCAGGGCAGGTTGATCGCCCCGGGGATGTGTCCCGGTTTCATCCAGAAGGACTGACCCTCGTACTTGTCCGGCGGACGGGCGTCGAGGAGGACCGCGTCGGGGCGGTCCTTCAGCCGCTTGAAGGGCCCGGCGTCGATGAAATAGTCCTTACGGACCACCGCCCGGAAGCGGGACGGCCTTGGCTCCGCGTATTCCTTCCCGAGGGGTTGCCCCTCCGCCTTCCACTTTTCGAGCCCGCCGTCGAGGACGTAGACTTCGTTGTGCCCGTAGCGGGCGAGGCTATAGGCCACCATCGTCTGCTCGAGCCCGTCACCCCAGCCCTTGGCGCCGCCCACCCCTGTGTAGACAACCGTGGGCGAGTCGGCCCGTATGCCCGCCTTGCGAAGAATCGGCTCCGCCGCCTCGGGTGGGACGAACCGTGCGGGGTGTCCCTTCGCGCAGCAGCGGAAGTGGTTCTCGTTCAGATAGACCGCCCCGGGGATGTGCTCGAGGATGTAGTCGTGGACGTTGGGTTGGCAATCCACGATCGTGAGGTCCCTGTCCCGGTGCCGACCCGCCAGCCATTCCGTTGAGACAAGCCGGACCGGACCAGTACCACAGGGGTAAACTCTCTGCATGGGGGTCTCCTTTCCGGAAAATCGGGGTTTGTAAAGTAAATGGGTGACAATACGGTCAGCTCCGGAATGATCCGATTTCCTTCTCCGCCGTGACAAGGGGTTTCCAAAAGTGATCATCCAAGACCTGGCCCCGCAAATGACTCGGGGATAAGGCCAGGCAGGCTGTCATGAGCAAAGTAATGCACCCGGGTAGGGCAGTCATGCGATTTACCCTTGCCGCTGTTGTCATGCGGGCTATGACGTAGCCGCTCGATGGGCCGTTAGAACTTCAACCCCAGCTTCGCGCCGATCTCCGTTGTGTTGTTCTTGGGCTCGTATCCCCTGTAGGTTGTGCCCCCGGCGGTGAAGATCGTGTCATCGGATTGGCTGATGTGCCAATAGCGGATAAAGGGCTCGAAGAAGATTGCCGAATATGTGATCTTCTTCTCGATGCGGATGGCGCCCCGGATGCCGTACCCCTGATCCTGCTGATTGTCGACATCGGGATAGAGGGGGTTGGCGTCGCTCAAATCACTGTACTGTTTGCCGTACCACAGGTAGTCGAACTCCCCCTCCGCTGCCAGGGTCCAGCCTTCCGGCAGGATTTTGATGATTGCGATTCCGACGGGGGTGTAGAAATAATTCGATTCCCGGTTATAGCCCCGCGCGCCGGTGGTTGTGATCATCCCTGCAGCATCGTTGCGCAGGAACCGATACCCGAGACCGATGTAGGGCGTAATGAGGAACGTGGGGTCGATGGGGAAATCGTATCCCAGCAGACCCCGCAGTTCGACGTGCCGGTCGGGGATGCCGTCCAGTTTGCCGGAGTTTTCATAGTCCACTTCTCCGTATGCGACCAGCAGACTCGCCTTGCACATGGCCTTGTCGTGGTAGGTGTACGCGAGGCCGACACCGTACATCATTCCCTTTTCGTTCATCACGTCGGGCTCCTTGTATGCCTTGTGGAATGCCTCGAACCCGATCTCCACGGCGTGAACGGGAAGGATGTTCCTGGATGGGACGAGATCCTCCTTGTTTTGGATCGTGACGATGTCGTCGAATTTGCGGGTCATGATCGACCCGTCGGCGGACTGGACCCTGATGGTGTAAATGTTCATTTCCAAAATTTTTCCGGTGACTGTCGTGCCATCCTTGAAATGGATGACTTTGACGACATCCTGATCTTGAGCAATCGCAGTCCCGGCAAAAAAGATGAAAATCGCGATTAGCAGGAAGTACACATGAATTCGTCTCGAATGTCGATTTGACTGAATGAAGAAATCCAACGCTCACCCTCCGCGATAGAAATTCCTGGGGATGACGATTCAAACAATCCGATAAAAAACCGCTCTCGTTTCGAGTAGTGGGGTGGAATGGGGGTCAGGTCCTTTCGGGCGGTTGCCCTAAGCCCCCGGAGCAGGGTTCTTGCTGCGCAGAGACGGTTTCAGACCGCTCTAACGCTCGCTGCACTGCAGACGCAAAAACTCGCCCCTCGGACTCAGACCGTTTGCGCTGCGGCCGTTTCGCTCCGCGAAGAGCGGTGCCCTGAAACGCGCCAGAATGCGCTATCCAGAATCCTGCTGGCGGATGTTGAGTCCATACGCTTTGGACAACAGCCCGGCCAGACCTGACCCCAAATAGTCTCACTATTTCGGGACACGACACGAGGTTTGCCTGTACTGTGCCAATATGAAATTCACGAACTCTACCTCCCGGTAGCTTTGTCCGGACCTCTTGTTGAGCTCTTTTCGATGTCAAAAATGTCTTTCTTGACTAATCTTTCTACATCGTCGAATTTACGAATGATGATATCGTCATCAGGGGTCCAGATTGTAATTGTATTAATATTCATCTGAACAACTTGACCCTGAATGGCGGTGCCGTCTCTGAATATGACCGTCCTAATATCTTGGATTGCATCTGTTTGCGAAAATGCGCTAGTGAAAAAGAGCATGGTGAAAACAAAGACCTGGATCTGAACCATGTGTTTAGTCGATACTCCAAAACGAATTCGGCCTATCATGGTGTTCTGTCCCCCCGTGATTCTTCGAACTCTTCGTCTAGTGTATAAACAACGATCCTACGGGTGATACGATAAAAAGGGTTTACTTGACTGCTTTCATGCCTGCTGCACCCCTGCCCAGTGCCAACCCATAATCGCATGACGATATGATGCTGCTATCTGCCGGATTAATGATTCGTGCAGAAACGTATATCCCATACAGGGCTTCACCATATGTGCCGACGACCACGGCTGACGCATTATGATTTCTGCTCACTTCTCGGAGGTCACGACTCAGAAGAAACTCTCCCTTCCCCTCTTGCATAAAGACAGATTCCGTTCTGAGTCTCATGTCAATAACCTTGAATCCTCTTTGAGAGAGCCTCGATGATACATGCTCGGCAAGCATTCTTCCTACTGTGGATGATTCTTGCAAATTGTTAATGTCGACGAACGATGCCACTAAGAGAGTGTCATTGTCACCCATGGGAATCTTCGCCTTGGATACAAGCGAATCTGCGATAATGTAACCGGATTTTACTAGACCACCTGACAGGACATGTTCCGTAGCAGAAGGAATTGGTGCATTGCTTTGGCAAACCGCACAACCCATCACTAAAATTGAAGCGAGACAAATGCCAATAGGTATTATCAAATTTCTTTTCATAAGTTCCCCCTTACCGATTCGTAACATCATACCTGATCGGAGTTAATCTGCTTTTGGGTACTTCATAGTGATCTCTGTCCACATCGTTTATGTAATAAATTCGATTACCACTCAGAATTTTGCTTGTTATATCTTTTTCCTTTTTGACGAGTTCATAAGAGATAATCATCTCTGTCTGTGGTTTTGTCCGATAATCGTTGTCCATTTCCCCTGCGACCAGAGACCGAAGAATCTCCCCGAATCCTGCAAATATGCCGCTGTGACCGCTTACTCGTTCAGCCTTATGAACAACGGGCTGAACATCCCACTTAAGTTCGAACGGACTATTGGGATTTGAGGTAATGTTAAGCCCCTGAATTGTGAGTTCTGTCTTCAAAAACGTCCTCATTGCTTGCCCGAATGGTGATGGATCTGCGTTGGATATAAAAAATGCATCTCTGACCTGGCAGGTGGAATGGAATCCTTGAACTGGGCTTTTCTGAGACAACTCAGGGCTGAGGTTTGGTCCTGATACTGTTGATGTATCTATGATTTCTGGGCAGACAGCTGATATCACTTGCTTGGAAATGTCCTTGGCTAAAAATCGCCAATGCTCGCTAGCCTGCATTCTTTCTTGATGAGTCATTGGGTAACTTGCTTCTTTGGGTACTTGCGCACAGGACATTATGAAGACAATTGCCAGTAACACCGTCAGCCATCTCATACCTCACTCCTCCTTGATAAATGTAGAATTGCGATGCGATCGATAATAAGGTCAAGTCGCTGTCTATGCAATTTCTGAAATGCTGAATAAAAAACCCCCACTCTCGTTTCGAGTAGCGGGGTTTTTGTGTCGGTCGGTCGAGGTTCGATTTCATTGCGCCAAAGATCAGGTGATGGAATGAAAGCCGTGAATATTGAAAAAGTTCGGGTCTTCCGGGATTGTTGTGCATAAATCAGGGTGATTTTGGCTCTTTGATATACGAGGTGATGACCTTGAGCATGAGGTACTCCTCGTTGGTGATGCCGTAAGCCCTGCGCTGGATGACGCGGATCTTGTTGATGAGGCCTTCCATAAAGCCCAGGGAGACCTTGTGCTCCGGGTCGCAGTAGCTGACGATCCCGCCCCAGTGGCGCTCGATCATGTCGGCGAACTTCTCGAAGGGCTCAATCCGCTGCCAGCGCAGCTGGGCTTTCCAGTTCTCGAAGAACCGCCGGGCCCAGAGCGGGTGCCTGTAATCCCAGAGCTGCCCGAAGGACTCCTTGAGCAGATACGCCTTGTGGAGCCGTTTGTTGGCCTTCAGCAGCGTGCGCAGGGCCCGTCGGCCCTCGGGATCCAGATT
>Ga0116184_10002949_pt1 | contig 14329 bp, 5 predicted proteins | sample AD_JPNNA5_MetaG_FD_89886 | JGI IMG/M metagenome (GOLD analysis project Ga0116184, IMG submission 89886) | Active sludge microbial communities of municipal wastewater-treating anaerobic digesters from Japan - AD_JPNNA5_MetaG | ecosystem: Engineered > Bioreactor > Anaerobic > Digestate | place... | reverse complement strand
GTGGCGGCGTAGGTCGAGCCGGACTCGTAGTTCATGGCCACATTGCTCCATGTGCCATCGGGCAGACCGTAGCTCAACCGCACAAAGTCCAGGGCCGACGAATCGCTCACGTCAGCGCGAATGGTCACGGTGGTTGGCGCCGGGCAGCCGGCGAGGTTGATCGGATCGGCGGATTCGCGCACGTTAGTCACCGTTGGCGGCGTGGTATCCAGTTGCTCATAGTACACCCGTTCCACCGAGTAGACGGCGTACCTCGTGTCCCCTCCAGCGCAGTCCCGCGCGTAAACGCCCCAGCTCCCATTCACTGGATCTCCGTCCAAATAAGCTGGCTCTTCTCGCACCAGGTAAGCATCATCGTCCGTCTCGGCGCCATCATCCGCGCCGCCGTCAGACGACATCCCGAGACGACTCCACACGGTCCTAGGCCGAGGTGAGTTGACCACCGACACGCCCAAGTCCCCCGCATAGGTGTGGACGTTCTGAAGCCTATCAATAACCCGGGTCACCGGAGCACCCCTCGGGGCTGCCGAGGTCGTGGCCAGAGACGCTGCCGAGGCACCACATATACCGCCTGGAGACTCAGGAATGCTGATGACGGTCCAACGCTCTGCTGTCTGGTAGGTCTCGGCCCCCGCGACGGCCGCCCCGGACCGCCGTGATGAGTGGGACCGTCCCGTGATGACCACCACCCTGTCTCTGACCCGATATTCGAGCCCTGCTTCGTCAAAAGCAGACCGTTGACCTTGAGGCACCTCGAGCTGGCACTCCGAACCGTCGTGGCAGGTATGGCGCAGTTGCTCCAGCAACTGCCGCTCCTGCGCAGACCGCAAGTTCACAACCACCTCGGCCACGAGCTCGGGGGCGATCACGACTTTGCTCCCCTGGTGCGTGGCGCGAGGCTCCAGCACTGGCTCCGCCAGAGTTCCCGCGGCTCTAATCGAGTGCATTGGCAAGATCAACATCAGCGCAAGGGCTGCCAAACCCCGAGAGCCTGTTGTGAGTACTTCTGTGAACATACAACGCATTCTCAACCCCCGACTGTTCTTAACTGGTCTCTCGACACTCTATTTGGTGATTAGCGGCAGATAGATTCCGCACCCGCGGATGGCGCCTTCGTGGCGCAGCACCCTTCCTGCCAGGGCCAGTTCGAGAGAGAACGGCTCGCCCGCCTGCGCTCGGGCGGCCGGCATCACCCATAGTCCCAGCTCGCCATCGCTTTCCGACAGGGTCAGTGTGGTCTCGGTCAGCCCGTCCTGGAACGTCGCCGCACCCTCCACCTCGGCTGTCAGCGTCGCCGGCAGCGGGATGTTCCCGTAGCGGATTCGCGCCTCGGAGCCAGCCTGGCAAGTGTAGAGTACCAGCGGTTCCGTGGTGTCGACCCAGGCAAGCCAGGGACCGGTTGGTGTCGCCGTAGAGGTGACAGTTGGAGTGGGCGTGCGGGTTAGAGTCCGTGTGGGGGTGGACGTAGCCGTGGCCGTAGGTCCAGTAAATGAATAGCCCACGCGCAGACTGTAGGCCTCGCCAGGGCAGATGGGACCCGGCTCTCCGTAGACCCACAAGTAGTAGCGCCCCGGCGCCACCGGCCACGGGCTGATCACATGCTCGTTGACTCCGTTGCCCCGCGTGTTCGACACGGCGATCCACTGGTTCTCTGCTGTGTACCCCAGATACAACTGATAATCGCAACCCGCTGGCACGTCGTTCAACCAGGCTTCGATCACCTCGGTCACGCTCGTGTCAAAGTAGTAATAGTCCTTGTCATCGGATGGATCGATATAGGCCCGATAGACAAACCCTGGCATCAGCGGCCCGCAGGCCTGAGCCTTGGTGTCATTGTCCCCCCACAAACAGGCCAGCGGAGTTGCCGTCGGCGTCAGGGTACGGGTCGGCGTCGGCGTTCTGGTGCGAGTCGGACTTGCCGTCGCCGTAGGAGTCGATGTGGGGGTACGCGTGTGGGTCGGCGTCGCGCTGTTCGTGCGCGTGGGAGTGATCGATGGGGTTCTTGTGTCGGTTGGTGTGCACGTGATCGTCGGAGTAGCGGTACGCGTGCGCGTGAGCGTGGCCGTGGGTGTACGAGTGCCGGTAGGTGTGTTCGTGGCAGTGCGCGTCGCGGTGGGTGTGAAGGTCGGTGTCGGAGGATCGCATCCACCCACACAGAACCAATCGGTGGCCGACAGGACGCCCAGATGAGCCCCTGTGTCCAGAGAATACGTCGCCCAGTAGAGCCCGAGTGGGACACCTGACGCAGGAATGGACCAGGAGTAGCTATACCAGGTATCGCGCTCTAGCCGGCTAGTCCCATTCGGATCGATCACGCGCAGACTCGGGTAGACATACTGCCAGCCGGCCGCAACACTCCGGCTCTCAGTTGCTGCATTTTCAGTCATCGGGCTGAACCTAGCAGCAGAGCCGTCGGGGCTCGATTCAGTGGGAATGTCGTGCCGCAGGCCGCGCAACGAGTTCCCGAAACCGTCCACGATACCGTTGCCAAAGGAAACACTATCGCCACGCTGGCGGAAGCGGCGGTCCAGAGCCAATTGGATCGCAAGAGGGCCGCCAACCCGAATGGTAAGGTCATCGCCGGCGTTGATGCGATAGGCCTCAAACCCAGCCACGTCATACTCCCAGGTCTCGGCACCGATTCTTCGCCTGAGGACAGGTGACAGGTGGTAGGTGCCGCGGGAGAATCGGATACTGTCTCCGCTGGCATGCACAAAGCTGTGCGACCAGTTTGTGTACGAGTTCCAGGCCCAAGATTCGGCCCAATCAAAGCCCGATACCTCGAACATGACCCTGCCCAGGTCACTGCTATCTCCGGGGAAGTCGACTGTATGAATGCCATAGACCGGGACGTCCTTTTTCACCACATAGTATCTGTCGCCGGTTCTGGTGAAGGCGATCACATTGTACGTACCTGCGGTCACGTAGAAGCGCTGCCAGCCATTCGCGTCTGTTGTGCCCACGCTAGGGAAGGCCTGCGGAAACGGGCAGAGGTAGACCTGCGCCGAGACCGGTGCCCTGCCGTCCAGAGTCTGCGCGTGGACCCACAGCGGCACGGTTCCATCCGTGCTCATCCAGTGCTCCCCGGGCGCCGAAAGGCGCTCCCACCTCACCATGAAGTGGTCGCTGCCTGACACAGCAAGGACCGTGTACTGCCCGGCGTCGACGTTAAAGCTTGCATAGCCACCGCTATCAGTGGACGACATAGCGACGTCCTGTTCAAGCCTGTCTGCAAACACCTGCACGACCGCTCCAGACGACGGCTGACCCGATTGATTGATCACGCGGATAGTCAGGGTCGCCGCCTGAGCCGCCGAGTCACCAGAAAACGAACCCTGAGCAGCCACGACGGGCGTTATCCTCGGTTCTGCCGCCAGCGCCTGCGTTGGCCAGAGCAGGCCCAGGCCCATGAGTAGCAGCCACCACCACCTGGTTCGCATCACCGTCCTCCTTTCTCAGGGAACTCTTCCTCTTTGGATGATTGGCGCAAAAGCTCCGCACTGCAAAAGCACGCCGTTTCGCTCAGTCAGCGCACCGCTCGCACTCACCAACAGTCGAAAACTGCCACCGGGAGCAGCCTCGGGCTCCGGCACAAGCCCGATGCCCACTGACCCGCCAGCCTGGGAGAACGGATAGGCCTTGCTCGTCAGGCCGCCCTCCAGCAGCCCTGCCCCTCCACGGTCACGTTGATGCTCCCAGGCAGCGGCTCGCGGCCACAGCGCACCGTCACCTCTCTGGCTCCTTGGGACAGCCAGAGCGACGAATCGTCATCTGCCCAGCTCTGCCACGGCTGACTCGGTGTCGCAGTTTGGGTCCCGCTCTTGTCCCAAAACTGTACCAACGGCCTGGCCAGAGTCGACTGCGGAGCGAGAGCCACCGTGGGTATCAGCGCCGCTATCAGCGGCACCAGCCACAAGACCGGTCTACGCCATCGCGTCGATTCCAGGGACCCTCCTACGAAACCGGCACTGGTGTGAGCGTGGGCAGCTCAGGCTCTGGCGGAATCGGCGTCAGCGTCGGCGGAAGCGGTGTGTCCGTTGGCGGCGGTGGTGGCGGCTGCGTGTTTGTCGCCGTTGGCGTCAGGGTATGTGTTGGCGTCCTGGTCGGTGTCCTGGTGTTGGTCGGGGTGAGCGTCTGGGTCGGCGTTAGCGTCCTGGTAGGCGTCAGGGTATTGGTCGGCGTGTGGGTGGGCGTGTAGGTCGGCGTGCTAGTGTTGGTATGCGTTGGAGTCACGGTTGGCGTGTTGGTGCGGGTCGGCGTAATGGTAACTGTAGGCGTGTTCGTCGGCGTCGGAGTGATGGTGGACGTATTGGTCGGCGTGGGTGTCCAGAATAGCGGTCCCATCGGTCCGCCACCGTTGGCTTTGCCCCAAACGCCAAAGGCGAGCAGAATCGTGCCTGCCGCACCGGCCGCGAGCGCTGCCAGGCGCGCCATGAACCTGCTGCGTGCCTTCTGTGCCCGCAGGACCGCTGTCGTGGCGGCACTGTTGCCCGGTGTCAAACGTAGAGCTCGTCGGGCTTCGCGCAGCGCCGCGGACCAGTTGTTACGCGACAAAGCGACCTCGGCCTGCTCCACCGCCGCTGCTGCCTCTGCCTGAGCCCGTGCAGCCTCCAGTCGATCAGCGATTGCCTGATCCTCTGGCGCGATGTCTGCCCAGGCCTCCAGGGCTGTCGCCGCCTCGGGCCAGAGGCCGGCAGACTCGGCATGGTCGGCCGCTCTCCTCAACTGGTCCAACTGTTCGCGGAACTGCCTGACAGCCTGGTCCGCCTCCGCGGCCAGGCCCTGCGCCTCAGAGTCGTCTCCGGCCAGATCTAGTAGCCGCTCCGCTTCTGCTGCGGCGGCCTCGTACCGTCTCCTGTCCAGTGCCTCGCGTACTGAGTGCTTGGACTGCGCCACGGCCAGCTCATGGTCCCGACGCGCCGTGGCTACGGCTGTCCACTGCGCTGCCTCGCGATAATCTCCTGGAAGCTGTGAGAGATGCGCCAGAGCCTCTTCCCAACGGCCCGCATCCAGCGCGGCTCCGGCCGCAGCATAGCCCTCGGCCAGCACGAGCTGGTGCTCGTACTCGGCGATCAGCTCCGGATAGTGACTGTTCTCTGGCCAGCGCTGCGCCGCTGCGCTCAAGGCCGAGATGGCTCCCGCCCAGTCCTGCGAGCTGGCCAACGCGTCGGCATCACTTGCCAGGGACCGAGCTTCATTCTCGGCGGTGATTCTGCGCTCGGCTGACTCGATCGAGGCGCTCATTCGCTGCGCATCGGCTCCCAGCCCTAGTGCCTCTCTAGCATAGAGGATCACGTTGGGCCAGTCGTGGGTTTGCTCCGCCTGCTGCCAGGCTTCTTCGGCTCGTGCCAGAGCATCCAGTCTGTCCAGCTCAGCCTGTGCCTGCGCCTTCAGGCCATCTGCGCTCGCCTGGCCTAGCGGAACCTCCTGCAAGACGGTAAGCACCTCTTGCCAGCGCCCCTGCGTGCCGAGGTTGCTGGCCTGATCGACTAGCTGAAGCCAGTACATATTCTGTGCGGCGAGTCGCGCTGCGTCTGCCGCATCCTTATAGTCCGGTGGGAGCTGCTCGAAAATGGACCGGGCGCTCTCCCAGTGTTGGGCGCGCATCGCCTCCATGCCCTGCTCGTAGAGCTCCTGGCATTGCAACTGTTGCCGGTACTGGTCAAGCAGTTCGGCATAGGCTAGGTTGGCCGGCCAGAGCTGAACCGCGCGCTCGAGGTCCTGCACTGCCTGCGCCCAGGACTCGTTGCCGGCCAGCCCCTCCGCTCTGGCGGCCAGGGCCTGTGCCTCTGTCTCCGCTGCCAGGCGCTGCTTGGCTTGCTCGTAGAGCGGGCCGTAACGCTCCCGGGCCCCTCCGAGTCCAAGGGCCCTCTCGCAGGCGGCGATCATTTCCTCCCACCTGGCCGAGTCTTGCGCGCTGCGGATGGTGCTCTCCAGCGAGTCCAGCTCGGCCAGGCGGTCGAGCTCTGCTCCAGCCTGACTGCGCAGTCTGGCCACCACGGGGTCGGTCTCGTTCTCCTCAGCCAGCTCGCGCAGCACCGCCGTCCAATCCGAATCGGCTGCTGCCTGCTGCGCCGCGCGCAGCCTGCTGACCGAGAGCAGCCGCCGGGCAATCACGGCCTTGAGCTCTTGCAGCTCGCGGTTCTGAGGTCGCAGGTCGGCGGCCTTGGTCACCGCCGCGAGGGCGCTGTCCCACTTTTCTTCCGCCGCCAGTCGTCGCGCCTCGCCGGTGTACAGGGCCGCGTCCTGGTCTCGGGCCAGCTCATCGGTGGCCTTCTCCTGCCAGAAGGCAAAGAAGGGCTCTTTGGCTCCCGCGGCCAAGGCGGCATCCGCTGCCTGCCTGAGCGCCGTCCAATCTTCCTTTTGCAGGGCCTCCTCACCCGCCTTGCGTAGGAGAGCCAGTTTGAGCTGCTTCTCCGCCCGCGCCGTAGCCTTCGTGCGCAGCTCTGTGGCGCCCGGCGCCTCATCCGGAACTTGCTCCAGCATGCGCAGCACTTCGGTCCACTGCCGCTGCGCCGCGAACCGGCCGGCCTGTTCCACTGCGCCGGCCCATTCGGCCTGTTGTGTGGCCCTGGCCACCAGCTGTGCGAACCAGGAGTTGTGTGGATCGCGGCGTTGGGCGGCCGTGGCCGCAACCTGGACCGCTTCCCAGTCCGTACGCGAGTTGCTCTGCTCGGCTTTGGACAGCGCCTCGCGAACCGGCCTCTCCAGCTCCAATGCCTGCCTTGCCCGGGTCAGAATCCGTCCCAGCTCGGCATCATCAGGCAGCCACTTGAGCGCCTTCACTGCGGCTGCGACTGCCTTGCTCCAGTCCCCCCGGTTCAGCGCCTCGGACGCCTCAGCGCGGCTCCCCTCCACCTCGGCACTGACGTTGCGCTGCAGGGCCACCGCCTGCTGCAACGCGGTGTAGCGCTCGACGCCGGGCCTCAGACGGACTGCGAGGTCCGACAGCTCCTGGGCTGAATCCCAGTCACCGCGGCCAGTCAGCTCAAGGGCGTCGCGATAGGCCTCCGCGGCCTGCCTCTCGTTGGCTGCCCCTTCCTTTGCTTCCTGCAAGAGCTGCTGCGCCTGGGTCAGATACTGGCGGCGCGCAACCAGCTCGCCAAAGAAGGCCATGGCATAGTCCCAGTCGCCCCGCGCCAGAGCCTCTCGCCCGGGGGCCAGGGCCTGCTCGGGAGGCGCCCCGCCGCCACCACCTCCGCCCTCTCCCTGCGACAGCATTACCTGCCACTCGCCAAAGGTGGGGCAGTCGGCTAGGGTCTGGGAGCTCCAGGCCTGCTCGAACAGGCGCGAGAGCCCTTCGCCCCAATCCTGACGCAGCGCCTGGCGCAGCACGTAGAAGCGTGGACAGTCCTGCTGCAGCTCGCTCGACGAGAAAAAGCTCTCGCCATAAGCCATCTGGCGCACGACTTCCTGGCTCCAGACCAGTATCTCGCAGAGCAGCATGGCCCCGGCAAAGCGGTCCGACTCTGCCCCCCACAATGCCTGGCCGGCCGTCTTGTGGGCATAGCCAGAGGTACCGCTCATCAGGTCGCGCGGTCGTACCAGACCTGGTCCGTACACCCCCTCCACGTCGACCAGGGCGACCGCTTCCGCGCCGGCCGGCCGTTCCATCCGTCCCAGAGCAGGGAGAAGGAGGTTGCCCGAGGCCAGGTCACAGTGGGCCACCCCGCGCTGCTCCATGCAGGTCAGAACATGGGCCATAGAGCGCGCCAGGTCGACACATAGGTCCTGCGTCAGCTCTCTCTTGGAGATCATGACCTCCATCCAGGTCGGCCCGTCGACCCAGGGCATAACCACAGCGTAGGTCAGATCCGGATGCTCCTGCAGCAGGGCGCCGTGGTGGTGAGGGACGAGCACCAGCCGACTACAAACCTGCAGGCCCGGCAAGCCGGCAAAAGCCTCGAGCTGACGGGCCACAGCCACCAGAGTAGGGGTTCGGAAGCGGGGCTTGAACACCTTGATGGCGCGGTACTCCTGGCCGGCGGCGAGCTGGTACACCGTCGCCGCCCGGCCTTCCTGTCCATAGGGCATGCCGGGCGCAGCAGGGTGCTCCGCGATTCGGTAGGCGACTCCATCGATGACGAGCTGCTGATTGACTACGGGATAGAATGGCATATCGTCCCTTTCCACTGACACGATGAATACTGTCGACTGCTACTGACAAATGGCCCGCCAGGGGCGGAATAGTCATTATCTGCCGGCAGAGCGGCAGGAGATCGCAGCAAAGGTAGCTGTCAAATGGCTGGCCATTGCCACGCAAGGCAAGCGCCTATTGGTGTAGCTCGTTGCCATTCGGGATAGCAAGCAACCACGAATCGCTGACGTGAGCGATGTCCACCTCCCGCCACCCGTGCGAGAGGAACACGGACCAGTTGGTAATCCGCCTCTTGCGCCCACCCTCGACCAAGTACACGTCCTTGCCTGAGCCTTTCACCAACGCACCGTCGTGAAGCTCCGAAGCAATCACGGCAAGAGGATCTCCCGCCGGGTAGGCGAGCAGCTCGTCCCAGCCGACCTGGATCACCTGCGAATCCTCATACCCCATGGCCTTGAACATCTCGCTATTCGGAAACCAGTGTCTGACACCATCAACCGTAAGGTAGACGGGCGTCCCTGGACCCCTTGGCAGCATGGTGACGGAAGTTGCTGACTACTGCACCAGCACTAGGCGAATCGCGTCGGCGACCACGTCTCGTCCCGAGCTGGCATCATCGGAAACGCTCACTCTGCCGCCGGCTGCGAACTCGAACCGGCCAAGCAGGTTCCACCTTCCCCCTTCAGTCTGCTGACTAACCCGAATAACGGTCGTGCCGTTGCGATGCTGAACGCTGTATGGCACGTCCGCCGGGCGGTAGCTCTCAGCCCACCACCAGGCGTACACCTCATAAATCCCCGGAAATGGCACGTGAAAGGTCCAACTCGCGACATCCTGGCCGCTTCCGAGTTGCTTGTTGTAGTAGTGACTGTTGCCATAGTGCTGGCCGCCTGTCAGCACGTAGCGCTCCCATTCGTCCTGAGCGGAGCGCGCGTCAAAACTGCCGCTTGTGTCGTCGATGGTCTCCTCCCACCTCAAGACACGAGCCGTGGCTGTAGGCAACCTCCTTGTGGGCTGTGTGGATGGTACAGCGGTTCGAGTTGGCTCGGCGATGGCAGTCTGGGTGGCCGCCAGCGCGGCCGCAGCCGTCTCCAACGCCCGGGACGTAGCCACCATGGCGATGGCCATTTGGGTGGAATTGGTCGCTGCAGTGGCCTCTCGTCCTGCCGCCTCTGCCGTGGCCGTTCGACTATTCGCTACAGACAGCTCAGTCGCCTCAGCACTGCCTTTGAGGGCACTCAAGGTTGCCGAGGTATCCAGGGCGCCTTTCGTTGCAAGCACTGACAACGTGGACCGGGCGTGCTCCGTGGCCAGCGCGGCCGTTGCCAGAGCGGTGGCTTTCGCCCTGGATGCGCTGTCGATCTGCCTGACTGCGATCCATACCATCACCAGAACCGAGAGGAGCGATAGCACAGCAAGCACCAGCAGCCTGAGTCTCTGCGACGCAGCGCGGGCAGAGTCCTCTGTCCGCCTAGCATTGGGTGCCGCCTCGGCGCCTGATGTCACCTCGGAACGCTGCGGCTCGTCCTTGCAGAGCCGCTCGCCCAACTCGATGCGCTTGCTGCCGGTCCAGAGAGGCGCCATCCACTCCTTCCGTCCGCTGCCCTCGGCCAGCATCAACTCGTCTCGGTCTGGGGTCCATCCAGGACGCGTCGTCCGGGAGTCGGACGGCTGTGTGGCGACCTCGACCCTGGTGCTAGCCGCATCGGTGGATGGGAGCACCAGTAGCCATTCGGCGAACGTAGGGCAGTCAGCCAGCGTCTCGGAGAACCAGGCTCGTTCTAGGAGTGCAGCTGTCGCCGGGCCGTACAGTTCACTCAGGACCTGTCGCAGCAGGAGGTAGCGCTCCGAACGGCGCTGCGATTCTTGCGGGTCAAAGTAGCTCTCGCCCCAGGCAGCGCCGCGTATGCGCTCGTCGCACCAGCTGATCATCTCGGCAACCAGTACCGCACCGGCAAAGCGGTCCGCCTGGCTACTCCAGATGCCGGCAGGCGCCGATACGTGCGCGTAGCCGGGAGAGCCCCCGGGAACCGCTTCAGGCCGCTCCAGAGAGCAGGAGAACATCTGCTCGAGGTCGATCAGCTCCACTGTCTTCCCACGGCTGGCGTCAGGACTGCCAGCGTCGGCCAGCGTGGGTATGAGGATATTGGAGCCCGAGATGTCGCAGTGAGCCAGTCCGCGCTCCTCCATGCTGACGAGAACGTCCAGGGTGGTTCGCGCCAGCTCGCTGCATTGTTCTGCTCTCAGGGCGAGCTTTCGCATTACCACCTGCATCCAGGTCGGTCCGCTGATCCAGGGCATCAGAACGGAATAGGTCAGATCCGGATGTTGCCTCAGCAGCTCGCCGTGCCGGCGCGGCGTCAGCACAGTGCGCTGGCACACCTTCAGTCCAGGCATGTCAGAGTAGGCCCGCAGCCGATCAGCAAGCGTAACCATCGCGGGCGACCGGAAGCGCGGCTTAAAGACCTTGAGCGCCTGCGTTTGCTGACTGAAGGCAAGCTGGTAGACTACGCCGGCGCGTCCTTCCTGGCCATAGGGTATGTCGGGCGCCGCGGGGTGCTCGCACACGTGATAGGTTAAGCCGTCCACGACGAGTTCTTGGCCGACTGTCGGCCAGAATGGCATAGTGTCCCTTCCTCGAGTTCTTTGCGTCCTGCCGGAATCACTGCCCTCAGAGAGAGGCTGGACGGCGGTTCCCGTTCCCCGCGTCGCGGCCGTCTGACCGGCGGAACGAATGGCTCCGGCCTTCACTTTCCACGTAGAGTCAGGTAGCTAGAGTTGCCACTGTGCTGGGCGACCGCATCCACGTGGTTTCTACCCTCTCGGGTGTGCCTCCGCTCAGCACTCCTCGTGCCGGGACTTGCCACACCGCCTCCATGGGCAGCCACCAATAAGGCCACCTGGCAAACTGAGCCGGTGGCTGCTGCTGGTGGTGCGGCTCGAGCCGAGTGCACCAGCAGTGTTCGACCGACCACGCTGGATTGTGGCCTGCTTGTCAGCTTCATCAAGATGTTCCCCGTCTGCCTGGAGCACTCGCTCTTGTACGACGAGCGTGTCGGACGTGCCAGACCCGCTGGCCTGAACACTCACAATGTGGTGTCCGCGAAGGCCGCGGATCCAACGGTTGTCGCGCCGGCTCATGGGCATCGGTATCGACGTATCGATGGGAAGGCTTGGTAGATGTCGGAATAGCGGCCCATCTGCTCGGCCAGGTACACCATCGCCGGAGCACGAAAGCGCGGCTTGAATACCTTGAGCGCCCGCTTCTCCGTTCCGGCCAGCACCTGATAGACCACCGCCGCCCGACCCTCCTGGCCGTAGGGCATTCCGGGGGCCGAAGGATGTTCGGCCAGATGGTAGGTGGTGCCGCCGATAATCAGTTCTGCTCCCACGATCATTGCGGAGTTCAGAGGCTATGATCCTTTCTGGCTCTGAGGCGAACCACTTACTGGGCCACTCGGAAGCCGATGGCGGCGAACGGTGTTCGAACGTCGCTCCGGTCCGGGGCCCTGTACCACCTTCTCGCGCTGCGCTGGTCCAGAGCCGCCCCAAGCGCCGAGCCCCCTCGCAACACCTTGAATTCCCTACGTGCCGGGCCAGTCGGATTCAGACCCGGGGAGCTCCGGTAGTACTTAGCGCCATACCAGTTTGCCACCCATTCCCACACGTTGCCGCTCATGTCATACAAACCGAGCTCGTTCGGGTTCTTCTGGCGAACCAGTTGGATTTGTCCTTCCGAGTTGTCAGCGTACCAGGCCACCTCGTCCAGGTTGCTGCTCCCGGAGTAGACAAAACCCGATCCGACCGGCCCGCCGCGAGCCGCGTACTCCCACTCGGCCTCCGTGGGCAGGCGGCCTCCAGCCCACCGACAGTATGCCTCTGCCTCGTACCAGCTTACGCCGACAACCGGCCTTTCTGGCTCGTTCAGGCCTAACTCGTCCCACAGCTCAGGGCCGTGCACCTTGTTGTTGCTCGCCCACCTCCATCCGTCTTCGCTCCAGAAACCCCGCTCATCGTAGCCGCCCGCGTCGATGAACCGGCGATACTGCTCGTTGGTAACCTCCGTCTGACCCAGCCAGAAGGCATCAACACTCACTTTATGCTCCGGCGACTCGTCCTCCAGGTCCTCTCGCCTGCACGCCGAGTTCACGGTCAGGCACTCCTGGAACGCCTCGTCGATTTGTGCCACGGTGGAGCCCATGATGTATTTGCCGCCAGGAACATACACCAGGATCACCCCTGTAGCTCCAAGCGGCTTGGTCGTGCCCGGATCAGCATCGTCGGGAACGGGCTGCATTGTGGGTGATAGCGTCGCAGCTGGACTCGGCGACGCGCTGGAGCTGGGCGTCGGCGTTGCGGTTGGCGTGTCTGTTAGCGTCGGTGTTGCCGTAGTGGTGTTCGTCGGCGTTGGGGTTCTCGTTGGCGTCGGCGTTTCGGTCGGCAGCTTATCAGGGATACGCACAGCCAGGCCGGTGCGGCTGGCGAGGCGGAAACCAACCTGAGCGGACCGCTCACCTGCGCCCCGGGCGTCGCGACTGGCACAGCGCAATTCGTGCGGATTACTCTCGAACGAACCCCCGCGTAGCACACGTTTTCCCAGTTCGCCGCCCTGAGCCGCCGAATTGGCGCCACGGTAGGCTCCGTACTCATCTTTCACCCATTCTGCGGCGTTGCCGGCCATGTCCATCGCGCCGAACGGACTCACACCATCAAAGTACTTCCCCACCGGCGCCAGGCATTCGAAACCGTCATCCCCTTTGGTTGACCCTTTGGCAAGCGGGCACTCGGGATCGCAGTAGTTGGCCCGCCTTCCATCCCACTCATCCCCCCAGGGGAACACCCGGCCATCCTTGCCGCGCGCGGCATACTCCCATTCAGCCTCGGTGGGCAAGCGCGCGCCGGCCCATCTGGCAAAGGCCTCCGCTTCGTACCAGCTCACTCCCACCACCGGCAGGTCGAGTTCATCCTCCCCAGGATTCCGCCAGTCAAGCGGAGCCGTAATGTTGTTGTCCTTACGCCATGACCACCCTTCGTCGGACCAGAGTTCCCGCCTCTGATAGCCCTCTTCTTTAACAAAGTCACGATACTGGGCGTTGGTCACTTCAGTCTGACCAATCCAGAATTCCGGCACGCTCTCCTTATGCTGCGGCAGCTCGCCGTCAAACCACCTGCGGTCGCACGAGACACCATACGAATCGCAAAGTGCAATCGCACTGTCGATTTGCTCTGCGGTGGAGCCCATGTGGAATCTGCCCGCAGGCACATAGACCAGCATGATGCCAGTGCGGTCGAGCGGGCGATGATCTGACACGATAGCAGGTGTCCGGGTCGCCGTGGCCGGCGCCGGGCGCGGAGTGGCACTCGGTACCGGGGTGGATATGGCGGTTCGGCAGCCGGCGGCTAACGCGCCGAGCACGGCCAGGTTCAGCCACAATGCGCACCGCCTCACATGTTTTCGTGCCACGGCATCCTCCTCGAATCTTCGGCTCTGCGTGCAGACGGCATCGCCGCTACCCTCCCGTGCTCCCTCAACTCAAGTCAGCAATCATACCGTTTACCCCCTGGCGCAGCTCGGCCGCCAGCTCGCTGGCAGACCGGCCGCTTAGCTCAACCTTCTTACCGGGTATGTACCGCACCTGCATCACTCCCTGTGGGGCGTGCATCATCACCCACCTGTACGTTGCCCGCGGCTCGACCCAGCGCGTCAGCGCAACGGCCGCCATCGCGGTCGAATCGCACAGAGCACCCGCGATCACGCCCACCTGTTCACCAGAGAGCCCTTCCTTGCCCACCGCTGCGGCAGTTGCCATTCGGTCGCCTTGGTTGGCCGCCTGACGAGCCTCTTCGAAAGCCTGCACGCTCATCCGGGCTCCTTGCACGCCAAGGGCTGGCTGCTCCTTGAGCCGCAGATGCCGGGTCAGACGCGGTACCAGGTCATCTGGAACTAGTCGCTCCAGCTCGTGTCCCCCAGGAACCAGCGCATCGAGCGCGATCACCTCTCTCGTCCAGTGGTACTGTCGCAGGTCGGCCGGTTCGCCGGACTGGCTGTACACCGCGGCAACGGTCAGATTGGGATAGGAGCAAACCGCTATCAGGACAGCCAGACCCGAAACAGGCGAGATGTGACCGTCATCTCGCGTGGCGTAACCGCGGCCCACCAGACCATTGAGCGCTGCCAGCCGCGCGCCTGCTGAGACTCCCCCCTGTCGCGTCACCTGCTCTGCCAGGCCG
>Ga0116184_10002945_pt1 | contig 14340 bp, 11 predicted proteins | sample AD_JPNNA5_MetaG_FD_89886 | JGI IMG/M metagenome (GOLD analysis project Ga0116184, IMG submission 89886) | Active sludge microbial communities of municipal wastewater-treating anaerobic digesters from Japan - AD_JPNNA5_MetaG | ecosystem: Engineered > Bioreactor > Anaerobic > Digestate | place... | reverse complement strand
GTGGGGTCTTTCCAAAGCGGATCTCATCTTTGAATATTACATTGGTTGGGGTGCTAACCGTTTTGCCGCCCTCTACTATGGGCAGGATTGCGACCGTATTGGTCCTATTCGCTCGATCCGCCGTGTAGATGGTCACCTCGGCAGCCTCTACCAGGCTGTAGTTGGTTCCACCGGCGGAGATGGCAACGATGTGCTGCCCTATCTCAACAATTACATCCCGGGTCGCTACTTCCTGGATAAATATCTCTGCCCTGGCGTCTGCGACGATGGTCGCAATGTGGTTTACAGTGTTTTTGGTGATTCAGCCGCGCTCTCTGAGTATTTCAATAACCAGGGTTACGCCCTCGAAAACCCAGATCTGAGCGGTATGGCCTTCAGCGCTATCCCTCCGGAAGGAGGCGAAGCCGGTACCAGTGCCTGGATCAGCTTCGGGGCGGGGGAAGGGAGCGAGTTTGTCTACGATGAAGCCAGCGGCAAGTATCTCCGCTTTGCAATGGACGAAACCACCAGCAACGTCTACGGCCCTTCGATCGATCAGAACACCGGTGAACAACTTGCGTTCTCGAACCTGATTGTCATCAACGCGCCTTACACTGAATATAAAACGACGCTGCACAGCATCGACCTGATAGGCAACACCGGTGGTCTGCCCGCCACAGTTTTTCGCGATGGCAAGGCATACGAGATCACTTGGAAAACCCCGAACCCCGCTAAGCCGATCCAGTTTTTTGACGGGAATGGCAATCCATTCCTGCTCAAACCCGGTAATTCCTGGATCGTTCTGCTCGGCACGAGCTCACCGGTGAACATTGAAGGGGGGGAGTGGAGCTTCACGTTTAGCATCCCATAGAACGGTGCGGACCCTCATTATTTCGGATATCCATGCTAATCTGGCGGCGTTTGAAGCCGTGCTCTCTGATGCTGGCAGTTTCGACCGGGTTTGGTGCCTGGGCGATGTGGTTGGTTATGGGCCTGACCCCAACGAATGCATCACCCTCTTGCGCCAACAGCCTGGCTTGCGCTGCATTATGGGCAATCATGACGCAGCCCTGATGGGATTTATCGACCTGAATGCCTTTAATGATCAAGCTGCCCGGGCAGTCACCATCCAATCTGAGCTGCTCAGCCAGGAATCACGTAATTTTTTGGAGCTGCTTGATATTGTGTATGAGGAAGGTGAAATAAGCTTCGCCCACGGCAGTCCGCGCGACCCAATTTGGGAATACGTCGTCAGTTCACGCATTGCCCAGGAGAATTTTTCTGCTTTCAGGACACAAATCTGCCTGGTAGGTCATTCGCACATCCCCTCGATTTTCATTGAAAATCCCCATGGTCGTCCGACCATTTTGACCCCCCAAAACGCTGACCGCTGGCGTTCGGATCAACGTTTTATCCTCAACCCTGGCTCGGTGGGTCAACCGCGCGACCGCAATCCGAAGGCGGCGTACGTCATCTGGGATGATCAGGAGGATACCTGGCTTTTCAAACGTGTGGCTTATGACATAGAAATCGTTCAGCAGCGCATCTTAGCCCTTGGTATTCCCTCCAGGCACGCCTCGCGGCTCAGTCAGGGCATTTGAGTTTGTTCAGGAACAAATACCGATATATTTCGTCTTTAGGATGGAAGAGAAAAATACAAGGAGACAAAATGAAGAAGAAAATTTTGTTAATAGCCCTGATTTCTATGCTAATGTTGTCCGCTTGCAGTGGCCCCTCAAGGAATACGACCGCTATCCCGACTGAGGCCCCTGCTGTACCAGGCTATGGGCCAATTGAGGAAGAATCCGGGACCAAGGATGGTAACTCCACCGCTTATGATGCTGCCGGGCAGCAGGCTCAGGTGGAGAGAGTGGTGCTGAAGTCCGCCGAGATCACCATCTCAGTTGCCAAACCCCACGATTCGATGAAGGAAATTTCTGAGATGGCAAGCCGGCTGGGTGGATTTGTGGTCAGTTCGTACACCTGGAAAGAGGAGGATTATTCGAGTGGTCGCTCCTATGACAAAGCCACAATTACCATCCGGGTGCCGGCAGAAAAATTGGACTCTACCCTGGCTGAAATTCGAGCCATGAGTGCGAATGGTGCTGAGGGTGTCATCTCCGAGAGCCAGTCCGGGCAGGATGTGACCTCAGATTACGTTGATTCCGAATCGCGTCTGCGCAACCTCAAAGCTGCTGAAGAGCAGCTGATGAAATTGATGGAGAACACCACTGATCTTGAGAATACCATGGAAGTTTTTCGCGAGTTGACCAACATCCGCGAACAAATCGAAGTGCTGCAGGGTCATATCAATTACCTGAAAGAATCATCTGAACTTGCCTCGATTGCGGTCACGCTTGTTGCTGAAGCATCCTTGCAGCCGATTGAAATCGGCGGATGGAAACCCCAGGGCGTGGTGCGTGAGTCGCTTGAGAAACTGGTGCGCAATTTCCAGAACCTGGTGGATTTCCTGATCCGCTTCAGCATTACTTGGCTACCCTTCCTGATTCCGCTGGGAATTATCATCCACTTCCTGGTCAAAGCCCTGCGCAAGCGCTCTACTAATCAACCGGGCAAAAGCAAGGACATGGCTTCCCCAACTGCTGTGATAGAGCCCACTCCAATAGAACCCGAAGACAAGAAATAACCAAATCTATTTATCGAACAACCGCCCTTTTGCAGGGCGGTTGTTCTTTGTGGTCAGGGATGGAGGTAAAAGACGCGATCAATACCCAGCTAGTAGAACTTTTTTGTTACCAGGTTTTGCCTAAAAGGCAAGCTTCACACAGGTCTTCTCCGCAAAACTCAGCGCGATACTGATCAGTTTTTCAGTTTCCTGGATCCAATAAACCTCTTCCCCATCAACTTTAACTGCAGATGGGACGGATTGGCAATAAAGATAGATCATACCTTCTGCTTCATGCCCCAGGTCCAGCTCGAAGCTCAGGTTCGAGCCATCAAGCTGCCATGATTGCAGCTCAATCCCTTGCGAGACGTGCAAATCACTACCCAGGTAAGCAACATCCTGCTGTGGGCTGAGGGTCATCAGTCGCACTCCGTGGGCAGGCACTTGGTGGAAAACGTGTTCCGCATCCACTTCTGCCCATTCCCCCGTCCAAAACTCACGCATTAACCATGGCTGTCCGTCCAAACCAAAAACCTTCATATCCAGCGCAAGGTCTTGCGGCTCGTCCGACCAGTTAAAAAGCGCGATCACCTGCCGCTCGCCAGCTGGTGTTTGCATGGTCTGACGCAGGATGGAGGGCAGGGTCTTTTCGAACAGGTCAACAACTTGTGGATTCGGCGGCAAGACTGGTAACAAGCTTTGGGCAAGCCTCAGCCGGTCTTCACTGAGCTTGCTCATGTCGTCCGAGAGCAAAAGCGCTCCACCGCTCAGGCTAATGGCACTTGAAAGAGATTGCACTTCCGGCAGAGTGAGCTTCGAATCAGCCCGCACCAGCAGACAGTCCGGATCATTTACCCACCAATGGGGATCCATCGGTGAGCGTGTGATAATGTTCTGGATGGCATTACGGGCGCAGGGCATGTTTGGCTCATCGCGGAAAGGTTTTTTGATGCCGTAAGCGTTGGGCTCCCATTCCGGGCTGACGTCCGCGCTGATTCGCATCATATCAAATACCCCAATGCCGGAGCCAATCGGACAGCCACACCCCAGCAGGATAGTCTCACTGCCAGCTTCCGTACGGATCATTTCCAGTGCCTGGCGCAAGATCTGCGCGCGAGTTTTGGTTGTGTCATGATGTGACCCTGGTAAGGCAGCAGCGTAGAGGAAGTCCAATTTCAGATAGGGATACCCCCAATTCTTCACTGCGGTTTGGATCACGTCACGGACATATCCCAGCGAATCTGGATGGGTCAGGTCGAGCGCCCGCCCTAACCCGCCCCAGGCAAAGCCGCTGTTAACAGGACGGCCATTGGCTTTACGCAGCAGCCAGTTAGGATGCTGGCGGATCAACTTTGAGCGCGGCTGCAGGATGAATGGCGCCAGCCAGATGCCAGGCGTCAGACCTTCACGGCGAATGTCCTCAGAAAGATCAGCTACTCCCTCCGGGAAAGCAGGGTCAAACTCAAACCAGTTCCCAACGTTCTGCTCAAAGCCATCATCAATCTGGAAAAACTTGAGCGGCAGACGGGATCTCAATTGGCTCACAGTCTTTAGATTCTTGCGAATCTCAGCAGGGGTGATGTTCTGGAAGTAGTAATACCAGCTGCACCAACCAAGTGGCGTCTCGATGCGCTTCCTGACTTCGTTTTCGTGAGCGACGGCTTCAAAATAGGCCTTAAAAGGCTCTGGATCCGTGCTGTCAAAGAATTGCCATGCCAGCCAGTCACTGCCAAGGGTCGCTCCGCTGCGCAATTCGATCTTGTCCGCATTCGCCCAGACCTGCAGGTCCGGTTCGGGGTGCAGCGTGGAAACCAGTGATCCAAACTGCTCCTTTTGGGATAAAAATCCACATATCAACCCGACCTTTGCCTCGTGGTCAATGATCGCGCCGAACATGTCGGATGAAAACTCTGAGTTCTTTTGGGTAATGGGGGTGCCAACGTTGTAGAGCATTGGGTGTGCAAGATGCTTCAGCCAACTGCGCGTTTGTTTTTCACCCTGCTGCCAGGTTCCGCTGGGCGACCAGCTTTGCCAACCGTTGCTGAAAAAGGCGGTCTTTTGGGGGCGATTGTCCGAAAAGTGCAGCTCTCCCGCCTGCATTACGCCGAAGGTCATTTTGTCAGGATGGAAGACCTGCTCTGAGTGGTTGCGGATTTCCATGCGCTGCAGGAGTAGAGGCTCATCTACAGGCAGGGCAAATTCCACCAACCACTCCAGGTCAACGCTTTCCGCTCGATATACTGCGGAAACAATATCCAGAAGTCCATGTTTGGAGTCAGCCCGCTGTTCCTGGCTGATGGATTCGAGCCTTGCAGTCGGATGAAAGGCGCTGCTGCTGAAACTCAGGTTATACCCTGCGTTTTTCAAGCTCGCTCCAGGGAAGCGCCGACTTTCGAGGAAGAAAGTGCCAGCTTCAGGATTAAGCAAAAAATCCAGCCAGGAATTTGTCAGGCGGGTCACTTGGTGTACCATCTTTCCAGGATTTCGCTGAATGGGATTGGACCTTCGCGAAGCAGTTTTGGTTCATTGCCCATGCAGTCTATGATTGTTGAAGCTTGACCGCCTGTGAGTTTTCCTCCGTCCAGGACCAGGTCAACCAGTCCGTTGAGCTGCGCCAGCACGCCCTGGGCGTCCCGCGGGTTTTCGTGGTCTGAGAGATTGGCGCTGGTGACTGCCAGGGGACCAGTTTGATTGAGCAAGGCTAGCGCCACGGCATGGTCTGGCATGCGAACAGCCAGCCCGGGATAGGGCGTCAGATCCTGAGGTAAAGCGGCATGTTTGGGCAGCACCAACGTAAGCGCTCCAGGCCACCACTGTTCCATCAACTTGCCAGCCCGCTCTGGGAAATCCGAAATGAGACTGTTCAGCTGGTCTGGGCGGCTGATCAGGACCGGAATTGCCTTGGACATGGCACGTCCCTTGGCAGCATAGATTTTCTGCAGGGCGGTTGGAGAATGAGGATCACAGCCCAAGCCGTACAGCGTGTCGGTAGGGAAAGCGATCAATCCGCCAACGCGGACCACTTCACAAGCCAGATGGATGGCATCCGGGTCGGTGGCTGAAATGAGCTGAGTTTTCATAAGACCTCGATCCGCACCAGACGGTCCAGCCCAGCCAGGTCCTGCAACAGGCAGACACTCGCTTGCGGAAACGTTTCATTTGCCAGCGCGAGCGTTTCCGCGCCGAGAGTGGCTTCTGTTTCGAGCAAGACCAGGCCTGGGCAGTTCAGCCGTGGTGGCAGCTGCTCAAGCAACCGGCGAATCAGGCGTAAACCGTCTGCGCCGCCATCAAGCGCTAGCATTGGCTCATAATTGAGCGTGTTAACTTCCTTAAGTTTCCTGCTCGGGATGTAGGGCAGGTTGGCACAAACAAGATCAAACGATTGATTGCTGGAGGGTAACAAGTCCGTTTGCTCAAAAGTGATCTGGGCTTTGACCTGGTGGCTTTCAGCGTTTTGTTTAGCGATTTCAAGCGCTGCAGGTGAGAGATCGGTGGCGGTTATTGCAAGCAGGGGATTGCGCGTAGCCAATGTGATAGCGATACAACCAGAGCCTGTACCCACGTCTAGTACGTTTTTAGCGTCGGGGCGGATCTTTAGCCAATCCAGAGCTTCTTCTACCAGCAGTTCAGTTTCCGGGCGGGGAATGAGCACAGCCGGGCTGACGGCAAAATCCAGGCCAAAAAAGGCCTGCTTACCGGTGAGATAGGGTAGAGGTTCACCTTTCTGCAAACGGCTGACTAATTGCTCCAAGTGGGCTTTTTGCTCAGGATTGAGGTGCGTTTCGGGGTGTGCCAGAACCCAGGTTTTGGGTTTTTGCAGCACATGCGCCAGTAAAATTAGCGCCACCTGGTAGGGCTGCTCAGTGCAGTTGATTGCAGAGGGCAGTTTGTTTTCAATCATTGGTTTCGAAATTTGCCAGGCGTTCGGCTTCTTCGGCTTGCTGAAGCTCGTCGATGAAAGTATCCAATTCGTAGCCATCCATCACGCCAGCTAAATTGTACGAGGAGGTGTTGATGCGGTGGTCCGTCACTCGCGACTGGGGATAGTTATACGTGCGAATCTTCTCTGAGCGCTCGCCGGTGCCAATTTGCGAGCGGCGGGTAGCATCGAGTTCGTTTTGCCGCTTTTCCTGTTCCATCTCATAAAGCCGTGCTTTCAAGACGCTCATCGCGCGAAGCTTATTTTGCAGTTGAGAGCGTTCGTCCTGGCAAGCCACGATGATGCCAGTTGGCTTGTGGTGGATGCGCACGGCGGTCATGTTTTTCTGCACGTTCTGCCCGCCAGCGCCAGCCGACTTGAAAACATCAATTTCGATATCCGAATCAGGGATGTCGATCTCGATGTCATCGACTTCTGCCAACACCGCCACGGTGGCAGTAGATGTGTGAATGCGCCCTTGCGATTCGGTTTCAGGTACGCGCTGCACACGGTGCACACCTGATTCAAACTTGAAGCGCGAGTATGCTCCGCGCCCTTTAACCGAAAAAGTGACCTCTTTGTAGCCGCCAATACCCGTCTCGTTCGAAGAGATAATCTCGGTTTTGTAATGGTGGATATCGGCATACTTCAAGTACATGCGCAGCAGATCTGCTACGAATAAGCCGGCTTCATCACCCCCAGTGCCAGCTCGTATCTCAACGATCACGTTACGATTGTCGCGCGGGTCTTTGGGGATTAGCATGTTTTTAAGTTCAGTTTCCAACTCCTGCTGGCGAGATTTGAGCTCATCCAACTCAAGGTGTGCCATTTCAAGCAATTCACCTTCTGCGACGCTCATCAAGGCTTCGGTTTCTTCGGTCTTTGCCAGGTTTTCTTTATATTCACGCGCCAGGTTGACGATCGGTTCCAAGTCGGAGCGTTCTTTGGAAAGTTCCGCTATAAGCTGAAAGTCCGTGCCAGCTTCAGCCAGACGGCGGTCAAGTTCTGCAAAGCGGTCGAGGATTGCTTCAAGTTTATCTAACATAGGTTTGTCTCTCAATGATATCGGACTGAGATTATAACACTCCCATTCACCCTTTGCAGCCGCACATTCGTTCATCACATTCGTTCATCTAAAATGTTAATGACACTGTTTTGTTTTTCCTGTCAATGTATGGGTAATGGGGGACCTGTGGGAATAGTGAGAACATCGGGTTGATGCCTACATCAACCAGGATGACGTAAGGACAAATTGTAGGGTGTGTTGGCGTAAAGGAGCAGAGGAATTAAGAGGGTGTTTAAAAGCCAACTCACCGGTTGCATGTGAGGGTTTTGTGTTGGTGGGTTGGCTGTAAAGAGACTTGGGTCGTAAAAAGCTGTGTGACGCCAGCCCACCCTACGAATCATGGGCTGAGGTCAGATGGAATATGTACAAGATGTGCCTTCGTTCCAAACTGTGTAGGTTGATGCCTGCATCAACCATTGTGAGTGATGGACAAACCGATCAGGAAAAGGCAGGCCTTTTCCCTACCAGGTTGCTTGATTTACCATGCTTGAAACCCGGAGAAAAACTTGATTTCTATCAGACCAAACACAACCTTGAAGAACCTTCAGTAATATTATCATTTGGCTTAACTCTCCGCATCTCTCTCCACAGAACTCTTTCCGGCTTGCTTCCTCGTCAAGTAGGGTTGCCCCTGGTGATCCTATATCTACACAATGCGTATCAACGGTACAAAGCGCGTGTATAATATCGCCCAAGAATATCATGCAGCTCTATCTTATTCGTCACGGACAGTCCACTAATAACGCCCTCTCGGAAACGCAGGATGGTGTTTTTCCTCCCCGTGTCTCCGACCCAGTCCTGACGGCAAAGGGCGTGCGGCAGGCAGAGTTGCTTGCGGATTTTCTCGCCAGCTCTAAACCTGGAGAAGAGGACTTTTGGCGCGATCCCCAGAACAGGCTCGGCTTCAGATTAACCCATATTTACAGCAGCCTAATGCAGCGTGCGATCCAAACTGCCAGCATTATTGCCGATCGGCTCAATTTGCCATTGGTCGGATTGGCAGAGGTGCACGAAGTTGGTGGAATCTATCTTGAATCTGTAGTCAATGATGTCGTTGAGATCAGCCACGAGCATGGTGTAAATGAAGCCTTTCTTTCAACTCATTATCCTCATCTCACGCTGGCAAAGCCCATTGATAGAGAAGGGTGGTGGCCCGGTGGAAAAGAAGATCACAGTCTTCCACTAAAACGGGCACAAGGGGTGTTAAATTGGATCAAGGAACGCCATCTGGGCTCTGATGACCGCGTGGCGATTGTTACCCATGGCGGTTTCTACCACTACCTATTGCGAGCAATGCTCCAGATCTCCCCTGAGGATCCGGATAACCGCAAGCTTGGGTACAGTTTGATCTATAACAATTGCGCCATCAGCCGGTTTGACTTTGTGGATAACCGCATCCTGATGGTCTATCACAACCGCGCTGACTTCCTGCCGGATGAACTTGTCAGTTAATCGCATCATGTGAATTTTACGATTGTTGACCAACCTCGTGCCTGACTTTTACTGTTCCTTTTTTTCTTGCCGAGCAGTTCTCTTACTGAGTCCTGGAGATAAGAGTCTCCAGAGGTGCAAACCCAGGCAGTTAGAGACCAGCGCAACCTCTGGTAAAATTGCGGTTAAGAGCCCTGTTGAAGCAGAAAGTTATTAACAATGCCTGTTTACATCAATATCCTCATCATTCTCATACTTTTTTTGTTTAATGCTGTTTTTGCGATGTATGAGATTGCCATGGTCTCCTCGAAGAAGACGCGCCTGATAGCCCGCGCTGAAGACGGGCTGCAGGGTGCCTCTGTTGCCATGGAACTCTTGCAGGACCCCGACCAGCAATACCTGTCTGCGATCCAAATCATGATCACCCTGATCGACACCCTCGCTGGCGGTATCGGTGGCGCTCAGCTTTCGCGACCCCTTGCCGAGGTTTTTAAAGGCATTACCTGGTTGGCGCCTTTTGCAGAAATCGTTGCTCTGATTCTTGTGGTGATTGTGATCACTTATTTCTCCATTGTTATGGGTGAGCTGATCCCCAAACGCATCGCGGTCAGCAGACCAGAAGATGTTGTCACCAGGCTTTCTCCGCTGATCAAAGGCATGTCGCGCTTCCTGCGCCCGCTTACCAGGCTGCTGAGTGCCTCCACCAACCTTGGCATCAAAATCTTCAACATTGATGTCACCAAAGAGCCTGCCATTACTGAGGAAGAACTCAAGGGCTACATCCAGGAAGGGCGCCAGACTGGTGTCTTTGATGAAGCGGAGCAGACCATGGTGGATGGTGTTTTCCGCTTCAGCGACCGCCGGCTGGATGCCATTATGACCCCGCATACCGAATTGGATTGGATCGATCTGGATGACGATCACGACACGATCGTGAAAGAATTAATGGAAAGCAACTATTCCCGTCTGCCTGTCGCGCATGGCGATTTGGATCGTTCAGTGGGTATCGTCGACACCAAAGATCTGCTCGGTGTGGATATCCACGATCCGCAATTTAACCTTGAGGATTATGTCCGCCAACCATTATTCTTCCCGGGCAACATGCAGGCAGTCAAAGCGTTTGAGCAATTTCGCGAGACCGGTATCCATTACGCCCTGGTTTTGGATGAGTACGGGGGCGTGGAGGGGTTTGTGACTCTCTATGACGTGTTGGAATCGATTGTTGGGGATATCCCGCTCGATGAGTATGATAAGGATCAGGATGTTGTCCAACGTCCAGATGGCACATGGCTGGTGGATGGGTTGATCCCCATCGATGAGCTTAAAGAGATCATGAACGTTGATGAATTACCTGAAGAGGATAAGGCTGGTTTCCAGACCTTGAGCGGCTTTGTCATGAACCAATTGGGGCGAATCCCAAAGACAGGAGCACTCTTTGAATGGGATCACTGGCGGTTCGAAGTGGTGGACATGGACGGTCACCGCGTGGATCGGGTGTTGGTGACGGATCTCCTAAACAAGGAAAATCCTTCTGTTGAGATCTAAGCCTACGGCCGCCAACGGGTAAAAATAGCGTGCGAAAGCACATGACCAGCGCTTTCTTCAACGGTTACCAATTCGCCGGTGGTGAACTCCCCCTGTTTGCCAACAATCTCTTCCATCGCCTGGCGGGTTATCACTGCTGAAGCCGTGATCGCATAGGCGGTCAGGATCACAAACCCAGCATCTTTCGCAACCAGCGACCGACAGGCTTCGATCAGCTCGGGCATGCGTTTGAAGAAATCCCAGACCTCTCCGCTGGAACCGCGCCCAAATTTTGGCGGATCCATGATGATGCCCTGGTAGGTATTACCGCGTCGGGCTTCTCGCTTGATGAATTTCAGTGCATCCTCCGCTATCCAGCGAACAGGTTTATCTGCCAGACCTGAGAGTTTCATATTTAGATTTGCCCAACTGATGGCATGTTTGGAAGAGTCCACGTGGGTCACTTCAGCGCCTGCTGCTGCGGCAGCCAAAGTCGCCAAACCCGTATACCCGAAAAGGTTCAAAACCTTGAAGGGCTTTCGCGAAGCGCTGATACGTTCGGTCATCCAGTCCCAATGGCTTGCCTGCTCAGGGAAGACCCCCACATGTCGCGAGCTTGAAAGCTGCGCCTGAAATTGCAGATTACCATAAGAGAGCTTCCAGCTCTTTTCCATTGGATTGAGTATGGTCCACTTGCCTCCGTACTCCTGCTGTTCTTCCACCAGCAAAGCGTGCGCCTTTTTCCATTCACTGGCGGGCAAGGTCTTGGCCCAGATGGCTTGCGGACGCGGGCGAATGAGCAGGTAGGGACCAAAGCGTTCGAGCGTCTTGCCATCACCGCTATCGAGTAGTTGATAATCCTTCCAGTTGGGAGAGGCTTCGAGAATGAGTGGCGTTAAGTCAGCTTTCATAGATTTTCCATTTTTAAAAGAATACCTGAACCAGGTAACTGATGATCAGGGAGAAGGTGGTTGCAATTACCAATGAATCGTACACGATTTGGGGCATGCTGTGTTGATGGGGATTGAAGCGGTGCTTTATGAATGCGATAACGGCGCTGAGCAACACGATGAGCGACAATACCCAGTGGGGAATTACCTCAAAAACGACGAAGAGCATATAAGCCGAGCCAGAAGCGAATACCAACAGGATGATCAGCAACGGTCTGCTAAGAGGTCTGGTTGTTCTCTCTGAAGTCCAGGCGGCTAACAGGAATCCGAGTGCCAGAAGGAAAATTGTGAGCAGGATGGCTTCAGATTTCATTTTTTGAGCAGTGGCAAGGTAGCCCGAGAGTCCAAAAATAACCGAAAGCAGGGATTGGTGCTTTCCGAGACGCATCAGCGCGGAGTTCCCAAGCTTAAGATTGTGATGAGAAAGAGCAATTGCAACGAAAATTCCCAGTAAGTCAAGGGCGATGTTAAGCGGACCAAGAAGCGAGGCCAGGGCGAGGCAGAGCATTACTGTGATACCGCTCAGCGTACTGGCAAACTTCAGGGACACTTCCCCCGAGGCGATCGGGTTTTGCTGCAACCCATTCCTTTCAAATGCAGCGGCTGGGGCGGTTTCAATTTTTTGATAGATCACCGCGAAGCTGAACAACAGCAAGTTACTGAGAATCGCGATCCCAAGGCGCAGTTCGGAGCCCTCTCCGCCGGCAATACCGCCTAAAAGCGTTACCGCCAGCGTCGCAGCGAAGTAATCAACACGCTCCACCAATTTGTAAACCGATCCCAGGATTTTCATCACTCGTAAAGTATACCAAAGGAACCTGTTGAAGAACGTTTCACCAACCTTAGGTACCAACCTTAACCATTTCGATTCACTCGGGTTTAGAATAGCGGAGAGGAGAAACTAATGGACTTTAACCAAGAAATTGACCGTCGTCATTCTGAATCTATCAAGTGGAATCATTTCGCTGAAGATGTTTTGCCCATGTGGGTAGCCGATACAGACTTTAGATCCCCCGAGGCTGTCATTCGCGCTTTACATGAGAGAGTTGACCACGGCGTCTTCGGTTATGGTGCTCCCCCCAAGGAACTGGACCAAACAGTTCTTCAGCGTCTGAAGCGCCTCTACGATTGGGACGTTCAGGCGAGCCAAATCGGTTACATCCCTGGCGTTGTTACGGGGTTCAATGCGGCGATTCGCTCCTTCTGCGCACCGGGCGAAGCAGTTATTTACCAAACACCTGCCTACCCACCCTTTATCAGTTCGCCGGATTCGGCAAAATTACAGGGCGTCCAAAACCCACTCGTCCACGGGCAGGATGGCCGCTTCTATCTCGATTTCGAGCGATTTGAAGAACAAATTATCAGCGAAAATGTTCGCGCCTTCATCCTCTGCAATCCACAAAACCCCACTGGCAGAGTTTTCACACGCGAAGAACTGACCCAACTGGCGGAAATCTGCATCAGGCATAACGTTTTGATTATCTCCGATGAGATTCATTGCGACATTCTCTATGATGACCGCAAACACATCCCGATCGCCTCACTTTCCCCCGAGGTTGCAGCCAACACCATCACTTTCATGGCGCCAAGTAAAACCTACAACATTGCTGGTCTACATGCGTCAGTTTACATCGTCCAGAACCCCGGATTAAAGGAAAAACTGCAGACCTTCTGTAATGGATTGATTGGAAACCCTGGGGTCCTCTCCCTTACAGCTGCCCTCGCGGCGTATGCTGAAGGAGATGAGTGGCTTGCAGACCAGAACCGTTACCTTCAGGCGAACCGCGATTTCCTGGATGGTGCACTTCGCACCCACCTTACGGGCATTCACTGGAGCAAACCGGAAGCCACCTTCCTGGGCTGGCTGGATTGCAGCGAATTGGGCTTGGCTGAACCGCCCTACGAGTTCTTTCTGCGCGAGGCTCGTGTTGGTTTGAATGACGGCATTACCTTCGGCCCCCAGTACGGCGACTTCGTGCGCATCAACTTTGGCACCACCCGGGCAAACCTTCAGAAAGCTATCGACCGCATGCAAGCTGCGTTGGCAGCCCGCTGAGGCTGGTCATGAGCTCAGATTCCTACAGCTCTGATCAGAATTATCTGCGCCAGGTGCAATATCGCACAGCGGATAACCTCAACGCCCGTATCCAGATTCACAAGCGCTTCACAACCGGCACCCAGACCTGGGAAGACTTCATCTTCGAGCATCTTCCCGACCTGAGCGGTAAGCGTTTGTTGGCTTTGGGTTGTGGGAATGCAACTCAGTGGCGCATCAACCAGCATCGTTTTGCCCCGAATACCAGGATTATTTTGACCGATATTTCTGAAGGGATGCTGGCGGAAGCCCGTGGCGACCTGGAGGGCGATTCGCGTTTCACTTTGCTCTGCATGGACGCTTCCGAACTGGAATTTGAGGACGAGAGTTTTGATTTTGTGACTGCCAACCATATGCTCTATCATGTACCGGATATCGCGCAGACACTTGCAGAAGTGGCGCGTGTCCTCAAACCGGGTGGTAGGATGATGGCTGCCACCAATGGCGCGAATTACATGCTTGATCTCGACATGTTACTGACGGAATTCTGGCCTGTTTACGGTGGACTGCACACCATGTCGCTCAAGTTCAACCTGCAAAATGCCGCGGAACAACTCCAGCCGTGGTTTGGTCAGGTAGAAAAAAGGCTCTACACTGGCGATTTGTGGGTCACTGAAGCGTTGCCCCTGGTGGACTATGCCTTTTCGACACAAAGAGTGCAGCAGTTTATCCCCTTGGATCAGAAGGAACCGATGCGCGCGTATTTCCAAGCTCGCATTGACCAGTCAGGCGGGATCCTGATCCGTAAAG
>Ga0116184_10002943_pt1 | contig 14345 bp, 9 predicted proteins | sample AD_JPNNA5_MetaG_FD_89886 | JGI IMG/M metagenome (GOLD analysis project Ga0116184, IMG submission 89886) | Active sludge microbial communities of municipal wastewater-treating anaerobic digesters from Japan - AD_JPNNA5_MetaG | ecosystem: Engineered > Bioreactor > Anaerobic > Digestate | place... | reverse complement strand
AGTAATTGTTTCCACACATTATTTACAGCAATGAGCCTTGCAAGGAGCATACTTACGGTATGAATCCTGCGGGGCTCATTGATTTTCAGAACAAGCTGGGAATTACCTTTAACGACGACCAGTTTCTTGTTACCGCACTTACCCACCGTTCTGCCTCGAATGAGATGGACATTCATGTACATAATGAACGTCTTGAGTTTCTTGGTGATGCCATACTTGGAATGGTAATTGCTGAAACGCTCTACAGGGAGCTTCCTCAAAAACCGGAAGGCGAGCTGGCACGCATTAAAAGCATTGTTGTCTCGGAGCGAACGCTTTCCGATATCGGTTTTGCGCTGGGCGTTGATAGTCTCCTCATCCTTGGAAAAGGCGAAGAACTATCAGGCGGCAGGACAAAGCGCGCCCTCATCGCCGACGCAATGGAAGCCTTATTTGCGGCCGTCTATCTCGATCAGGGCTTTGAAGCGGCAAAAAAACTGATTCTTACGCTCTTATATCCCGAAATTGAAAAAGTGCTTCAGAATAAGCACCATCACGATTATAAATCACTCCTCCAGATTGTTTCACAAAAACTCTACAAGACCATTCCAGTCTATGTGATTAAATCAAAAACAGGACCGGATCACGATAGAACCTACAGTATTGCGTGCGTTTTTAACGGAAAGGAATTTTCTCCTGCATCCGGTAAAACCAAAAAAGAGGCAGAACAGAAAGCCGCAGAGCTTGCGTATCACGCGCTCATTAAAAAAGGCGGAAAGCTAGCCCGCGAACTAACTGAGGGGATGAAGTAGGCACCCTCACGCTATTTCACGGTTTTACATATTAAGTTTAATCCTATGAGTGTCAAATCGGGTTCTATCCTATCAAAAACAGAAACAAGCGGAGCGATGACTCTGTGAAGGCCGCCTGTTGCAATAACGGTGAGCGATCCCATCTCTTGCTTAAAACGGGCAACCATGTTCTCAACAAGCCCGGTATACCCAAGGACGATGCCGGACTGGATTGCCTGGATGGTGTTTTTACCAAGTACTCCTGGAGGTGCTTCGAGTGGAACTACCGGAAGCTGCGCGGTTGCTGAAGAAAGCGATGAAACTGCGGTAGCAAGTCCTGGAGCGATTGCAACACCGACTATTTTCCCCGAAGCATCAACTGCGGTAAATGTGAGTGCTGTACCAAAATCGATGATAAGACAGGCAGTTGAGCACAGGTTCCATGCTGCAAACGAATTAGCCACTAAATCTGCGCCAATTTCATCGGGTGCAATAATTTCTACAGGAAGTTTTCCATACAGTGCAGGACCCATAATAAGCGGTTGTTTTTGAAACAGGTGCACACAGAGCTTTTGCATAGCACCAGTGAGCTGAGGAACAACAGAACTTATGAGCGCTGTTTCAATGCGTGCAAAATCGACAGAACGTTCGGAAAGTAATGCTTTTACGATTACTCCATACTCATCTTCGGTTTTACCGGGAACGGTACGAATCCGCAATGTCGACACGAGTGTGTCCCCATCAAAAACACCACCAACAATATTTGTATTACCAACGTCTAAAACAAACTGCATGCTGCCATCTTCGAACAAAAGTGTTCTTTTTGTCAATATACATGATATCGACATTGTTACCAATATATTGTATAACCATACACGTCATGATTAAGGCTGTTGGGTTTGATATTGATGGCACCCTGTATCCTTCTGCATCGCTCTATTTGCGAATGGTGCCAAAAACGATTGGACACCTGATATTTCTGCTCAGATATAACTGGCTCCGCACACAACTCCGTAACGATTCATTTGTACGAAGATACGGGTTTGATACGGTAAGCAGTATCCAGGAATTTCACGAGAAAGAAGCTGAAACGCTTGCAAAGCACTTTGGCGGGAATTTTGACACAATCTATGAAATTATGGAAACCTGTATCTATCAAAAGTCAGAAACCATGTTTAAGCATATCAAACTGTTTAATGGTGTCGAAACGCTTTTGCAAACATTACAGGAGAGGGGAATACCAACAGGAGCTCTTTCCGATTTCCCAGCAGAAACAAAGCTCGAGTATCTTTCTATAAAAAATTATTTCAATGTAATTATGACGAGTGAAGCTACTGGAAAGCTTAAACCGTTTTCAGAGTCATTCATTAGGTTCTCAGAGGCTCTCGGTGTTGCTCCTGAACACATTCTCTATGTTGGCAATTCAGAAAAATATGATGTGCTCGGTGCTAAGACTGCTGGTATGCAGACCGCGCTCATCAAACGAAGCTGGAAACGTTCACAAGCTGATTTTGTTTTTTCGTCTTACAAAGAACTTGAAAACTATATTGTAACACACCTCTAAAACACTTCTTAATCGAACCATGCATCCTGGACAACCGGAAGTGCTTTTATTCTGCCAATGATGTCCTGGTTTGCAGGGCAGCTCAATGCGTTATTAGCTTTAACGGTTACCAGATGATTATTCTCTGGAACATGGAATAATATTGAGCATTGACCGCGCTGTTCCATAAGAATTTCTTTTAATGCATCAAGTGAATCTTCGCTTTCTATATGTGTAAGCGTTATATGTAATTCACGAACACTCTTTTGCTTTAGATCACTCGCATCAAGCACTCTGGAAACTTTGAAGGAAAGCCTATTTCGTGACGGATCAATAGAGCCTGCTAAAAACATTATGGAATCTAGTATAAATTTATTTCTAAACTGCTCAAGCTCTTTTTCAAATACAACGATATCCATAACGCCGTCGTAACCTTCAATTTTGCCGAGCGCCATTGGTTTTCCTGTTTTGCTCCGTATTTCCTTAAAATCGATTAATTGTCCAATGAGGGTATATTCTTTTGATGGAGAAGCACGCTCAGGATGCAAAAAATCTACCGAATTGCATCGTTCATATACCTGACGAAACTCATCGAGTGGATGTCCTGAAAAATAAAAGCCTAAGTATTCTTTTTCAAACTTTAAGAGTTCCTGATAGCTGTATTCTTCAATTGGTTCCCAGACAAATGGAGGAAACCCTTCACAGCTATTGATATCAAACAAGTTGCCGGTTTCACATATTTCGAGTTTTTTCTCAACATAGCTCACCGCTTTTTCAAGATTGAGGAGGAGTTCCCTCCGGTTATGCCCGAGACTATCAAAACAGCCTGTCTTAATTAAAAACTCAAGTGTGCGTTTATTGCAGGCTTTAATGCCAACACGTTCAAGAAAATCAAGAAAATCTTTGTATGCGCCACCTTTCTGCCGTGTTGCAACTATAAGCTGTGCGACACTTTCCCCTACTCCCTTGATACCAATGAGACCATAGACGATTTCTCCATTGCATACTGTAAAATTATCTTCACTAATGTTCACATGGGGAGCTTTTACTTTTATTCCAAATGTTTTAGCTTCTGCAATGTACTGGGTTAATTTATCTATATTATTTACTTCATTGGTAAGGTTAGCAGCTAAAAATTCAGCAGGATAGTGAGCTTTGAGCCAGGCTGTCTCGTATGCCAGAATTGCATAGGCAGCAGCATGGCTCTTATTAAACCCATACTCAGCAAATGGAACAAGAATATCAAAAATACGTTTTGCATCTTCTGCTTTATAGCCTTTTTTAACAGCCCCTTCGATAAAAGGTTTTTCTTCCTGCGCAAGAACATCGGCTTTTTTCTTTCCCATAGCACGGCGGAGCACGTCAGCACGGCCGAGCGAATAGCCGGCTATTTCCTGAGCTACCTGCATGACCTGTTCCTGATACACAATTACGCCGTACGTTTTTTTGAGGTACTTCTCAAGCGATGGATGCGGATACACAATCGGTTTTCTGCCAAACTTGCAGTCGATAAACTGAGGAATGTACGCCATTGGTCCTGGCCGGTAGAGCGCATTTAATGCAATAAGCTCTTCTATTGAACGCGGCTTTGCCTGAATCAAAATCTGTTGCATGCCCTCTGATTCAAACTGGAACACACAGACACTCTTTCCATCGCCGAGCATATCAAACGTTGCATCATCATCCTGTGGTATTTTTTCTATATCGATGTCGATACCCTGTGATGCTTTAATGAGCGACAGCGTGTTTCCTATGAGCGTAAGCGTTTTGAGCCCCAGAAAATCCATTTTTACAAGGCCACATGCTTCAATCTGATCCATAGTATATTGTGTCAATACCGCTCCGGATTTAGGATCTTTATAGAGCGGTACAAAATCGATTAGTTCCCATTTTCCTATTACGACACCAGAAGCATGTGTGCTTGCATTGCGTTTTTTGTTTTCCAGTTTTCGTGCAATCTCAAAGAGTTTCTGGTATCGCGGATCCTGCGCTTTTTCTGCAAGTGCTGGTGATAGCTCGATTGCCTTGTCAATTGTTATTTTTTGTTCTTCTGGAACCAAATCGGTAATGCTGTTTGCTTCATCAAAACCGATGCCGAGTGCACGCGCTACATCTTTTACAACGGCTTTAGCCTTGAGCGTACCAAAGGTTATGATCTGTCCAACAGAGCTTTCGCCATATTTTTCCTTAACATAATTGATAACACGCTCACGATTCTCGTAACAGAAATCGACATCAAAATCGGGCATGGATATTCGCTCGGGATTGAGAAAGCGCTCAAAGAGAAGATCATACTTTATTGGATCGATATTGGTTATTTGTATAGTGTATGCTACGAGTGACCCTGCCCCAGAACCGCGGCCAGGACCAACAAGTATACCATTGCGTTTTGCCCACCGTATAAAATCAGCCACAATCAAAAAGTAACCGACAAAATCCATAAAAATAATTATCGAAAGCTCATAGTCAAGCCGTTCGACAAGTTCCGGTGTTATAGTTTGATAACGCTCTGAAAGACCCCTGTTTGAAAGCCAGACAAGGTAGTGCGTCACCGGATCTTTGAGACGAACTGCAAGCTTGTTGCGTATATCAGCTGCAAGCTCGTCAGTCCCCATTTTACCAGCACGGGGATCCCAGCGCACGATAACCTCATTGCTCATCGCATCATAACGCTTCTGTATTCTTGCGACATTTTCCTCATTTTGCACGCGAAGTTCAGGTGTAAACTCATCCGGGATTTTGTATTCGGGAAGTAGTGGTCCAGGAGCAGGGAATTTAATCGAAACCATTTCATTTATGAGCAATGTGTTCGATAGCGCTTCTAGCACTTCACTGAACAGTTTTTGCATTTCCTCAGCAGTTTTGAGATAGAACTCATCACCGGGAAACCTCATGCGTTTTTCATCGGTTACTTTTGCATTGGTGCCAATACAGAGTAAAACATCATGGGCTTCTGCATCAGATTTTTCGGTATAATGAATATCGTTTGTGGCTATAAGCGGAATTGAATTACGATGACCAATGTCGACAAGCGCCCTGTTTACAATAAATTCTTCTTTAATACCGTGATTCTGCAATTCAAGAAAAAAGTTTTCTTTACCAAAAAGCTCGCGATAGCGAAAAATGAGAGCCTCAGCTTCTTTATGTTTATTTTCTATAATAAGAGATGGTATTTCTCCTGCAATACAGGCTGTGCTGCAAATAAGATTATCATGATACCGCTCCAGAAGTTCCCAATCGATTCGCGGTTTACAGTAAAAGCCTTCGAGGTATGAATACGTATTGAGGTACATTAAGTTACGATAACCTGCTTCATTTTTTGCTAATAAAATAAGGTGATAGTATTTATTTCCTGATTCAGAGCCTTTTTTTTCATGACGGGAATGCGGTGCTACATAAAATTCACATCCAATAATCGGATTTATTCCCTGTTCTTTACACACTTTATAGAAAAGATATGCACCAAACAAATTGCCATGGTCGGTTATGGCAAGACCGGGCTGTCCAAGACTCTTAGCTTTTTTAACGAGCGAATCAATACTGGCAGCTCCATCGAGGAGTGAATAATCGGTATGGTTGTGAAGGTGAACGAACGACATAGCAAAAAGTATAGCAAGGAGCGTTCTACTGGTAAAGTAGAGCAGTCTTTGATACAATCGGTCTATAAAAACATGTTCTTGAGGAATAGTCCTTGTGACTATTTCCTTATAAAATAAGGAGGTATGATGTTTGATGTAATTATTATCGGGGGAGGACCCGGCGGATATGTGGCAGCAGAAGAAGCAGGACTCTTAGGACTTAAAACAGCACTCATTGAAAAAGATGCGCTGGGCGGAACCTGTCTCAATCGGGGATGCATTCCTACAAAAAGTATGCTCAATAGTGTAAAGCTTTATAAGCATGCACAACACAGCGGTCAGTTTGGTATCACAGCAGAGCATGTTGCTCTCGATTTTTCTGCTCTCATGAACTGGAAAAATCAGAGTGTCACAAAGCTTGTTTCTGGTATTGAGTTTTTAATGAAAAAACACAGCATAACAGTCTACAAAGGGACTGGAACCATACTCGAGCCACACAAAGTTTCCATCGCTGAGACTGGCGAAGTTTTAGAAGGAAAACACATCATTATTGCAAGCGGATCAGAGCCTGCACTTCCTCCCATACCCGGTATCAAAGATAATGACTGCATACTCACAAGTGATTCGATACTTACTATTCAGGCACTGCCTGCATCGCTCTGTATTATCGGGGGCGGTGTTATTGGTATGGAATTTGCTAATTTCTTTGCATCAGCAGGAACCGAAGTCCATGTTATAGAAATGTTACCAGAAATTCTTCCCTTTATGGATGGAGAAGCAGTTTCTGTCTATAAACGCACACTCCGCACCATAGATATTCATACGGGAGCTAAAGTGCTCGAAATCAAAGATAATAGTGTTATCTTTGAAGAACAGGGAACGCAAAACACCATAACTGCAGAAAAAATTCTCATTGCTACTGGAAGAAAGGCTGTTTTTGATAAATCACAGTATGAAGCGATGGGTATTGCCTGCACCAATAAAGGTATTACTGTTGATGATTACTGTCGCACATCGGTTCCGGGAATCTGGGCAATAGGCGATGTTACCGGACGAGCTCAGCTCGCGCATACTGCGAGCGCAATGGGTAGAGCCGTCTCCCTGTTTATTGCTGGTATCGAAAAGCGGAACGAAAAGCCGGAAGCCTCACGGATCCGTATTCCCTGGAACTATTTCCCCTGGGTCGTATACGGAGAGCCAGAATGTGCAGGCGTTGGTATGACAGAAGCGCAAGCTATAGCTTCAGGCATGGAAATTGTAAAAGCAAGCATACCCGCTCGCTCGAACGGCCGCTTCCTCGTGGAACAGGGTCAGACTGGTCATGGACTTTGCAAGATGCTTGTAGATAAACGAACGGAAGTGGTAATCGGCGTGCATCTCGTGCTGCCCTATGCTGGAGAAATGATCTGGGGTATGCAGTATGCGCTGGCTCACGGGGCAACCGTGTATGACATTGCGCAAACGGTATTTCCGCATCCCACGGTGAGCGAAATTATACATGATGCCGCTATAGCCTGCATTGGCGAGCTGCATCATTAAACGACTAGATAAGATCGGCAAATACAGCGCCCACGAGACCTGCAAGTTGTGCCGGTGCAAGGAGTACCTGTACTCCTCGCTTACCGGCACTCACCGATAGAGTATCCCACACGAGCGCTGTTTCATCGATATACGTTGAGAGTTGCTTCTTCATTCCAATAGGCGAACAGCCTCCCCGCACATATCCTGTCACCGGTTCTAGTTCTTTGAGTGGCAGCATTGCAATAGATTTTTGTCCAGCAGTTTTTGCAGCTTTTTTAAGATTAAGCTCACATGAACCTGGAATAACAAACACGATATGAGTTCCATCGCCACCCAGGGCAACCAGTGTCTTAAAAACACGATCCAGTTCCAGACCAATCTTCTGTGCAACATACTGTGCCGAAAGGTCATCTTCATCGACAGGATACGTTAACACATCATGCGGAATCCGCTTCTGAGCAAGCAAACGGGTAACATTGGTTTCCATATTACAACATTAAGCATTTTTCCTATCACTGTAAAGATGGCGTTTAGTACATTCTGTATGCATTAAATTACATGGATATAAAATGACTATGAAATACTTCTTGAAAATAAAAAAATGTAAAATTATACTTTACATGAGCTAATGTTTTGTAAAGATACCAATTTTTAAGGAAAATCACATGCGACAAACCGCTGTTTCATTTTTAGAGAATGTAGCAGAAATTTCTAAAATAAATTATTTTTTGCACGATCTATACAAAAATCTCAATGAGAAGCTTGATTCACTTATTTTATACGTCGATAGCGAAATTGCCATTGAACCTGACTCTATCAATTTAGAAAGCAAATGGATTCAACAAACAAGACCAATAATACGCTATTATGAACATTCTACTACGCACAGAGCAACATGGGAAATACTGGAAAAAACGTTAATTAAGCATGTGCAAACAGAGCGAGATTCCGTAATACACATTAATTCAATGTGCAAATCACATGTATTGCATTCAATGTTAATTCTTTCATATTATCTTGGATTTATACCAAAACCATCTACTATCTGGACTGGCTTAGAATCTACAGAAGGCATACGTTTTTTTCCAGTAAGCTTACCAATTAAGATTTCATTTACTTCCTATGCTTCAGATCATGTAGAAACTAATTTCAAAGCTCTATATAACAAAAATGTTCTCGAAAGTCCCAATCTCATAGAAGCGCTTGATATTATTAATGCATGCTGCCAAATACCCGAAAGCAACCTACTTATTCTCGGAGAAAAAGGTACAGGTAAAAGCAGAATAGTTGAAGAACAAATTGGTCATATAAAAAACAAGATAGTTACCACTATCGTATGTGGATCATTGAACCGCGAACTAGCAATGAGCCAGTTATTCGGATACGAAAAAGGAGCATATACTGGTGCTATCAAGAGTCAAGCAGGTTTAGTACAAGAAGCAGAAAATGGAATATTATTTTTTGATGAAGTTCAAGATTTGCCAAAAGAAGTGCAAAGAATGCTCGTCAGATTTTTACAGGACAAAGAGCACCGCTACAGACCGGTAGGTTCAACAAAGGAATTTTGCTCAAATACAGAACTGATATTTGCATCACATTTATCATTAGAAGCTCTACGAGAAACTATTGACGATGATCTCTTTGACCGGATTAGCCTTGTAACCGTTGAAATTCCACCATTGCGATCAATTAGAGCTGATATTCCAACAATTTGGAAAAGTGTCTGGAAAGAACATAACGTTATACTTGAATTCCCTGATGCACCTAATAATGATTTGCTTCAGGATTATTTTTCTACAGATATGCTTGAAGGTAACTTACGTACGCTTGTAGCATTATGTAAAATGATCAACATTTTTTATATTCAGACAAAAGATATAGAAAAATCATGCGAACTTGCTATTTATTCACAAAAAAATAAGAAATATTCAAATTCGAAAGATAGCGTAGATTCATCATGCAATACACATTATGTTATTGATTTTTCTAAAGATCTAAAAACTATGACACAAGATTTTAAGAGAACTATTATTACCAGACTCTACCAACAGGCATATACAAACCAGCAGATAGCAAAGATTCTTCAAATTGATGAAAAGACCGTTAGGAACATACTATCAGGAAATTTTTCCTGATTTTAGGATTTTTTTCCTGAATCTCTTATATTACTCCATACTAACTTGCGATTAATTTCATCAAATAGCACCAAATGTATTACTATGCAAATAAAATTATATGTTTTTTTCGTGTATAGTTTGGCATGTTTTTTGCTACATAGCTTATAGAAAGGAGGTGAGTTATGAGTTTATCAAATATCAATCTTAAAGTAGTAAAGATGGTTGGTAGCAAAATACTCATTGTTATTGAGTTGCAAAACTCTCAAACTCTGTGGGGAAAACCAATTACCATCAATTACTCCAACATGTATTTGCATATTTCATCAACCTTAAAAGACATAGGACATTCAAAAGTTCCGGAATTTTACTATGACGTACAATATTTGGCATTTCCTAAAATATTGGAATTTGTCAATGGGAATATCGGCTTTGGCTATTGGCTAGATAAGACCAATACATTTATTGATTCCGGTACTTTTGAAGTAACAATTCCTACAAGTGCTTCAATTTCCTACGATGAATTTATCAGAGAGAAAATTGAACAACCACAAGAAAACACTAGAAATAACAAGGAGGATACTATGAACAATAACGATTATATTAAAGGAAGAACTTTTGATGTGTTTCCCGAAGAAACCGATAGAAGATTTCTTTTCGACTACTATCTCTTTGACATTGACACTGACGAAATTATAGAGCATGGCGCGATTATCGCATCAGGAAGTACTATAGATGAGGCAACAAAAGATGTAATATCAAAAATGCAGAAAAAGGTAGGCAATAAGATTTCAGAGCATATTAAAGTTCATTTGAATTACATAAATAATTTTAAAAAGCCACAAAAAGAAGACAGTACGCTTGAAAAATTATCTCAAGGCATAGCTCGTATGCTAAATGAAGCACTTAATAGCAATAAATAAGGAGACTAAAACTATGAAAGAACTCTGGGATTCTTTGGAAATTGATTTACATAAAAAGAATCTTAATGAGGCAATGCAAATTGTAGAAAAAAGCATTGAAAACTTTAAATTACAGAGCAAATCACTTGTTTTCATTACTGGTAAAGGTCTTCATTCAAGGAATAAGCAACCAGTTATCAAGCCTGAACTTGAAGGCTACCTAAAACGAAATGGATTCTGGTGGTCACACCCAAAAACTCCAAGCGGGCTTACAAATACTGGCCGCTACACTATAAAAACTTTTGCAGAGTATTTAGACTAATTTTGAAAATTCGTATAATAGTAAAAAATGGCTGCCTTTTGGCAGCCATTTTTATTATTCCTTGATAACTATCACTTTACGAATTTCGTCTATGCCTGGCGCGACTACTCGAATAAAATAGATGCCGCGTGCTACAGGGAGTCCTGCCATGTTTGTTCCATCCCAGACAAAATTGTACGTGCCTGCGCCAAGTCTTCCTCTGTGTAGCGTGGTAACAACATCTCCATCTAAGGTGAACACCATTACAGTTACCTGTCCTCCCTGTGCCAGGTCAAGCTGTACGGTAGTCCGCTCACGTTTGAGAACGTTAATAACGTTATTGAGAATCGTAACACCACCCTTTTGCTTGATTACATCTTGAATCTTTATCTCCCAGAGTGCAAATGAGCGCGGATCACCCGGCACTGCTTCTCGAGCAAGGAACAGGTCTCCGTAGCGGAAAAGGAATCCAATCGTTGTACCGGAAACCATATCAGAATCGGCAGAGGGTATTAAGAAATTCCTGTTTGTTGATGGTAGCGGTGCAATGAGGAAGGGAGCAAGCGAGCGTGCATCGGTATTAGGAGCTCGGTTAAAGCCTGGCTTATAGACCGGGAGCCAGTACTGTAATGAACTGTCTCTTCCGGTAATGCTGAATATCAATGAAGAGTCAGGTGGGAATGCGCCATCAAAATACATGGTAAGTGGAATTGCTGCTAATGCAGCATCAGTGTAGGAAGCGGTTCGTGATATATCGAGTGCCGTGTAAATTGTGATATCACGATCATAGAGCCTGCCTGTTCCATCGAATACACGCAACGTGCCTAGCTGGCTCACCGTAAGCGAGGGATCAGAACCTGGAGCATCTGCATGAATGCCATCGCTTGCTGCAACAACATTAACAACGCCCATGCCGATATCTACAGCACGCCTCGAGGATGAATCCGCCTGGTTGCTGCGCAAATCGATAATTGTGTTTTGGAGGTTCATCTGTAGATACAGCATATCGCTTGCTGTAATGGCTCTATCGAGATTGAGATAGCAATCAACTACACCGCCGCCTACTAAATTCAAGACAGTTACTGAATTGATTCCAAAAGCATCGGTACCGCTTATAGCAAAGTCAGCTGGAGCTAAACTCGTTGTACCCGGGAAAGGTCCCTGTAATATAGGTTCAGTAAACACAACATAGAGTTTTGTGTCTCCCTCGATTGCTGTTGTCAACCTGATACGGGGCGGAATTTTCTCAATACAGGCTTTTTCAGGTGAAGTAGTGTATGTAGGAAGTAAATTACCTGCAAGGTCGGTAATGAGCCCTATTGATGAATCGTACTTGAAATAAAACTGGCTTGTGTTTTTCCAATCATCACGTAAATCATTATTTAGTATAGTAAAAAATCTATCATCCTTAACATTCTTAGGTACAAAATATTTATCAAAATATGGCGCCTGTACCTGTGTTGTAAATGAATCACCACCATACCGGTAACCGATACTGGCATCATCTGAACGAAACTCAAACGCAGCAGGTGATGTTGGTATTGTACCGGTTGTAGGATAGGTTATACTGGTATCACGCACTGCTTCAGAAGCACAAATTTCAAATGCCTCTATCCGTGTTTCACCTCCAGTATAAACATATGGAAGAATATCGAAATCGTCCTGGAGGCTATTATAAACAATTTCAGGAGGCGCTGTATCCCACGTTCCACTGACTGAAACTGTAGCTTTTGAATAATTATTAGAATAGGTCACTCCTCCTGAAGCCCCCGGAATTGTAATAGTCGACGCCAAATTGTCCAGAGCAGGCTCTAATGGATTACCATCATCATCGGTTATAAAATTATTATACATAGATTGGAAATTTCCTGTTGGTGCAATTGTGCCTGGTTCAAAATATCCTGGCCAATAGAGGTCTGAGTCAGATACAAACGACCAGCCTGCAACAGAAATATAGAGGCCATGCGCTCCATAAGCATTGGGTCCAGCCCGATAGAGGCCATTAACTTCGTAGTCAGCTGCGTTCACAGGATCGCGCGATTGCAATGATACCGTGCCATTCACAGTTCCGTATCCTGTAATGGTAAGAGTTCCGTTACCCGATATATGCCCGCCGTGTTCTAAAGTTGCTGCAAACGAGTTCTGACTTTTTACATTTTGCGCGCTCACAGGCGCGCTCGCATCTGCAATGGTAAAGCCAGAGTTTGTGCCAATATTTACTGGCTCTGAATACTTAAGCTGGATATAGTTGTGTCCGTCATAGTTCTGATATGAGGCAGTGCTGTGCGCGGCCTGCCCTATGCTCACTGCTACGAGTACTGGCCGACAGCGATCCACTGTAGCGGTATATGCTGGTTGCCCGTTAAAGTTATAATTTTGTACCATGGTTTTGCCATCTGCAGCGTAGAGCACGCCTTTAAGGAGAGCAATATCTGCTGTAGCAGTACGATGATTATTTGATCTATCTGTGCTAATGGCAACGACGGGCGAATTTCCTGTAGCGTCGGTATTCCATTTGCCTGAAGCTTTAACAAAGAAATACTGCAGGTCGCCTGCTCCGTCTGTGGAAACTGTACATCCAGCGTCTGTGTAAGTTCCTGTTATGGTATAAGTAAGGTTATTGATGCCGGCGCGCAGCGTAGAGCCAACTAGCGCTGTAGAAATTTCATTGTTGGAATTTTCAACAGGAATATTGAATTCGACACGGATAACATCATCGTATACCGTCGCCGCCCAGTTTATCGATGGCCAGTTAAACTGCCAGTTTGTGTTTCCGCCACCATTCACGATTGCCTGCCCCGCGGTCGCGGCAGCAACAAAACCGCTGGTAGCTGTCACATTCTGCGCTGTCATGTTGAAGGCGACAGCATATGGCGTGCCCCACTGATTCGCGGTAACGGCATTTGTCGTATTGAATAAAGGATTCGAATTCGCGTTTGCCGGAATATTGAGCGTACAGGCACCCTGGTTCATACTAACGCCGTTATCATAAAAATTTCCTCCGACTGTAAGTGTTGAACCGGCAAGACCACCCGCGGCGAAAGCTGCGTTTGGAGCAGTTGAGAACAGACCAGTCCCAGCGTTGTATGTTCCGCCAGCGGGATAGTAAACGAGCGTTGGTGCTGGAAAGTACGCATAACGCGTATCGGCTCCTGTCCATTCAATATCATCAGGGCTATAAGCAGCCCCCCAAAGGGCAAGATTTGCGCTGGTCGTGACTGTCCTTCCCGCGATATTGAGATTCCCCCGGTAGAAGTACAGATTCCGGCACGACAGATTCGCGCTAAGTACAAGGGTCGCGCCATTATGATCCAGAAACATATCAGTATTTGGCAAGCTGATGCCAGCACCTCCTGCCTGCCATGTACCGCCACCTGTAACCCGCACTCCCTGCGCGACAGCGCTCCAGGTCTGGGCACCTGTACTGGTTATATTTGCATTGCTTATGGTAATTGCTCCCGTTGCTGTAGCAGAAATTGTAGTGCCTGCGTTCATGGTATTGTTGATTGTGAGTGTTGTGCCCGTCGAACTAAAGCCACCGGGCGCTGTGATTGCTCCATTGAGGTCTATCGCTGAACCTGTGAGATTCATTGCGCCCGTAAGTGTCACTGTTCCT
>Ga0116184_10002941_pt1 | contig 14348 bp, 10 predicted proteins | sample AD_JPNNA5_MetaG_FD_89886 | JGI IMG/M metagenome (GOLD analysis project Ga0116184, IMG submission 89886) | Active sludge microbial communities of municipal wastewater-treating anaerobic digesters from Japan - AD_JPNNA5_MetaG | ecosystem: Engineered > Bioreactor > Anaerobic > Digestate | place... | reverse complement strand
GGCGGCCACGAACAGCGCGCCATAGATGCCGTTGCCGCGATGCGAGATAACCGCATCCAGCGCGGCAAAGCGGCAGGCCGCGAGCGGCCGCCCGGGACACAGCAGCCCCCAGATCTCGGCGCGCATGGCCGCGCCCACCCACTCACCAAAGCGGTTGTCCACCAGCGCGCTTTGCGGCGGCAGCAGCCCCTGCCGCAGGTTGGCCAGGGCCACTCCCTCGGCCGTGAGGCCCAGCGGCATCAGCGCCAGCCACTCTTGGGCGAGCTGCACCGAGGTGAGCCCGGGGCCGTACTTTTCCAGCGCATGCAGGCTGATGACCTGAAAGGTGCTATCGTCGTTCCGCGTGGCCGGGGGCAGGGTCACATAGCCACGTAGGGCGCCGTACTCGCGGGCGATGGTCTCGCGGCTTTTGTTCTCCAGGGGCAGGCCCAGGGCCGCGCCGGCGGTCAGCCCCAGCCAGGAATTGAGCACATCGCGCTCATAGTCGACCGGGTTGTAGCGGGGCAGGGGCAGGCGGGGCAGTTGGCCCAGGAACTGCGCCGCGTCGTCTGGCTCGTCGTAGGGCCAGTCGGGGCGGCGGGTCAGCGGCAGGCGGGCAGCGGCCAGCACCGCCTCGGCCTGGGCCAGCGCCTGTTCGGCGTGCCCCAGACGCAGCAGCTTTTCGGCGCGGCGCTGTGCCTCCTCCAGCGGCGCGACGTCGTAGCCGCGCTGGCGGACGTCCTCTACGGTGTATCTGCCCAGGGCAACAGCCCACTCGGGCGCAGGTCGGTCGGCCATGGCCCTCCTAGCCCTTGAGCGCGCCCTTGGTCAGGCCTTCGACGATGAACTTTTGCAGGGCGAAAAAGATGATCAGGATGGGCAGAGAGGCGACAATCGAAGCGGCCGAAAAGCCGGTCCAGTTCTGCGAGTACTTGCCGGTGATGTAAAAGCGCATGCCCAGCGCGATGGGCCGCAGCTCGGGCCGGAAGAGGATGACGCTGGCCAGCAGGTACTCCTGGAAAAAGCCGATAAAGTTGAAAAAGAAGACCACCACCAGCATCGGCGTGGCCAGCGGCAGCACCACCCGGGTGAAAGCCTGCCAGTAGGTGGCGCCGTCGATGTAGGCCGCCTCCTCCAGGTCGCGCGGGATGGACTCGAGGTAGCCCTTGAGCAGCCAGGTGTTAAAGCCAATGCTGCCACAGCCATAGACGATGATCAGCCCGAGTAACTTGTCCAGCAGCCCCAGCACCTGCAGCAGGCGAAACAGGGCGATGATGGACATAATGGCCGGGAACATCTGCAGCAGCACGAGTACCAGCAGCCCAAAACGCCTCCCCGCAAAGCGAAAGCGCGAAAAGGCATAGGCCATGGTGGTGGTCAGCCCCACCCCCAGAAAGCTGGCCGGCAGACAGATGATCAGGCTGTTCTTCATCCACAGCAGAAAGTCCGTGCCGCCGAGGTGCCCGTCGCGGAAAAAGAGCTGGCGGTAGTTGTCCCAGGTCAGCTTGGCCGGGATGAGGCCGCCGGAGTAGAGGCTCACGCCCTGGCTGAACGAGGCCGCCACCACCCACAGAGCGGGAAAGAGGGTGAGCAGGCAGGCGACCACCAGCACCAGCCGGTTGAGCAGCAGCAACAGGGAGCGCTTGAGGGTGGGCTTGCTCATTGGTCCACCTCCGCAAACACGCCGGTGAGCCGGCTGTTCAGCACGGTCAGCAAGCTGGTGAACAGAAAGATGATGATGCCCGTGGCGGCGGCCAGCCCATAGTTCTTGGTCACATCGCCAAAGGCCAGCTTGTACATATAGGTGCCGATGAGGTCCGTGGCGCCCGGGGCCCGCGGGTCGATGGCCACGATGGGCCCGCCGCCGGTCAGCAGGTAGATCACGCCAAAGCCGGCAAAGTTGCCGGCAAAGCTCGTGATCAACAGCGGCAGGGTGGACTGCTGGAGCAGTGGCAGCGTGATGTGGCGAAAGGACTGGCTGCCGCTGGCGCCGTCCAGCGCCGCTGCCTCATACAGGTGGGCATCGATGCACTGGAGCGCCCCCAAAAACACGGACATGGTGAACGGGTAGGCCAGCCAGAGGTTGACCAGGATGCAGGCCACGCGCGCCCAGGTGGGGTCGGTGAGCCAGGGGATGGCCTTGATCCCCACGAGCTGCAGCACCTGGTTCACCTGGCCAAAGCTCGTGTTCAGCAGGCCGCCCCAGACCATCACCGTGAGGGTGGCCGGCAGGGCCCAGGGGTAGATGAGGATGGTGCGGTAGAGGCCGCGCTCGCGCAGGCGGGGGTTGTTCAACAGCAGCGCCAGCACCAGGCCCAGCGCCAGGTTGAGCAGCGTGGTGAGCACCGCCCAGGTCAGCGTCCAGGTCAGAACGCGGACAAAGTTGCCCCGGTCGACGCCCACGAGAATGCGCCGAAAGTTCTCCAGCCCGACGAACCGAAAGTTGCGCAGGTAGCGCGTGCTATAGTTGGTGAAGGCGATATACACACTGTACACAATGGGCATCAGGGTGAAGACGAGCACGGCCAGCAGCCCCGGCGCCATCAGCAGATAGGGGTAGGCGCGCCTGGTCCACCTGGAGCGGGTCATGGCTTTCTCCTCCCAGTGAGCAGGCGGCCTTCCCGTCGGTCAGCGACCCCGGGGAAGGCCGCACTTGATCCTGACGTTACTGGCCGGCAATGGCCGCCTTGACCACCTCGGAGGCTTCGGACAGGGCCTGGGCCGAGGTCTTGTCGCCCTTGGCGGCCAGCTCAAAGGCGCTGTTCACCGGCACCCAGACCAGGCCCATCTCGGGCACGTTGGGCACCGGCTGCGAAAAGCCGACCTGCTCGATGGCCGCTACGATGTTCGGATTGCCGGCGATGAGCGGATCGGCGATGGCATCGAGGCGCACCGGGATGTTGCCCTGAGACGACTTGAACAGGGGCACGGCCAGGTGGCCGCCGAGGTAGACGGCCAGCTCGGCCGCCGCCTGCTGCTGCTTGCTGTAGCCATTGATGGCCCAGCCGCTGATGCTGAGCATGGGCGCCGGCATGTTGCCATTGGGCAGCTTGGGAATGACCGCCATGCCCACATCGACGCCGGCCGCCTGGTAGATGGAGGCCTGGTTGGCATTCTGGATCATCATGCCCAGCTTGCCCTCGGTAAAGTGGCCGGTGAGCAGGTTCCAGTCGATGTTCTCGGGAATGATCTTGTGCTCGCGGCGCAGGGTGAACAAATAGTCCAGCCCCTGGGCCGTGCCGCGGCTAAAGACGCCCAGGTCGTTGACGTCATAGCCCTTGTCGGTCCGGCCAAAGATGTAGCCGCCGTAGCCGCTGACAAAGCACCAGCCGTACCACATATTGTTGTCCAGCATCCAGAATCCGCCAATGTCCTTGGTCTGGATGTCCTTGGCCATCTGGATAAGCTCTTCCATGGTCGTGGGCGGGGTCTTGACCAGGGCCTTGTTGTAGAGCAGCACCACCACGTCGGCGATTTGCGGGATGCCAAACTGCTGGCCGTCGTAGAAAAAGGCGTCCAGGGCGCTGTGGGCGTACTTGCCGCGCTCTTCCTCGCTCAGAACGCCTTCGGGGAAGGGCGCGATGAGGCCGGCCTGGCCCCATACGCCGGTGTCGGTATGGGGGATCTCGCACAGGTCGGGGCCTTCGCCGGCGGGAAAGGCCACATCGACCTTTTCGAGCAGCTCAAAGTAGGGATAGTTGACCACCTGTACCGTGTCGCCGCTCAGCGCTTCATACTCTTTGGTCACCCCCTGGAGCACTGCCAGGTCGTTATCGCTCATATAGACCCACAGGGTGAGTTTGGCCGGTGCACGGGCCGGTTTGGTGGTGGGCACCGCCGCAGTCGGGCCGGCCGCAGTGGGAGCCGGTTTGGTGGGGGGCGGGGAGGTCGGCTGGGCGGCAGGCGGCGAGCAGGCCGCCAGCAGCAGCGCCAGCAGGGTGAGTGCAACCAGTACGCTTCGGTGCCAGGCCAGTCTCTTTGCCATCGTCTCCTCCTTTGGATTCGTTCTGCTCGGCCAGGGAGCCGTCCGGCGCCTGGGCAGGGCGGGCCGGAGAGCGGGCTAGACGCCCTCCAACGGGTACTTGCCGTAGCGGCGCGTGGCCTCGATCATGGCGATATAGTTCTGCGGCGGCACATAGTAGGTGACGGTATTGCTGGAACCCACGCAGTAGCCGCCGCCAGGACCAACGGTGCGAATGCGTTCGCGCACCTCCGCCTCTACCTCGGCGGGGGTGCCGCGGGTCAGGGTATAGCCCAGGTCGATGTTGCCGATGAGGCAGAGCCGGTCGCCGACCTGGCGCTTGAGCTCGACGATGTCCATCACTTTGGGCTCGATCGGCTGGATGGCGTTGAAACCGGCCGCGATGAGGTCGGGCAGCACTTTCCATAGCAGGCCGTCCGAGTGGTAGAGGAAGGGCAGGTCGCGCTGGCGGCAGATGTCGGCCATCTGGCGATACCAGGGGAAGAGGTGTTGGCGGTAGAAAGCAGGCGGCAGCATCGGCCCCGAGGCGTAGGCGATGTCGTCGCTGATCCACAGCGCACCGACCCTGGGGTAGGCCGCGCCGCGCTCAAAGATCTGCAGGAGCAGCGCGCCGACGCGCTGCATAATGGCCGCCACCAGGTCGGGCTGGTCGTGCATCAGCAGACAAAAGGTGGTAAAGCCGGTGATGCGCCAGGCCGCCTCGAAAATGCCGCTGGTGCCGGTGATGATGCCCATGCCAGACGGCAGGTACTTGACCGCGCGGTCGAGCCAGTGGAAATCGACATCGGCGATGGTGGGCCATTGATAGTCGCCGAAATCGGCCCAGTTGAGCACCGTGCCGGCATTCTCGGGGACCTCCAGCCCGGGCTTCATCGGGAAGGAGTAGCGCGGCTCGACGTGCACATAGTCATAGCCGGCACCGTACATAAAGTCGATATCGGCCTCGACGTCATAGTCCGGATCGACAAACGAGTTGCCAATGTGGCGGCCCAGGATGGCCTCTTTGACCGGTGCATCGATCCACAGCTCGGCCAGGGGCACGCGGTCCGGCTGGCGGCAAAAGAGCGCCGTGCGCAGCCGGTTGAAATCGGGGTCGGGCTGAAAGCCGAGCAGGGTCATGGGCGTGCTCCTTCTTGCGGTGGGCTTACGGTTGAGGCGCGCACCACCAGGCGCGGCGGCAGCAGCACCTGGGGCGGCTCTGGTTCGTTGCCTTCGAGGCGGGTCAGCAGCATCCGCGCCGCCACGCGCCCCAGGTCGGCCACGTGGTCGAACACGGTGGTCGTGGGGACTGGCAGCAGCGGGTAGAGGGGGCTATCGGCATAGCCGAGCACGGCCAGGTCGTCGGGGATGCGCAGGCCGAGCTCGGCGGCGGCCTTGTAGGTGCACATCACTGCCGCCTCGTTGGCGCAGGCGATGGCGGTGGGGCGCGGGCGCCGGCGGCTGCGCAGGAGCTCCTTGACACGCTCGACCATCAGCGCGAGCGGAGCAGCGTCGATGAACAGATGGCACGATGAGGGCAGGCCGAACTCGGCCAGCGCCTGGAGGTAGGCCGCCTGCAGGCGGTGGGCCACGGTGGTGCTGTACTTGCTTTCCTTCTCTGCGCCCACCAGCGGCACGCAGCGATGGCCGAGCTGCACCAGGTGCTCCACCGCCAGCCGCACCGCGGCATCAATGTCCGTATCCACAAAGTACAGACCGCTGTTGTCTGCGCAGCGGCCGATCATCACAAAGGGGATGCGGGCCTTTTGCAAGAGCGGCACGCGCGGGTCCTGGAGCTGCGTGTGCACCAGCAGCGCGCCGTCCATCGAGCCCGAGTTGATGCTGGCCTCCAGCTCTTGCTGTTCGGCGCGGCCGCGCAGCACCGGCCGCACCTCGAGGCCATAGTCCGAGTCGGCCAGGACCTCGCCGATGGCCAGGGTAAAGGTGCTGAGGAACATCTGAAAGTCGTGCAGGTAGATGGGGTAGAGCAGGCCGATGACGTTGCTGCGCCCGGCGGCGAGGGCCTTGGCCGCGGCGCGCGGCCGGTAGTTGAGTGCCTGCATGGCCTGCTGCACCTTTTGCACCGTCTCTGGCCGGACGCGCTTGGTATTGTTCAGCACGTAAGAGACGGTGCCGATGGAGACCCCGGCTTCTCTGGCTACGTCATAGATGGTCGTCAACCTGGCCGCCCTACCTCTCTTCCACCGGTGACCGGCCCGGCACAATCGCCCGCCGGTTAAGCGCTTCACTCATTCTAGTACAATCGGCGGAGGCTGTCAAGTGGTGCCCGAGAGTGTGTCATCCAAAGTTGAAAAGTGAACTGTTTACAGTTCAAAAGTGAACCATTTTGGATTGAAAAGTGAACTGCCGCCGGGGCCTTGCCGCCCACGATTTGTGGTAGATTCCTCCAGTTCTTATGGGAGGGATCAATGGATCAGATACATCGGCGCTTCACTGCAGAGCAGATCCGGGTGCTGCTGCTGGGCTACTGCCAAGGTACGCTGTGCCGGTCCGAAGTAGAGGAGATGCTGCATCTGGGAAAGACGCGTTTCTTTGCCCTGCTCAGAGAGTTCCGGCGTGCGCCAGACCGCTTCACCATTGACTACCATCGGCGAACACCGGCCCGCCTCTCGCCCGAGGCAGAGGAGAGCATCAGAGCAGAGCTGCTGCGAGAGAAAGGGCTGGTAGAAGACCCACAACTCCCCATCTCCGACTACAACTACTCGGCATTGCGTGACCGCCTCAGTCAACACGGCATCACCGTCTCCACTACCACCATCACCACGAGAGCCAAGGCTCTAGGCTGCTACAGGCCACTCCGTAAGAGCCAAGTGCATGATCGCCAAGTCCTGACCGCCGCTATTGGCGCCCTGGTGCAGCATGATGCTTCGGTACACCTCTAGTCACCCTACGCCGCAGAAAAATGGACGCTCATCACCTCCATTGACGACTACAGCCGCAAACTGTTGTTCGCCGATTTCTTTCCGCACGAGACTGCCTGGGCACATATCCAGGCAGCGCAAACCCTTATGCAAGCCTATGGCTTGCCATTGCGCTACTATGTCGATAACTTGCGCGTCTTCCGCTTCGTACAGAAACGGGATAGCTTCTGGCGCAACCACGTTCTCACCACCGACGATGTCGACCCCCAGTGGCGCCAGGTCATGCGTACCCTGGGCGTGGATGTTATCTATGCCCTTTCGCCGCAGGCCAAAGGAAAAGTGGAGAGAACCTTCCGCTGGATGCAGGATCGCATCGTTCGCCAATCTGCCCTGGATCACCTCTCTACCATTGACGAGGTGCGCGCTGTCCTGCGCTACGAGGTGGACCGCTACAACAACCATCAAATCCACGCTACCACCGGTCAGATCCCCAGTCTCCGTTTCGACCAGGCTAGAACGTCCGGCTGCACCCTCTTCCGGCCCCTAGCTCTGCCCAAACCCTACCGTGAAGCCAAAGACGTCTTCTGCCTGCACGAGACCAGAGTCGTCAATGGCTACCGCCGCATCTCTCTCTTCAACCATGACATTGAGGTACCCAATGTCCCCCTACGCGAGGAGGTTGATGTTCACATCATCCCCAACACTGACACAGACACGATGGAAATCCGCATCTGGTGGGCAGGCAAGGTGGCGCACTCGGTCGTCTATCCCCTCCGCGCCTTGCCCAACTCGTGAGCAAAGCCAACCAGTTCACTTTTCAACTTTTGATGAGTTCACTTTTCAACTTTGGCTAACAGCGCAGCTGTACGCGAGGTCTCGGAACACTGCTCCCAGACAAAACGGCGTTTCCTTGGCAGCGAACAAGCAGGCTGGTGGGCGTCAGACCAGCGCCCACCAGCCTGCAGAGAGAGATGTCACTTGCGGAGCGGCAGACCGCTCCAGGAACTAACGGATACTACACCTTGAGTTCGTCGGCAACGTCTTTCAGGTCAAGGGACTCGAGCTTGGCCCGCGTTGGGATGCCCGTAGCCACGTCCCAGCCGCGAAGCGTGTACAATTCGTCAAGGAAGGACTTGACGATTTCGGGCGTGAGCTTGTCTCCCTCGTTCGGTCCAGTGGGCAAGCCTTCAAACATACGAGGGGGCAAGTACTCCCAGTCCGCTCTGCGGAAGCCCTCACGGATGTTGAAAGCATGCTCCAGGTTGGCGATTCGCTCCCCAATTTGAAGGAAACCTCTCTCGTCAATGTTCCAGCCGGTGGCCGAGTTGAGCATAGCCAGATAGTCTGGGTTGATGGGATTGACCGAACCCCAGCCATCCACCGAAACAAACAGGCACACCACCAGCGAGTCAAAGAGGGTCATCTTGTCCTGCCAGACTGGGTCTGGTGCGTCCCAGGTGCCGGCCGGAGCATTGTGGGAAGAGCCGCGTTCTGCCGCCACGTACGCGGTGTTGATCATTGCGGCAGAGCTGCGCGGGTCACTACCTGACATCTCATTGTGCAAGCCGGCGACCATAGCGTATTGCTCGGCGCCGTGGCCGATCTTCCGGCCCGCTTCGTACGTACCCAGAGCCAGGGTGTCGCCAATGCCCTTGCGGGTGGCAATCATCTTGACGAGCTCAATCTGGGCGTCAGTATTGCCCCAGGTGAGATCCAACCCGCCCAGGTCCGCCTTGGTCAGGACGCCTCGCTGGTAGAGCTCCGAGGTGAAGGAGATGGTCTTACCGGTGGAGATCAGGTCAAGGCCCTGCTTCTCTATCTCGGTCTCGACGGGCATATAGGTGCGGAAATCAGTGTGACCGCAGCCCACGCCAACGTTGGAAATGCCCTCATAGTCGATTTCATTCACCAGTCCCGCATGGGGCCCACTGCGAACGATCCCCATGGTCGAGCAGCGGTTCGCGCAGCCAATACAGGCGCGTCGGCCGAGCTCGGACGTCTTTTCAAGGTATTGGGCGCTGACCTCTCTGAACTCATCCGGGGCCAGCCAGGCTTCCTGAAAGTTCTTGCGTCCCAGCTGGTCCACGTCGTTAAGCCACTCGTTGTAGGTCTGCGTACCCCAGCGGCGGAACCAGTAGTTGTCGGGCGACAGTAGATTCGCGCGCTGCTGCTCCACCAGCTTCCAGAAGGCGTCCAGGTCCGCTACCTTGACCTCGCCGGTACCCCGAATGGCCACAGCCTTGAGGTTCTTGGCGCCCATCACGGCTCCGCCGCCGAGTCGCCCAAAGGCCCGAAAGTTCTCGCTGTTGATGGAAGCTATCACAACCCTGTTCTCGCCAGCAGGACCGATGCACGCTACCTTGACCAGCCTGTCCTTCAGCTCTTTCTCAATTGCCAGACTTGTCTCGTGGGTGTCCTTTCCCCACAGCTTCCTGGCGTCCTTCAGCTGCACCTTGCTGTTGTTGATCGAAAGATAGACCGGAGCGTCCGACTTGCCGGTGATGATGATACCATCCCAGCCGGCGTACTTGAGCTCGGGGCCAATGTCGCCGCCCATAGCGGTTTGCGCCCAGGCACCGGTGTGCGGCGACTTGAAAGCCGCGCTCCAGCGAGTACCCGAGGCGCCAGTGCCAGTCATCGGGCCCGTCATAAACATCAAGAGGTTGTCTGGTCCCAGAGGGTCCGTGCCGGGCTTGACCCGGCTCCAGAGAAAGTGCGCGGCAAAGCCCACGCCGCCCAGGTACTTCTTGGCCAGGTCGGGAGTAACCTCGACTGTCTTGGTGCTGTGTGTGGTCAGGTCTACTTCGAGGATCTTGCCAGCATATCCAAACAATGTGTCTGCCATTGGGTCACGCCTCCATATACTTGAGCAGGCCGAGCTTTTCCTTGCGCTGCTCCACGACTTCTTCGAGTGGTTGGGCCCATGTGTCAGGCGCGACGGAGGGCGGCACGACGCTCAGGGCCTTGTCTGGGCAGGCCGCCACGCAGGCCGGGTCCAGGTCGCACAGGTCACACATCAGCGGGTATTGTTCGGTAGGGTGGAAGCGAAGATGCTGCTGTATGCAGGCCTCCTCGCACTTGAAGCACTTGATGCACACCTTGGCATCAACCTTGCAGGCACCACTGATCTCGCTGATCGTGATTGCCTTTGGCGTGGTAGGGCAGGCGTCGATGCAAGGTCTGGTCCAGCAGTTGCGGCAGTACATCGCGATATCAATGCCGGGATACACCTTGTAGATGGTGATGTTCGCCAGCGCCGGACTGATTACGCCGTAGTGACGCTTGGCGCACTCGAGCTCGCAGGTGCGGCAGCCGCTGCACTTGTCATAGTCGATCACCAGCTGCCAGTCCTTATCCATCACTACCTGCTGAGCTTCGGGCGCAGCCGGGGCCTCGGTAGGCGTAGGTACCTCGGTGGGTGCCACCGCTGTCGGCGGGACCTTGGTGGGAGGTATCTTGGTCGGAGGCACTGCGGTAGGCGCCAGCTTGGGGGCGCAGGCCGCCAGCGCCTCGGCGGCGCCAACGGACAGGCCAAGCAGCATCGCGCCGCGCATAAACTCGCGGCGGCTAAGCTTGCCCTGGAGCAGCTGCTCCTGCAGCTCCTTCATCCTTTCTGTGACATACGTCATTGCTTTAATCTCCTTATGAGTATTGCGACGTGACACACGGACGCTTCTCGGCCAGTTCAGTTCTCAAGCACCTCCTCTGAGACGCTATTTACGCCCAAAACAAAAAGGAGACCACGTCTCTCTTCTACAGGGAAGAGCGACGAGTCTCCTTTGCAAGCACGGCAGGTGCGGGGATCGCTCCCCGCGCCCAACGCCCTCGCCTCCTCGTGGGAGCCTTTGGGTCGGAGCGCTATGGCAGCGGCGGCAGAGCGCCTGCTAGAACTACCGTTATCTAGTTGTCAGAATCCATTCGTTCGCCATACCGCGGCGGACTGACCATACAATAGCAGGGAACCGCAAATCCGTCAAACTGTCTGCATGCGCGAGCTTGCCTGACGTTGGCGCCCTGCCGACGTCACTCGAACTTGAACCGGCGTACCGCCACGGCAAAGAACACCGCCGCGAACAGCAGCAAGATCCCCACCTGCGGCAGCACCTGCGTCAGGCTTTGCTTCTCCGCCATCAAGCGGTAGAACCCGTCCAGCGCATGGGCATGGGGCGTCAGGTTGGAGATGAGGCCCATCACCCCGGGAGTTCGCCATAGCGGGTCTGGAGTCACCGCCACCGCACCGCCCAAGCCACCCAGCACGAATCCGGCCAGGGTGCCCAGAGTATCTGCCTGCTTGGATGTCCGGCAAAAGCTGGCCAGCAGCAGGCCAAACGACGTAGATACCAGCCCCGTCGCCAGAGTCAGGATGACCAGCCCCACCGGCGAATTGCCCAGCGGCATCGAAAAGGCTACTCGAGCCACCCCCAGCAGAACCACTGTCTGCAGACAGGCCAACAGCAGGTAGGCCAGCATTTTGCCCAGGATGACCGCACTGGGCGAGATAGGTGCAGCGACTAACCGCCGCAGCGTGCCAACCTCGCGCTCCACCAGGAGACCGGCGGCAACCGACCCCACAGCGAAGAAGATGAACATCACCGTCAGCCCCGGAAACAGGTAGGCAAAATAGCTCTCATACACCGCCGTGACCGGAATGCCCTCCAGATCCTCACTGACAACGGTGATAGCGGGATTCCGCCGCAGCTCACCCAGGGTGGTCATGATTGCCCCCAGGCTCTGTGCCTGAATGGCGCGTTGTTGGTCAGCGGTGGCGCCCTCCAGGATGCCGGAGCGCTCAAAGAGGCGGCGGACGCCGTATTGCACCTCACCCCAGAGGGTCACTTCGCCCGCTACTTGCTTCATGATGCCCGTCACGATGCTGGTGCTTTCTGGTTGGGCAGGGTCTACAGTCACCTGGATGGTGCTAGGTTCGTAGCTGTTCACCCGGTCGGTCAGGCCGCTGGGGAGCAGAATCGCCGCAGCAGATTTCCCCCTGGCCACTTGCTGCTCCGCCTCGCCCAACGTGTCAACACGCTCCACCTTGAGCACATTGATGCCTTCTAGTGCCCTAGTGATCTCGCTGCCAAAGACGCCGCCGTCCTGGTTCACCAGCCCGATGTTGAGCAGGATCGCCCCCTTTTCGCCACGCGCGCTGGCCGCAAGGGAGAGGTTCATACTGGCCAACATCGAGCCGATCAGCAGAGGAAGCAGAAAGTAGACCGCCAGTCCGCCGCGGTCCTGCGCAATGAGCTGCACTTCTTTCCAGGCAATGGTCAGAACGTCACGTAGTCTGTTCATCGCCACAACTCCTAGTCGTACTCAAACCGTAAAAGACCAATCACGACAAAGAGCATGGTGAAGCCAGCCAGAACAGCAAGCTCGAGGCTGAGGTCATAGAGGTGCATGCCGCGCAGCATCACGTTGGTCAAGGCCCTGATGGCCCAGTAGTGCGGGACTGCCTTGGGCACAGGGCCCAGCACGCGGTCCAGAATGAACACTGGGACAAAGGAGCCGCCCAGCAGACCCATGCTCCACAACACCACTGCCCCCAGACCGCCAATCTGGTTCTCCGTGCGGGCCAGTGCCGCGATGACGATGCCAAAGGCACTTGAGCACAGGGCCGTCATCACAATAAAGACCACCAGCGCCAGAGGGTCGTGACCCAGAGGAACCGGAGACATTCCGAGAAGCCTCAACCCAAAGACACCAAAGAGAAGGATCACCGCGAATTGCACCAGAGCAATCAGAAAGTTGGGCAGCATCTTGCCCAGCACCAGCGATAGCTTGGCCACGGGAGCAGCCAGCAGCCTCCGGAAAGTGCCAGCCTTCTTTTCGTCATAGATGGAACGAGCCGTGGCTTGAGCGGTCAGAAAAACAAACAAAACCGCGAAACCCGGAACAGAAGTCTGGGACATGTCCGGATCCTGCTCCTGCTCTTCCTCTTGCCCGGGAACTCGCTGCACCATCTCCACAAGAGGCCGCTCCTGGGAGCTGGCGAACTGGCTCCTTGCCTGCTCGGCCATGGCCTCGTACGTGAAAGCCTCCCGCACCGCGGCTGGAGAGTCCGCCTGCATATCGGCTATTTGTTGCAGGCTGGCCAGAATCTGCGCTTCCAGCGACATACCGCTCACCACCCCATCAAGAACCAGCCGCACGGCCTCGGTCTTTTTGTTGTCGGCGTCGGGGTGGCTGACCAGGCGAATGACCTGGGGTTGGCCGTCAGCGAGACCGGCACTGAATCCGGCGGGGACAAACAGTGCCCGCGCCACCTTACCTTCCTCCAGCAAGGGCTGTACGGTTGCCTGGTCGTAGGCCTTGATCCTGACACCTCCCGCCTTGTCGATCCCTGCCAGCAGCGCTGCCGAGGCAGTGCCTTGGTCCAGGTCCACCACGGCCAGTTCGATGCGCGTGTCCGCCGGGCGGCTTCCCTTGCCAATACTGCTTACCGCCCCGCTGTAGATCATGATAAAGAGCAGCGGCAGCAGAACAAGCTGAACGGCCGCATCGCGGTCCTTCAGAAAGATACGCATATCCTTGAGCGCAATATTAAGGGCGTTCATCGGGCTACTCCCGCAGCTTTTTTCCGGTCAGGTGCAAAAAGACGCTCTCCGGTTGGGCTGCAGGATCTCCAGCGAGGTAATGCTCAGGCCGCTCTCCGTAATGAGGTTGATCACATCGAGCAGTGCCTGCTGGCTCTGCTTCGCCACCACCTTCACCATCTCTCCAGCGGAGGAGCCAGCGGCGGTTGCTGGCTCTGGCCTCTGCGCTGTCGCGGCAGGCTCGCGAGGCACGAGAGATACCCCTCCAACTGCTTGGAGCGCCGCCAGCTTTTTCAGCAATTCGTCATTGACCTGCGACACTCCGACGTAGATCACCCCACCGCCAAGCATGTTGATCAGGTTCTTGACTGTATCCAGGGCAATGATCTTGCCACCGTCGATGATGGCCACGCGGTTGCAGAGGTGCTCTACTTCCTCCATATAGTGGCTGGTGTAGATGATGCTCATCCCTCGCTCACGATTGAGGCGCAGCACGCTCTCAAAGATCTGGTTGCGGCTTTGCGGGTCCACTCCCACGGTGGGCTCATCAAGGAAGAGCAACCGCGGCTGATGCACCAGCCCTGCCGCGATGTTGAGGCGCCGCTTCATCCCCCCGGAGAACTTGTCCACGACTCCGTCCGCCCGGTCGCTCAGGGCGACGATGCGCAGCACATCGTCCACACGCTCCCTGAGCTCTTTGCCTCTCAGTCCGTAGATGCTGCCGAAAAAGCTGAGGTTGGCTCTCGCGCTGAGCGTGGGGTAGAGCGCCAGGTCCTGCGGCACCAACCCGTTCATCTTCTTTACCGCGCCTGGCTCTTTGAGGATGTCGTGCCCGCCAATACGCGCTGTACCAGAGGAGGGCGCCAGAATGCCGGTCAGCATCGAGATCGTGGTCGTCTTTCCAGCGCCATTGGGCCCCAGCAGGCCAAAAACCTCACCTTCGTCCACCGCGAAACTCACGCCTTTCACTGCCTCATACTCGCCAAACCTCTT
>Ga0116184_10002939_pt1 | contig 14350 bp, 26 predicted proteins | sample AD_JPNNA5_MetaG_FD_89886 | JGI IMG/M metagenome (GOLD analysis project Ga0116184, IMG submission 89886) | Active sludge microbial communities of municipal wastewater-treating anaerobic digesters from Japan - AD_JPNNA5_MetaG | ecosystem: Engineered > Bioreactor > Anaerobic > Digestate | place... | reverse complement strand
ACGAACAAAGTATTGCGTTACGGGCTACGTGACCAGTGCTCTTATAGAGCATCTAAGGCTTTTATTATAGAAAAGGCCGTGAGTATTAGTGACGATTGGTTTGGGCTGCCGAAAGAAACCGATTGGTGTTATAACAATATAAGCAAAATCAACGTAACTTTTTTTAGCGAGTGACATAAATGACAAATATTGACATCTGCACTGCCGTAGCTTTTTCTTATTTAAGAGTCCCTTATATATGGGGCGGTGACAGTGATAAAGGACTAGATTGCTCTGGCTTAATTCAATTAATCTTTGAACCCATAGGCCTTGATCCTAAAGGCGATCAGACGGCACAGGCGTTTTACAACTATTACAAAAATAAAGAATGTAAAGCGATTCAAGAAGGTTGCATTTTATTTTTTGGAAAAAATAAAGACAAGATTACGCACGTCGCTTATGCAATTAGCCCTACTTACATGATTGAAGCAGCAGGCGGGAATAGCAAATGCACAAGCGTAGAAATTGCGAATAAATTAAACGCTTGTGTTAAGGTGTCGAAAATATCGAAGCGATCAGATTTAGTTGCTATTGTAAATCTATTTCTTTAATTTGTTTGTTTTGCAATTGTTATCTTGCTGCTTTGCAATTGTTGTTTCGTAAAAACGAGATTTTTGATTAAAATTACCAGTATTTTGCAATTCTTTTAAAAGACTGTGCAATTGTTGTTTTGTATCCCATTAATAAAGCCTTTCAGTTGGCGCTGAATGGCTTAGATTTTGAACAGTCAATGAATCGTTGACAGTTGAAATTTATTTTGTTAGTTACAAATTAAGTTTCTTCAGTTCTTCTTTCAAATGATTCTCAATTGTCTTTTTATAGTTACGAGCTTCTGTTTTGAAACAAAACTGATTTTTTTTGAACTCTTCAGAAACGCCTGACTTTAATTTGTTCACAATATCAAGGGCTGATAACAACATCCTTTCTCTTGCTTCGTTGTATCGTTGTTTAGCAACGTTTATTTTATATGTACTCATTTTGTATTCTCCTCACTTTGTGCGTAAATGTATTCCTTTTTTAATTCGTCCTTTAGATATTGTCTATTTTCTCGCCTTGCTTGCCGTTTCTGTTTACGCTTTTCAATTTCATTAGATGGCTCATTATACTGCATACACATTTTTGCTCGGCTATGAGTCGACGGTATTTTATCTCCTTCCATCATTCCTCCCTCTGATTGTCCGCAATAAACGCTTCCCGTTTATTCGGCAATGCGTCCAGTTTTTTGTACTCATTTTGTTCTCTCCTTGCAATATTTATTTGTTCATACATAGCCTTCACTTGTTCTTTTCTGCTAATCAACTTTTGTTCCATTCGCTCGCAATCGTGTCTTATGTCTGCGAGCAAATCTAAAAGTTCGATTGACTCAAACCTGATAGCTATTTCGTAGGCTCTATCGAGCTTTCCACAAACCAGCTCATCTCTTGGTGTCCATACTGTTTTTGGCATAATTTCCTCCATTTCTCCTGTTTAATTTGGTCGCAATTAATACACCTTTGAGAATATTTCCTTTTACATTCCTTACAACATTCATTTCGGAATAGAGTTTTAATATCCTCAAAAGTGTAATGAAAACGGCTCATGTATTAAGTGTCTCTTTGTGCTTTTTCCCTTTTTTAGATCCGTTAATTTTACTAGTAAGTTTTTTTAACGGTGAAGTCTTAGAACCGTTGATTCTAGCGGCTTCTCGGATTATCTCGTTGTCTAAAAACTCTTTTCCACAATTAGGGCACTTCATTATTGTTCTCCATATTTTCGCTTTCATTATCGTTATTCACGGCTTCAATTTCGTATAAAAATAAAGCCCTTCTTCCTTTTGGAAATTCTTGCTCTAGTTCTTCAGAAGTAATTCCAAACTTTTCTAGTAAATTACTAAATGCAAAGTAATCAGTTGATGCATATAATAAAGATATTTTTCTTGTCTGTTCACCGTCATTAAAAAGAATGGAATGGTCTTCGTTATTTTTTACTAAGTTTTTATCAGAGAAAAAATACTTCTTGCCATCAAGCTCATAGTATTTTATTTCTTTAGTTTTATTTTTTTTCATTTTGTTTCCTTACTTTGTGTGCTTTCTAAAAAGGGAGGTCATCATCTTCGACAACGCTGTTGTAATCATCTTGAGAGCTAGATTGATTTTGATCTCTTTTCTGTTCATTAGCTTTTGCTCCTAAAATTTGAAAATTATTTCCATTGATTTCAGTTATTGTTTTTGAAACTCCATTTTGGTCTTCCCATTTTCTATATGTAACTTCCCCTTCGATAAAAAGAGACGAACCTTTTAAGACCATCCTCTCTACCAAATCGCCAAGCTTTCCCCAAAATACAATGTTATGCCATTGTGTTTTTTCTTTGTATTCGCCTGCCGAATCTTTATATTTTTGAGACGTTGCTAAAGAAAATGAAACCTTCTTTGTTCCAGTAGTTGTCATTCTAACTTCTGGATCATGGCCGACATTGCCAATTAACATTACTTTATTCATATATGCCATTTTTTATTCCTTTGTTTGTGTGTAAATTAGGTTGAAGCAGTTGTTAGATGTTCCTCATTTCTTGCATTTTATTATAAATCGTTTTAATCGAAGGTCTTCCATACTATTAAATGCTACTTGTCGTATCCTAAACGAAGTGCCGTGTTTCTCATAATGTCGCACAACTGTTCAGATAATGCAAAACGCTCTTTATTTATCTCAATGGATTTCATAATGTTTCCATCAGCGTGTCTTTCTGTGGCTGCTTTCCAATCAAAAAACATTTCTATTAAATCAAATAGGTCAAATCCGTTCACACCATTTTTATAATGTTCTGGATGATGACTATTTTCAGAATAATGATGGTCAAGGGCTACTTTTAATCCTGTTAAAAATTCTTTGTATTCATCACTTCCATAGGTGCAATCTTTGAGTTTTGGCGTAAACTCGTCAAACAATTCCTTTTCAGGGCTTTCAAGTTTTGAATGATCGTGAACATTAGCACGTCTAATCAATTCACTTGAAGCCTCTGTTAGTAGTTGTGCTACTCTTTTACTATGCAGTAGAGTATCTGCTTTGCTGTCGTAGTTCATAATTATATTTGTGTTTTTCATGATTTTGAATTTCCTTTGTTTGTTTGTAAATATCAGTTATTTCTTTAGTCGAAATCACACATCCAACAATCTCTTTCATACAATTCTCGCCTACATGAGTCACATCTACCTGTATCATCTATTGTCCGTTCTTGATTTCCACAAGATATGCATAGTGTCTCTTTTTTTTGGCTTTCTGTTCTTTGTTTTGTTGGTTTATAGATTACAAAAACACCGTTTCTTTTCAATTTTTCTAATAGTTGTTTGGATTTTGAAGTGAGAGGGTTATTATACAAGTACAATGACTTACATTTCAGATCTACAATACTTTCTGGAAGTGACGTAAGGCTGTTATTATCCAAGTACAGGTATTCGCACTGAAGATTACCAAAGCTTTCTGGAAGTTGTGTAATGTTGTTATTACTCAAGAACAAACGCTCACATTTCAGATCCCCGAAGCCGTATGGAAGTGAAGTAAGTTGGTTATAGGACAGACTCAAGTCATTACATATCAGATTACAGAAGCAGTCTGGGAGTTTTGAAATTGATTTATTTGCTAACTTAACTGTGGCAGCCTCTACTCTGTTCTCTACAATTTTGTAGTTCACGTGATACTTGTCCAGAAAATCAGTTAGTTCTTTAATGTCATTGTTTGTCGGTGTTTTTGGTGTTGCTTGATTTGCTAACCACATTTTATACTGTTTTTCTGTTATCTCATAAAATCTTCTTGATGGAGGTTTGTTTCCAAAAAATGTTTGAACGCATATACCTGTTTCCTCGTGTTGAAAAAATGGCATTATTTTCTCCTTTGTTTGTAAATTTCAATTATTTTTTTAATGATATCGTCCTGCGAATATATGGCGTTTAATGCTATTATATTCGCTGTTAGGCGATGTTACGCCGGTTCATAGGTTTTTTCAAAAATATCAGGCTTACATGGGTAAAATTCTCCATTTACACCTTTTATTATAAAATCACCCTTTGTTACATAGATTTCTCCTTCAAGAGTTTTTATTTTAACGGTATTGAATTCTGGTCTACCGATTAGAGATTCACCAACAAAATCAACCATCTCTAACCAAGACCCTTCCTCACCTGTCCATTTCAAAGCCTGTATTACCACAGGTTTTTTCCTAAAATTCTGTACCATTTTTTATTCCTTTGTTTGTTTGTTTTGTCTTACTCCGCACTCACGGACTAAGCTCATTGCTGTTCCCAATTGTGTGTAATTAGTCAACTATCCCAACGTGTGGGATCTTGTTTTCTATGATTGCGATTACAATCACCCTAGCCGTCTCTTCAGTTAAAAGACAATTATTTAGAAAGCAGTTTTCAATCAACGATTCTTTTATTCTTGTTTTGGTTTCACGTGAAACTAATTTATTAGAAACGTTACTTTGTATGTTACTTTGTATTTGAGCTTTCGCTTCTTTTAGTTTTTGCTCTGCTTCTTGAATCCTTTTATTTGCGGCCTCCTCAGCTTCTTTCCTTGCTTTTTCTGCTGCTTCTTCACATGCTTTTTTAATTTCTTGTTCTTGAATGATTTTTTGAGCCGCTTCTTTTTGTGCTCTCAATTCTTCTAATTCTTTTTGTTCTGCCTCTTTTTTTCTTGCAGATAAAAGAAACTCATTAAGTTGTCTCATTGAATCAGCGATTGATTTAGATGCATCTTCAAATGATTCTTGCCAATAATCAATGCCTTTTTCTCGCAAGTCCGCAAGCTTTGCGATCTGCTCTTCAATGCCCACGGAGTCATACATCATGGCCTGTGCTGGTATATTGTCAATCTCTGTTATTTGCTCTTGTCTTTTTTCAATGTCTACAATTGGCTTAAGAACATCTTCCTTTAGTTTATCTAAAGTGTCTTTTACCTCTTTTCTAGTTGCATCAATTAGCTTAGGCTTTGCCTTTAATTCAGCAGCTACTTCTTTCCCCTTTTCTTCAATCATGTTTTTTAATTGATTGATTTTTTTTGCCATCAGTTTAATTTGTATGCAACCCTCTTTTGTCGTTGGGTCAGCAACTAGACCACGGCCAATTTTTTGAGCATCAATTAAAATTTGACGAAAGTTTTCTTTATTTAGAAAGAGCTCTTCCCAGTTAGTGACTTGCCCTACAAGCTCGAATCTGTCAGCGTTCAAACTGATTATTGACATTTGCGTTTGTTCGTTTTGATTCATTTTATTTTCTACTATTGTTGAAATTCTTTTTTAATTTCTTCTAAAGTTTCGATTGCAAAAAGTAACCCAGCGGTTTGCTTTTCAGTGCATTTTCTTTTTAATTTTTCTATTTCTAAAATCGCTGAATCAAAATCTAAAACTAATTTTGATTTTTCTATTAGAGACTCAATTTTAGCATCATTACATGATTTTCCGATGCAGTTGGTTCCTTTGTATTTACAGCGTTTGCAGCCGTCAGCATTAGCCAAAAAATCTTTTAACAAGTCAATACTTACTTCTATTTTCATTATAGTTCCTTGATTAGATTAATGACAGATTTTGTCACCTCGGATATAGAATTGTATCTGCCTGATAACGTTCTTACTTTATCCGTAATTTTTTGCGGAACGTTATAAGACGTGTGGCATATAGCCATTCCGTTGTCTTCGTATACACGAAAAGCCATGGCGTTGATTGCGATTATTGTTTTAAGTTTCATTTTGTCTTCTCCTGTTTTTTATTTCTTTTTCTTTTTTGTCATCACTTTCTAAACTGATTCTTAAAATGATCGCAGACAATATAAAAGAAAGCAAGATTGTTATTATAACTAAAAAGGCAAACATTATTCTTAAAGTTTCTACATTTCCCATTTTATAACTCTCCTTAAAAATCATCCTTTATTTTATCCATTGCTTCTTTAATTTGTTTGTAAATTTTTCCCCATAGTTCTTCAGGAACATCCTCGGCACGCTCATAGCCAGCAGCTCCTAAGAGATTAACAAATGATTCATTATCAATAGCAGCAAGCTTTTTCATTGAGTCAAAAAACCCTTGTTTTCTATCAACTGGTTTTTTATTATCATTATATTGTGGTTCATTAATTTGCGTGTCATTAATTTGTACGCTATTGTTTTCTGTGTAATCTTCAATGTCTTGTGTGAACTCGCAAGAGCCACCAGTTGCAAGCAATACAGACGCAACTAAGGATCTTTTAACAGCCATCTTCAAAACGGTATTATACACATCTGCAATATCTTCGTTCTCTTTTTTATTGTCTCCCTTTTTGAAAATCATCCAGTTTCCGTTTTCATCTTTTTTAGCTACACAACCAGCGCCAAGAATTGCATTATTTTTTTCATCCCAATATTTTTTTGGTACGGGTTTGCCAGTTGGTATTAGCTCATTACCTCTGTATCTGTATTTGCTCTCTTTCGTACAGCATGAACCAGCTGATGACGCAACAACAAAGCCATTTTGATTACGAAGTGTTGTAGTTACAATGTACTCACGATGCCCTTCTCCTAACTCATTAATTTGTATGCTAGATTCAGGAGATAGTCCAAAAGACATACAAAGTAACTCAGCACCATTTTTAAATAGCGTCGGTTTTTTGCCGCAGCCAGGAATTAGTCCGTAGTGAATATTTTCTTTCATTACTTCTTTTTTAATTTCAGTCACAAGATAAGACCTTTTTTTTAAGTCATTGACGTTAACAACTTGATATTCATCTTTTCTTTCTGTTATTACTATTTCTTGATTCATTTTTTACCTCTGTTTTTTTATTGTTAAAAAATTTATTATAAAGCTGTTCAAAAAAAGCTCTACTTTCACTTAATTCTTCAGCAGAAATTTTTTCTGGTGTGCTGTATTTTATTTTTTTTCTGAACTTTTCTACACACAAATTATTTAATATCTGAAGCGTTGGAATTTCTGAAATCTTTCTTGCTTCTAAAAAAAGGTCTGCAATTTGATCGTCATTTATTTTAAGTTCTTTTGCGTACATTCGAGAAGTTACGCATAAAGTAACGTCTGAAAGCCTTTTACCTGCACACTCGTAAGCCATAGATAACTGAACGAGAAATTTTTTTTCACGTTGTGTTAATGAATTAACACTTTCATTTATCTGTACTTCATTCATTATCCTTATTCTCCTAAAAGAATTCTTTCGATTTGGCTTTTAGCTTGAATAGCTTTATTTTTTTCAAACTCTTGAGTCCATCGAGCTTGCCTTAGCCACGTCTGCAAAGTAGCACGTTCTGGAAAAAATTTATTAGCTCGCCAAGCTTTCATGCGTAACTCTTCTTCTCTAAGAAAAGAGGGCAGAAGCTTTACAACCTCTTCGCTTAGCTTTAATTTATATGCTTTGCAAGTCTTTTTAAATAGACCAAACTCAATCTCAAAACCTCTTTTAGTACCGCAATATTTTTTCCTAAATTCTTCAAAGATGGTTTCAATTTTCGGCTTTTCAGAAATACAAATTAATTTATCTATAAAATCATTTTGTTCTTCCATTTCTTTATCCCTCTTCTTTTTCCAAAAAAGTTTTTTTAATTCTGATTTTTTTTTACTTTTTGTTAAAATCATTCTTTATAAAACCTTTCCTAAAAAGATTTTTATAGTTCCAACTTCAGATATCTTTAGAATTTTCTTTTTTACTTCTTGATTATTCATCTATCATGGCCTCGCAATAGGCTAGCTGTTCATCCGTTAGTTTGTCCGCACAGTATTCACGAGCCGCCCATGGATCTTTATGCATACAGTAGTTAAATTGCTCTGGCGTTAATTTATCAGCACAGTATAGAAGAGCCGCCGAATAGCCTATACGAACACAATAATCGAACTGCTCAGCCGTTAGTTTGTCTGCACAGTATTTAAGAGCTGTACAAGGATATTTACGAACGCAGTAATCTAGCTGCTCTGGCGTTAGTTTATCCGAATGTTTTTCAAGTGCAAACCACGGTGTTTTCTTTACTTCTTCGTCTGTCATTTTGTTTTCTCCTCACAATATTTTTTTTGCTCTTTAGATAGCATATCCGCACACAATAGAAGGGCTGTTGCTGGGCACTTATGAACGCAATAGTCTAACTGTTCGGGCGTTAATTTATCCGCACAGTACTCAAGAACTACCGCTGGTCTTTCCCGAACACAGTAGTCTAACTGTTCGGGCGTTAATTTATCCGCACAGTATGCAGCAGCAGTCGAAGGGCACTCATGAACGCAGAAGTCGAAATGCTCTTTAGATAGCATATCCGCACTGTATATAAGAGAGTCCCGTAGGTCGTTCTTTGCTTCTTTATCTATCATCTTGTTCTCTCCATTGTTTGTTTTTCTTTTCTTAAATAATTTTAATTCCAGCTTTTCTTGCTTCAGTGAAAAAGAACTCTTTCACGATTTCGATAGTTTCACTAACTGAATTAGCAAAATTCAAATCACCACAAATTCCATCATTCCAACCGCAGTCATTTTTTTGAATCGCTTTTTTATATCCTTTTCCATCTTTTCGTTGTACTAAGCAAACTTGAAAAACAGGTTTATCTAGCCCATCATTCCATAGAAAAGCAAAACCGTTTTCTATGTCATAATCGATTAAAAATTTAGTTGTATTGTTCATGATTTGTTTTCTCCGTTGTGTGTGTAAATCGTGGCTGGGTCGTGAATCCCAGCGAGCACTTTCACGATGATTATTATAGCCTTATATGCAATCAAGCCCAGAGCTTCACGGCGGTTTCATACTTCGATTTTAGGTCTTTTATTTTCTTGCTCGCATAAGACAGAGCCATTCCATGAGGCCGCTCCGCTGGATTATCTTTTAGAAATTGATGATATTCTTTTGCTTCTTCGAGTTGTGCCTCAAAAAACTCTAAACTTTCAGGCATTGAAAGATCGATTTTATTTGCCATACGTTCCCAATATGCTGTTCTTTCCCGGTAAGCCTCAGCTTTTTTGTATTCTTCCATGGCGTTACTCATTCTGTTCCAGTTTCTCTCGATTAATGCACGATGCCGTTTCTCGCTGTGGTGTCCTACTTTTATAGGTTCTCCCAATGCTAAAAAGTCTTTACCTTCGTTGCTTTTTTCTCTCCATTCATCGCCTTTTTTATCAGCATTGTCAGCCCAATTATTTAGCTTTTCAATCTTATTTCTTGCCCATTCTTGTTTGTTAAATCCATCAGCTCTAACAATTGAGTAATAATAAAAACCATCTTTTTCGGCTATTAAATTAAATACGATGCACTCGTTTTCTTTTCCATACTTGGTTACAACTATAATCTTATCACCTTTTTCATGCTTTTCTTCGCATTGTGCCACAAAAACATTTGGGCAATATTTTTTGTAAGTATTCATGATTTGTTTTCTCCGTTGTGTGTGTAAATCGTGGCTGGGTCGTGAATCCCAGCAAGCACTTGCACGATAAAAAATTATTGTTGATGACTGCTGATTATAATGAAATTTCCATTGCCCAATTCTATAACTTCATATTTTTTAACGATGTAATCCCAAGTAATAGGTTTAAACTCGTCTTTTTCTCTGTCAAATAAATCGGAGTCATTTTCACAAAGCTTCATAAGCTCTTCTTTTGAGCCTTCAGTGGCCACTTCATAGATAGCTTCGGCTGTGGATTCATGAAATTTCTCGGCCAGAAGTTTTGCAGCTTCTTTTGAATAGCCTTTTAAAAGTAAAGATTTATATAAGTTGTCCATGATGTTTTCTCCGTTGTGTTAAGCCGCTTCATCGCTGCTCATGTATATAAGATACATAAAAAGCTAACCGTTAGCAATAGTTTTTTTCACTTTTTTAATTAATTTACAAAGTGCTTAAATTACGCTAAAAACGCCATTCTTTGTAAACTTTTTGCGACTTCTGGAAAGTATACTATATATATATGTCTTTTTTTTTCGGCGCCTTTGCTTCGCTTATTCCAACTTGGAATATATTTTTTATGGTTTCTTTCTTGCCATTAATACTTTAGTATTACTAACTAACAGTTTATTAACAAAACAACATCAGAAACACAATTTTTTATTTTACATACAAATTAAAAGTTTACATAAAATTAATTTGTACGAATATACAAACTCCCTAGAGCCATATAGAAAGTGTATGCATACAAAGTAAGGAGTAAAAAACACAAAAGCCCGTGAGCCTATATGTACGTAGGCTTAGAAGATTTTACAAAACTACCCTTGAAAAATGAGAAAAAAAAATTTAAATTTTTAGCGGTTAAAAAATAGTATTTATAAACTAATGTATAATAAAGAAAGATAATGCTTGCATAACGTTTTCAAATTGAATGATGATGGGCATTGACGGTAAAACAAAGAACACCTTGCTTTCCTTTCTTAAGAATTATATATATATAAATAATCAAACATGCGAAAGCGTAAAAATTTTTTCCCCATACTATACACTTTTTTTATTTGAGATTTTCCATAAATATTTTTTCTCTCTCTTATGATTTTTTATTTATATTGGGAAAAGAGGATTTTGTTTTCTCCCCTCTAAAGGCTGCTTAGTTGATTCTAGGCAGTCTTTTTTATATGTTGTTACACACAAAATAACTTAATTTATGTGTACTAACGTTAGTTTATGCGTACTAACGTTAATTTATGTGCCATTTTATACACAAAATAACGAGATTGAGTAATAAAATGTGTATATTATATATGTAAATACACATATAACCGACAGAGATGCTATAATGAAAGAACAACAAAACAAAAAAAATAGAATTGATGAGCTTGAAAAAGAAATCAACTTTCTAAAAGAAAGAGTAAAAAAGATAGAAGAATCTTTCAAAGTGAAAGAGATAGAAGAAAAACCATCAACTACGTTTATGTGAAATGCTAACAGAAAAAGATATTAAAGAAGGTCAGAAGACAAGAGAAGAGATGATTAACGCTTTTAGAGCGAGTAGAAAGATGGTGTCTTGGAAAAGGAGAGGCGTTGCAAAAGAGTTTCCAGAAAGGAAGCTAATAAATATGCGGCGTGATTATTACTCTTGGATAAAAGAAAATTATTTCCCCATCTTAAAACATCCATCTTTTTTAGACCAGAACGACCCTGAATATCTTTTAAACGCTTGGCGATCATTTTGCACGATGTCACTTGTGCGATGCAGTAATCACTGTAATTTTTTACTTTCTATCTATCCTGAAAGTGCAAAATATTTTATAGAGATAGGAAAAATAAAAAAGATATTACCTCTTCGTAGTTCCTTCACTGATACGTATCGAGAGGGTGACGAAGGTTATTCTCAAGATAGAGTCATATTAGAAAAAGATTTTGCTAACTGGTTTCTTGAAGCAAAAGAACAAATAAAAACATTGGTCGCTCAAGACTGTTATTTTTTTGGCAATGTGAAAAACAATAGCCCTCAATACTTTATGGAAAAATTTGTTGTCGATAAGGAAGATAAAGAAGACAAAGACAACGACACAAAAACAGTGCAAGTAGATTTTAATATAATTTCTAGACAAAGTAACGTCAATGAAAGTAAAAGTTAGCGTAGATATATCTGAGCAGCAATCGAGATTCATTCTTTCTGACAAGAAGTTCACTGCTTTTGTTGGTGGTCGTGGATCTGGGAAGACGTTTATACTTGGGCATAGAGCAGCAGGAAGAGCATCAAATGGAAGGAACCAACTAGTCGTAGGCAGAACGTATAAAGAGCTTCGGCAAACGATTATTCCTTCTGTCATAAATGCGTTGGAATTATATAGAGTTCCTTTTAAGCTAAATAAAAATGACAACTTAATCACGCTAAAAAAAAGCAAGATCCTTTTTTTATCTGGAGAAAATCCTGAAGCAATACGATCTTATACAGACTATCATGACGGATATATAGATGAGGCCGCTTGGCAGAAGCCAATGGTAATGAAAAACCTTTCGATGTGCTTGCGTGGTAAAGATGTATTGAATCCAACTATTAATTTTACAACAACACCGAGAGGCGGATCTTGGTTTAATTTATTCGTAACTAAATCAAGCCAAGAAAAACTAGAGCTAATAAAGTGTACCACTTTTGATAATCCTTTTTTATCTGAAGATTCTTTAGAGCTTTTTAAAGATGCATTATCAGGAGATGAAAAGCTAGCAAGGCAAGAACTATATGCTGATATGCTTTCGGAGTCTCCAATCAACGCAGTTATTCCAGACAACTTAATTTTTATGAGTGATGTGCCATCAGACTTGCCCGTATCCATTGGTATAGATGTAGCAAGAGAAGGCGTTGATAATACTTTTATAGTTGTCAGTAATGAAAAAGGTGTTGTTGAGTCGAACAAGTTTTCAAACTTAGATGGCATTAGTTTGTATTTAAATTTCGAGAAGATAGCAAAGAAGTATAGAACATTATGCTCTGTGAATGTTGATAATACAGGCGGCTGGGCGGGTTCATTTCTAGATATTGTAAAAACAACTGAATATAGAGACAAAGTATTTGGGATAAATTTTGCGTCATCAGCGAGTAATAACATATACGCAAACAAAAGAGCGGAAATGTTTTTCAAGTTGAGAGAACAGTGCGAGAAAAAAGCGTTCTCTTTGAAAAACTGTCAAGACATTGAAGACGAAATAAATGCAACAACATATTTCTTGAACAGCTCTGGACAGCGGCAAATCATTGATAAGAAACTTATAAAGAAAGATATAGGTCACTCTCCTGATGAGCTTGATGCCGTATCTTTAAGTGTATTAAATGGCTTTAATTTACATACAAATGAAGCAAGGTATTCACCCTTGCCGCAACAAGGCTGGTAATTATGAATGAAATTGTAAAAGAGTTTATAGACTTTGCTGAAAAAGCGAAGGACAAATATAAATCAGAAATAGACGAGATGAAAATTGACAGAGATATCTTTTCATCTACAAAAGTTTGGGATGATATCGACGAAAAAGTACGAGGGAAAAGTAGGGATAAGTCTATTGTCAATCCACTTCCAATGTATCGCAATGCTATATGCAATAGCTTCAATCGTTACCCTTACGACGTTGAAGTAGTAGGGCAAGCACCAGAAGTAATTAAAGACAAATTAAAGAAAATATCTGTTGACTCTGGATTGAATGACATAGTAAGGCAATGCGTGTCTGATGCTGTCATCATGGGCAAGGGCTTTGCTTTCATTATAACTAACGGAAATGAAATACAGATAAATTATTCTGATGACCCATCACAAGTCATTATAGATAGCGAAGCAAAGGCAATCGATGGAAACGACATACAGAAGATAGCGTTTGTAGACAAGATGAGCTATGAAAAAATAAAACAAACCTTTCCTTCTTTTGTACTTACAGAAGATGAATTAAAGTCATCAAAAAACTTAAATGTTGGGTGTTGGGAATCAGGAAAATATAGTTACAATGTCATTAGTTACTTTACGCTAAATGAGAGTGGCGTTACTTTATATAGAATAATAGGCGACGAAGTCGTTGAGACTATTGTTTACGAAGGGCTAAAGAAAATTCCAGTAGTTCCTTTCTATGCGAATGAATTCTGGAAAGAAGGGAGCAGGCATTACAAGGGCATTGTAAGGGATGTAAGAGACTTAATCAAGATAGTCAACTACTCTTATTCGGCATTGAAAGAAAGGCTTGCTTGTCCTTTAATCCCCAAAACAAGGGTTTCTTTTGAATCTGTAGAAGGTTACTTAGAAGACTACACACAAAGTAACAAATCGACGGCAGGCGTTGAGCGTTATAAGGAATGGTCAGCTGATGGGAGGAAATTAACAGCCCCATTTACAGAATATCCAGAATTGAAAAGTAATGATTTGCTAGTTGTGATTGAAAACGCAAAGAGCCAGATAGCGGATATTATTGGCGTTCCTCAGTCAGGACTAGCTTTTGAAACGGATGCCGCCCAAGCTACAGCTACAGAGGTGTTGCTTCGTTCACAAGCTAACGTGAATAACGTTTCTCATTATTATCAACACGCAAAAGCAAGCTTAAAAAACTTGATGAGCATCTGCTTAGAACTTTTGTGTTATGTAGAAGGAATTGAGAATACTTTCACTATTGCGGTCACAAATGGCCCAGAAACTTATGTTAGAAAAGAGATGCTAAGGCAACAGCTGATGGCAACACAGTCACTTGTACCTGATGCTGTGAAGCCTTTAATAATGGCTGAAGTTGTGAAGACTTTGGAAATAGAAAATGCAGAAGCTTTGAGTAACGCAATTCTTTTGACTTTACCTGAAGAGCTACGGCCAGTCAACAAGACACCACAGGCATTGGCATTAGAATTAGTACAAAGTAAGCAACAGATAGAACAACTACAGCAAGCATTACAGCAGCTTAGCGAACAAAATAAGCAGTT
>Ga0116184_10002936_pt1 | contig 14360 bp, 11 predicted proteins | sample AD_JPNNA5_MetaG_FD_89886 | JGI IMG/M metagenome (GOLD analysis project Ga0116184, IMG submission 89886) | Active sludge microbial communities of municipal wastewater-treating anaerobic digesters from Japan - AD_JPNNA5_MetaG | ecosystem: Engineered > Bioreactor > Anaerobic > Digestate | place... | reverse complement strand
TGGACCTCGGGTTTCCCGTGGAGACGGTGACGCTCAGCGGGGAGTCGGCTGGAGCGAACCTTGCAGCCTCGGCTGCTCTCGCGCTTCGGGATGCTGGAGAATCCCTCCTGAGAGGTGTCTGGCTGGATGTGCCCGCCGTCGACTTCACCGTGCCGCCCACTCCATCATTGGAGCAGTTCGGGACCGGATATGGGCTCGAAATCGCGATGCTCCCGCTCATGGGGCACTGGTATTTCGGCGGCGCGACGCCCACTGATCCACGGGTGTCTCCCCAGTTCGGGGACCTGGCTGGCCTGCCACCCTTCCTGGTGACCACGGCGGAGTTCGACCCGCTTCGTGACCAGGGTGCCGCCTTCGTCGGCTCCTTGCGGACCGCCGGTGTTGAGGTGTCGACGAGTTGCCACGAAGGCCACATCCACGGCAGCAGTTGGCTCACGGCGCTCGACGGCTACGACCACTCTTGGTATGAGGGCGTCATCCGCGTCGTGAAGAGCTGGCACGGGGTTCTCTGAGGCGGAGCGCTCGTGCGGAAGCGTTTGCGCAAAACCTTCTGCAAACAGTAAAGTTTCGGCGCTTGGTGTCGCGGGGACACCAGCACGTCGCGGAGGTTTCTACGGTGTCTGTTGGTTCTGCGCGCCCGTCGCGGCGCGTCGCTCTCGGTGCAGCGGCATGGAGTGTCCCGGCCCTCGCCCTGGCCGGTGCGGCACCGGCCCTTGCCAGCTCGTGCGCGGGTCTCACGGTGACCTCGCCACAGTCCGTCAACGCCACGATCGGGGGCTCTTGCACGGGAGCGACGGCCACACCGAACAATGACCCCAACCCCGTGACGATCAACTTCACCGTGGCCAACTCTCCGAGTGCCCCCGTGCCCGCTGGCACGGCTATCGTCGTGAGCTTCACGCTCACTGAGAGCGGTGGTGGCACGATCACGCCAGGGACCATGCCCAGTGCGTCGTGGACCGCCACGACGAACGCCGATGGCACCATCACGGTGACCGGGGTTGGCGGGCTGCCGACCAGTGGGTCGGTCGTCCTGCCCATCATCTTCAGTTCCACGGGCGTGCCCTTGCACAGTGGAAAAGTCACCGCCGTGCTGTCGAGTACGGAGGCTTGCGCTCCCAGCACCACCCAGACCATCCTGGGCGCCAAGCCCTACCCGGACTTGCGCCCATCCGTCGTACCCAATTCGACCAAGACAGCGAACGTAACGTCAGTCGTTTACAGGGTGGACAACATCGGCATGGCTGACACCACGGGATCCTTCAATGTGTGGATATACAACCCGACGGCCGGCACTTTGACGATCCCAACCACCGGCCTCCCCACGGACTGGTCGTACGTGATTCGAACAGGCAGTTACACAGTTCTCAAATATGCCGGCGTCGTGAAGGCATGCTCAAACGTCAGCATCACATTCAGCTACTCCGCGGGGATCGCCACAAACTCGAAGATCACGTTCCGGGCCTTGGTGACCAAGGACGCCACCAATCAATCCGGTGAAGAAAACATGGCGAACAATGGGCCAAATTCGGCGGACTCAATCCCCTGAGACTGTTCGCCCTCAAGCATGGGAAACCAGGTTGCGGTTCTCGTAGATTCGGTTGTCCCGCAATGACTCTGGGGCCATCGCTGCCACATTGATCATGGCGCGGCCGATTTCCTCGGTCGTGGTCGCGTAGCCCGGCGCCAGCCGGCGCAGGGTGGGCGCCAGGGGAGCGGTGACCCGATAAATCCGGTCCACCCATGCGGTCTTGGACCGGACCCCGTGCAGGGGTTGGATGAAACCGGGACGGAACATCGCGGCATACGGGAATTGCGCCAAGAGGGCATTCTCGGTGGCACCCTTGACGCGCGCCCACATCACGCGGCCATGCTCGGTCGAGTCCGTGGATCCACCCGAGACATAGATGAAGCGCACGCCTGACCCGCACTGCGCTTGAACGACATCGGCGATCGACAGCGTCAGATCCTTGGTGATCCGGGTGTATTCGGGCTCCTTCATCCCGACCGACGACACACCCAAGCAGTAGAAGACCGCGTCGAAGCCCGCCATGCGATCGGCCACCGAGGACAGGTCGAACAGCTCGGGCACGACCGCTTGCTCGAGCTTGGGCGCGCTCTGATGTACGGGAGCCCGGCCAATGACGAGCACCTTCTCGACGCGGTCGTCGAGCAGACATTCACGCAGCACGCCCTGACCGACCATGCCGGTGGCGCCGAAGACGATGACCTTCATGCGCCCCAGTCTGGCTCACGCCGCCATCAGTTGGTGATGGTCACGATCGTCGTGCCCATCTCACCGTTCGCATCCTTGTGTGAGAGCACCCCCACTCCAACTGTTCCCGCGGCAACACCGCTCCACTCGTACGTGAGGGTGCCGCTCTGGCCGAGGACGGCTGAAGTCGGGGCACTCGACACCTTGAGAGTGCCGGCGTTGGGTGTCGCGGACACCTTCCACGAGTGGAAGCGGTACCCGACGCCGTCGCCTGCGCCGAAGCCGTGGACAAACACCTTGTAGATGCCCGGCTGAGGATCCCTGACCTCGAGCGACTCGTGGGTGTCCTCCGAGCCCGAGAGCGCGACGAGGTTTCCGTCGGGGTCATAGACATAGACGTCGAGGTCGGCGACCTCAGCGCTGGCCCCCGTCAGATCTCCCTGATCCAGGGTGAGGCGGAAGTACTTCGTCCCAGTCAGGTCGACCTCGTGCACAGTGGCGCCGTTGCCCGCGTCCGTCGGGTCGAAGGATGGGTCGTCCGGTGAGGGGGTCGGGTCCTGGGTGACCGATCCCTCCGTGACCTCCTCCGCCGCCAAGCCGTAGGCGTCGACCGAGTAGGGGCCCGTGTAGCCAAAGCCCACCGTCATCGTCCCGGTACCGCTTGCGCCCGAGCCGGTGACCTCACCGGGTGCCGAGATCGAACTCGCCTTCACCGCGATCGGACTCCGCACGTCGTAGCCGAGGCCCTTCCATCGCAGAGCTCCGAACCTCCACGCGCCCACGGGACTGCCGATGTTGTCCACCTTCACGGTGAAGGTGGCGGTCCCGCCGTCCTCCATCTTGATCCGTTCGGGAGTGACGGTGACCTTGTAGCCCTCAGGAGCCTCGACGTGCGCCTTGAGGCTGAGCGCCTTGCCCGACACATTCGTCACGGTCCGGGTGAAGGACGTGCTGCCGGCAACTGACCCGTTGGCCATCGAGGCGAGGTTGACCTGCGAGGCCTCGAAGGAGCGACCCAACGACTGCACGAAAGCGCAGCTGTCCGGGCCGAAGAAGTTCTCCGCGCTGCCGCAGACGAACCCGGCGTAATCGAGGAGATCAGCGTCAAAGATGATGCCGGGGTTGAACATCGATCCCTTGCTCTTGACCTTGCCCGGGTTCACGTGACCGGCACCCATGTCGAAGGGATCCGCCGGGGTCGTCCCGTCCTCCTTGACGACGTCCTGTCGAGCGGTCGTCATCAGCGACGACTTCACCGCGGCCGGTGACCAGTCCGGGTGCGCCTGGGTCTGGAGTGCCATGAGCCCGGCAACCTCGGGGCTGGACATCGACGTGCCCGAGATGGATTGAAACAACTGCCCCGGGCGACCGTCTCCGGGGGTCGGGGTGTTGCCCGCCAAGATGTTGACGCCGGGAGCGGTGACGTCGGGCTTGAGGATGTCGTCGCTGGCCGGACCGACATTCGGACCACGGGACGAGAAGTCGGCCATGACCGAGCCCTTGGTCTTTTCCGCCACCCCCTGGGTCAGGGATGCCGATGCCTTGGTGCCCGCCGTTGCGATGTAGGCCTTGATCTCCATCCCCGCGCTGTGGTTGACGTGGACGGCGGGGACCCAGTGGCTGTCCGTGATGAGCGCCATCGTGTCGTCGTTGTTGAAGAGAATCATGCCGACGCCGCCGGCATCCTTGACCGCCTTGCCCTTGGCGACTCGGGGGTTCTCCCCTCGCTCACACAGGACGATCTTGCCTGCAGGGGAAGGACTGAAGGCCTTGTCCTCCAGGCACAGGGGGTTGCCGAGGGCTGCGGCATCCACGAGCGGCTTGCTCGTGAGTGCCTCGGTGACCGAGGCGCCGACATACCGCTTGTTGTTGCCGAGCTTCGCGACGGCCGAGAACGTGCGGTTGTGGCTGCTCGCGCCGACGGAAGTCACCCAAGGGACCTGCGCCGGGCTCCCGATGGTGCCGGCCTGCGGACCGGAGTTGCCGTTGGACGTGGCCACCCGGACACCGCTGTCCGCGGCGAAGAGGAAGGCGATGTCGTCGATCCCGATGGACGATGTCGACGAGCCGACCGAGTAGTTGATGACGTCCACGCCGTCGGTCACGGCTTGGTCGATGGCGGCAGCGAGGTCGGAGCCGTAGCCTCCACCCGCGCCGAGAGCGCTGTAGGCGATGATCGAGGCCCTGGGCGCGATGCCGCTGACGGTGCCACGGTCAATGCCGAAGATGCTCGCCTTGACCTTGGCGTTGCCGGCCGCGGTCGACGCCGTGTGGGTGCCGTGACCGTCGTAGTCACGGGCCGAGTTGTAGACCTCCGGGCCTTCGAGGTCCTTGTAGACCGTGCGCATGTCACGGGCCCCGATGAGCTTGTTCTGGCACGTGAACGGTTTGTCCGCAGGGTTGTGGGCCGTGTCGCCGAAGTCGCACGCGATGTCCTCGGCCAGACCGGCAGGACGGGGAAGGCCGGGGTCGGCGAAACTCGGGTGCTCCGGCCAGATGCCCGAGTCGATGACGCCGATGACGACACCCTCTCCCGTCAGGCCCGTGGCCCAGGCCTCGCCGGCTGAACTCAAGCCGAGGAACGCGGGGGATGCGTCGGTCTGCTTCTGCCGCTTGCTGTCCCGAACCACGAGGGCCACGCCGGATTGCTGTCGGACTCGCTCGGCCTCCACTTCGGTCAGTTGCACGGCGAAGCCGTTGGCGGCGGTCGTCAGCTGGTTCACCGGCTTGGCCGAGACCCCGGCTCCGGCGAGCGCTTCGGCCTGCTTCTGCTTCAGGTGGCTGGCGTAATCCTTGACCTTCGTCGCCCGCGCATTGATCTTCTCTCCGTCGGCGGGCTTGGTGGCAGGCAGGCCGGCAACGCCTCCCTCGTAGGCGACGGCCGGCAACTCCGCCATCACGACAACCCAAGGCAGCTTCCCCTCGCTCGGTGCTGCGGAGGCGGGGGTGAGTGAGCCCACGACGCCGAGGGCAGTGGCCCCCGCAATCGTCAGGGCCAGTGCGCGTGTGGACATGCGTTCTTCCTCCTGGGGTAACCGCTGACCAGTCCACATCGACCCGGTGGACACCTCCTGGAGCCAGCAGCGTTGGGCCACGCTCCCACGCACTGGCTTTCGGTAGGGTTCGCCTCGAGTAAAGGAATGGCCAAGGTTTCCCGCCCCTCTGAGCCCTGATGGAGTGCCCATGCCTGCCCCCCGTGCCCTCATTCGGCGCCCCGGTCCGCGCCTCGCCGATGGGCTCGTGACGCACGTCGAGCGCGCACCGATCGACCTCGATCTCGCTCTTTCGCAATGGGAGGCGTATGCCGGGTGCTTGCGTTCGGCAGGCTGGGAGACCATCGAGGTGCCCCCGGCGGATGACTGCCCCGACGCGGTCTTCATCGAGGACGCCGTGGTGGTCTTCGACGATCTGGCATTGCTGACCAACCCGGGCGCCGATGAGCGCAAACCCGAGGTGGCGGCGGTCGACGGTGTGATGCGAGACCTCGGCTTCGAGGTGGCCCGCGTGACCAACCCGGGGACCCTCGACGGTGGTGATGTCCTCAAGGTCGGGCACACCCGCGGAGGTGACCGGACCGCAGACGGCAAGCGCACGGCATACATCGGATTGGGCGGGCGGACCAATGGTGCCGGCATCGCCCAGGTCGCCGATCTTGTCCGCAGTCGGGAGTGGGCAGTGCAGGCGGTCACGGTCGAGCGCGTCTTGCACCTGAAGTCCGCCGTCACCGCGTTGCCGGATGGCACGGTGATCGGGTACCCGCCGATCGTGGACTGGGAGGGGGCTTATCCGAGCTTCCGGGCGGTCGACGAGGAGCCCGGGTCGCACGTGGTGCTCCTCGGCGAGAACCACCTCCTGATGGCCAGCAGTGCCGAGGCGACGGCCGAGGCGTTCCGCGCTGACGGATTTAGGGTGACGACGACCGACATCAGCGAATTCGAGAAGCTCGAGGGCTGCGTCACCTGTCTGTCGGTGCGCCTTCGGGGCTGAGCAGGTGAGCGGGCCGCTCGAAGCACAGGGCGGCGACGAGTCCGACGAGGAGTGCCGCGGCCGGGAGCAGGACGGCGTCGGCCATGGCCTGACTGAAGCCCTCCATGACGGCCGGCGGGATTGCGGCGGTGGTCGTGCCCTCTCCGAAGGAGGCGGTGTTCGCGACCCCCGGGAGGTGGGCTGCGATGCGGCTCTCCATGAGGACCGCGATGGCGGCGCTGCCCAGGACCGAACCCACCTGCCGCACGGTGTTGTAGACACCTGAGCCCGCACCGGCCTGGTGAAGGGGGAGGTTGCGGGTGGCCGTCGACGAGATTGGCGCCCACATGAAGCCGCTGCCGACGCCGAGCAGGGCCATCGGCAGAAGGATCTCCCACACCGGTGTCGATGGCGTCATGATCCGGCTGAGCCAGAAGAGCGCCTGGGAGAAGGCGAGCAGACCGCCACCGGCCAGGAAGCGGGGATGCATGGTGTCCGAGAGCCGTCCGACCACCGGTGCGAGACCGCCCGAGATCACGGCCATCGGGATCATGAGGAGGGCGGCCTGCGTGGGGGAGAAGCCTCGAACCACCTGCGCCCAGATCATGACTGGGAAGGCCATGCCGGTGATCGCGAAACCGACGCTCGACATCGCGATGTTTGCGAGGGAGAAGTTGCGATCCCGGAAGAGGGACAACGGGATCAGCGGCTCGCGACGGTTGCGCGCCTGCCAGAGGATGAAGAGGGCGAGGACGACCAGGCCAACAATGATGAGCCGCCAGACGGTGATCTGGCCACTGATGGTGCCCCAGTCGTAGGTGCGGCCCTCCTGGATGCCGAAGACGAGCGCGAACATGCCGATGGCCGAGAGGACAACCCCGAGCCAGTCGAAGGAGTGCTGGTGGGTCTCCAGTCGTGGGACGAGGCGCACCGCGAGGACGAACGCAATGAGGCCGACCGGGACGTTGACGAAGAAGATCCACTCCCAGCCGAGTCCGTCGACGAGCACCCCACCGAGGATGGGGCCGACGAGGGTGGCGACACCAGCGACGGCACCCCACATGCCCATCGCGCGACCCCGAGCGTTCGCTGGGAAGATGCGCGTGATGACGGCCATGGTTTGGGGGGTCATCAGAGCGGCCCCGAGGCCCTGGACGACCCGGGCGATGATGAGGTCGTGGATGGTGCCGGAGAGTCCGCACCAGAGCGAGGCGAGGGTGAAGACGGTCAGGCCGGTGAGGTAGAGGCGCTTGGGGCCGAAGCGGTCGCCGAGCCGGCCGGTGATGAGGAGCGGCACGGCATACGCAAGCAGATAGGCAGAGGTGACCCAGACGACCGAATTGATGCCGGCCTGCAACTCCTTCATGAGGGCCGGGGTCGCCACGGTGACGATCGTCGAGTCGACGAGGATCATGAAGAAGCCCACGCACAGGGCCGACAGCGCGGCCCATGGGTTGGGCGCGGGCGACTGCTCGTGCTTCCCCTGGGCGGTGCGGGGGTGGCCGGTCGGGACAGTCATGGTGATCCCTGGGGGCTCGGACGGTGGGTGACTGCGTGAGCGTAGTCCTCCGGTCTGACACTCGAGTGCTGAACGCGAGGGGTGGTTGACTGTCGAGATGTTGACCTTCGGACACGGTCGACTCGACGGTGCCGGGCTTGCCGCCCTGCTGGTCGGCGCTGGCGTCGAGGCGGTCGTCGATGTCCGCCGATTCCCGGGAAGTCGGGCCAACCCGGACTCTGCGCGCGGGCAGATCCCGGTGACCTTGGCTGGCGTCGGCATCGACTACCGGTGGGACGAGCGCTTGGGTGGTCGTCGGTCGCTGCCCGCGGCGGAGCGGGAGAGCTCACCTGATCGCTGGTGGCGGGTCGAGGCCTTCAGGGCGTATGCCGGGTGGACCCGAAGTGACGAATTCCGCTCGGCCGTGCCGGAACTCGTGGCTGATGACGATCTTCGGATCACGGCGATCATGTGCTCTGAAGCCGTCTGGTGGCGCTGTCATCGCCGACTCATCAGCGACGTGCTCGTGCTGGGGCGGGGGGTGAAGGTGCGCCATCTCATGCACGACGGACGAGTGGTCGGGCATGTTCCCAGCGAGGGGGCGCGCCTTGACGCTGATGGTCACGTCGTCTGGGACCTGGAGCCGGAATGACCCCAAGGTGACCACAGTTCGGACCCCCGGGCGCGCTGGGAGGGGAGCGGACGGCATACTTGCTCCTGTGCGTCACTCGCTCCTCCTTCTCTGCCGCGGCGAGGCCTGAATCGGCCGCCCTCGTCGCGGAGTTCGTTGTGCCCGGCTGAGCACCGTCCGAGACGAGTGAAGCGACAAGAGAAGTAGAGGAAGCCGATCATGATCCATCCCCAGCAGCCATCGGGCATGCCGGTCCAGAAGTACGTCCCCTTCCAGCGCCAGATCCAGGTCGAGCTCCCGGATCGCACCTGGCCCGACCAGGTCATGACCAAGGCCCCGCGCTGGTGCGCGGTCGACCTGCGCGACGGCAATCAAGCGCTCATCGACCCGATGGACGCGGCGCGCAAGCTCCAGATGTTCAAGTTGCTCGTCAAGATGGGCTACAAGGAGATCGAGGTCGGCTTCCCCAGTGCGAGCCAGACCGACTTCGACTTCTGCCGCCAGTTGATCGACGAGGGACACATCCCCGACGACGTGACCATCCAGGTCCTCACGCAGTGCCGTGACCACCTGATCGAGCGCACCTATGACGCGATCAAGGGTGCGAAGACGGCGATCGTGCACTTCTACAACTCGACGTCGGTGCTCCAGCGGCGTGTGGTCTTCGGGCTGCCGAAGGAGGGCATCATCGACATCGCGCTCCAGGGTGCGCGGCTGTGTCGCAAGCTCGAGGAGACCATTCCGGAGACGGAGGTCTATTACGAATACTCGCCGGAGTCCTACACAGGCACCGAGCTCGAGTTCGCCGTCGAGATCTGCAATGCGGTCATCGAGGTCATCGATCCGACGCCCGACCACAAGTTGATCGTCAACCTCCCGGCCACCGTCGAAATGGCCACCCCCAATGTGTATGCCGATTCGATCGAATGGATGACCCGTCACCTCGATCGTCGGGATTCCGTTGTGGTGAGCCTGCATCCGCACAACGACCGTGGCGAGGGAGTGGCCGCGGCCGAACTGGGTTACCTCGCCGGCGCGGACCGGATCGAGGGCTGCCTCTTCGGCAACGGTGAGCGCACCGGCAACGTCTGCCTCGTCACCCTCGGCATGAATCTCTTCTCGCAGGGGATCGACCCGGAGATCGACTTCTCCGACATGGCCGACATCCGGCGCACGGTCGAGCACTGCAACCAGTTGCCCGTCCATGAGCGGCACCCGTGGGGTGGCGACCTCGTCTACACGGCCTTCTCCGGCTCCCACCAGGACGCCATCAAGAAGGGCTTCGAGGACATGGACAAGCAGTCCAAGTCGACGGGCCGGCAGATCAACGATCTCGAGTGGGGCGTGCCCTATCTGCCGATCGACCCACACGACATCGGCCGCTCCTACGAGGCTGTCGTTCGCGTCAACAGCCAGTCCGGCAAGGGTGGAGTGTCCTACCTGCTCAAGAGCGAGCACGGCCTGGACCTGCCGCGTCGCTTGCAGGTGGAGTTCTCGCGCGTGGTGCAGCAGTCGACGGACGAGCACGGTGGTGAACTCACGGGCGCGCAGATCTGGGAGATGTTCGAGGACGAGTATCTGCACTCGAGTGACTCCGAGCGCCGCTGGGGCCGGTTCGCCCCGATGCGCTCGACCCTGACCGGCAGCGACGACGGCCGCGACCACATCGACTCGATGATCCTTGTCGACGGGGTCGAGACCCACATCACCGGCGACGGCAATGGGCCGATCGACGCCTTCACCGAGGCGCTCAAGGAGGTCGGTGTCGACGTCCGGGTCCTCGACTATGCCGAGCACGCCCTCTCGGCGGGTGGGGATGCGCGCGCGGCGGCGTATGTCGAGTGTGCGGTCGGTGACCGGGTGCTGTGGGGCGTCGGCCTGCACGAGTCGATCGTGAAGGCGTCGCTGCGCGCGATCCTGTCGGCCGTCAACCGGGCTGCTCGAGATGCTGCTCCCGAAGTGCCGGTGAGCCGCCCCGGAGGCGGTCCCTGATCGTCCGATGATCGAGACCATCGGGCCGGCCACATGTCGCTGTCGGCCCGATGGTCCATCATGTGCGGATGACCTCTGCACCGGACTTTGCCGCACCGTGGGGTGCCACCCACCACTTCAGTGACCTGCACGGCCCGGTCCACTGGATCCACTGGGACGGCCCGGACACCGAGGAGGGCCGCGCCCTCGACCCGATGCTGCTCGTGCACGGGCTCGGCGGGTCGCACCTGAACTGGTTGTTCGTGGGCCAGGCGTGGGCGAAGGAGCGTCCTGTGTATGCCGTGGACCTGCGAGGTTTCGGCCTCACCCCTGGTCACCCGGCCGACACGTCGATCTTGGCCAACCGCGACCTCGTCGTCGCCTTCATCGAGCAGGTGATCGGCCGACCGGTTGTGCTCATGGGCAACTCGATGGGCGGCATGATCTCTGCCCTGGTCACGCGAGCACGTCCCGACCTCGTGCGGGGACTCGTCCTGATCGACCCGGCCCTGCCGCTGCAGAAGGTCAAGCCGGACCCGGTGGTCGCTGCACGCTTCGCGCTCTTCGCCATCCCCGGACTGGCCGAGCGGGCCATGAAGAAGGCTCGCCTGGGCACACCGCCGCGCGAGGTCGCCCACCAACTGATCGCCCTGTGCTTTGCCGATCCGACCCGGATCGACGAGCAGATGCTCGACGGCGCGGTGGCCCTGGCGGCTGAGCGCGCCGAGGGAGAACTGGACCAGGGGGATCTGGAGCGCAGTTTCACCACGGCCGCGCGATCCCTCATGCGCATCCTGATGAACCAGCCCCGCTATTGGCGGATGCTCGCGGCGCTCGAGTCGCCGGTCCTCCTGCTCCAGGGCGATCAGGACCGACTGGTCAACGTCGCGGCGGGGCGAGCCGCCGCGGCCAAGAATCCGCACTGGACCTACGTCGAATTCGCCGGTGTCGGCCACACGCCCCAGATCGAGACACCGGACGACGTCCTCAAGGTGGTGGAGGCGTGGCTGACCGAGCACGCTCTTCGCACCCAGGAGGTCGACTCGGTGAGTGCCTCGAACGCAGATGCCGGAGTGCTCTGAGGTGCGCAGGCTGTCCGGGCTCGATGCGGCATTTCTGGCTCTTGAGACCACGACGTCCACGGGCCATGTGGGAGGGGTGAGCATCCTTGACCCCAAGGACGCCCCCGAGCCCCTGAACCTTCCTCGTCTGACCAGGATCCTGGAGTCCCGCTTGGACGCAGTCCCGGTCCTGCGGCAGCGACTGGAGACGGTGCCCATGGGCATCGATCAGCCGGTGTGGGTGGATGACAAGCACTTCGACATCGGCTATCACGTGCGCGAGATCGGCCTGCCCATGCCGGGCAGTGATGACCAACTCTCCGAACAGGTCTCACGCATTCACGCACGACCGCTGGACCGATCGCGCCCTCTGTGGGAGACCTACCTCATCAGCGGACTCTCGGGCGGGCGCGTCGCCGTCTACACCAAGGTTCACCACTCGGCGATCGACGGGGTGAGCGGGTCCGAACTCCTCGCCCTCCTCTTCGACCTCACGCCCGAGGGCCGACCGACGGATGGGCAGGAGCGACCGACCTTCCAGGCCAAGCCCGGACCGAGTCGACTGGAGCTCGGGTTGCGGGGCGTGGCGCGGCTCGCGTGGCGGCCGGTCGAAGTCGCGCAACTCGCGACCCATGCCGTGCGGGCGCTCCCGTCGGTGGGCCCGATCATCGGTCCTCCGCTGGCTGGACTGCTCGGCCTGGGGCGGGGCGAGGGCAGTGACGGACAGGTGCTTCCACTCGAGGCGGCACCCATCATTGCCCCGCAGACACCGTTCAACGTCGCCATCTCACCCCATCGGCGCTTCGCCTTCGGGTCGGTGTCGCTGCCCGACGTCAAGCGAGTCAAGAACGCCTTCGGCGTCTCCGTCAACGACGTCGTCATGGCCATGACGGCCGGTGCTCTGCGGACCTGGCTCCAAGAGCGGGAAGCACTGCCCGATGGGCCGCTCGTGGCGATGGTGCCGGTCTCGATCCGGACGGCCGGGACCGAGGTCGGTGGCAACAAGGTATCCGCCATGCTGGCCGCCCTGCCGACCCATCTCGACGACCCGGTGGGCCGCCTCGCGGTCACTCGACGAGCAACGATGGTGGCGAAGTCACAACAGGCCTTCATCCCGCAGGGCTTGGTCGACGAGGTGAGCGACTTCGCGCCGCCCGCCTTCACGGCACGCGCGGCGAAGATGCTGTTTGCGAGCAAGGTCCTGCACCGGCTCCCGGCCTTCAACGTCGTCATTTCCAATGTGCCGGGGCCGAACATCCCGATCTATCTGGCCGGCGCCAAAGTGCTCGCCCACATCCCCGTCTCGGTGGTCACCGACGGCATCGGGCTCAACGTGACGGTCATCGGCTACCTCGACCAGTTGCACTTCGGGCTCATCGCGGCTCGTGAGGTCGTGCCCGATCTCGACTCGATCATGGCGTCGATGCACGAGGAACTCGCCGTCCTGCTCGCCGCAGCCGAGGAGCGCGAACGCGATCAGGTGGACGATGGTGCGGCCGAATCGGTCAGCGCACGCCCTGCACGCGGAACTGCACGGAAACGCGCGGCCCGACCGCGGCGCTCGTCTTGAGGATCGCGTGGTCATAGGTGCGCTGACACGAGCCGCCCATGACCACGAGGTCCCCATGACCCGCAGCCACCTTGATCGACGGACCACCGCCCCGCGGGCGCAGGGACAAGGGACGGTCGGCGCCCAGGGACAGGATGGCGATCATCGTGTCGCTCATCCGCGAGCGACCGATGCGATCGCCGTGCCATGCCACGGAGTCGCGGCCGTCGCGATAGAGACACAGGCCCAAGGTCTCGAAGTCCTCGCCCAACTCTGCGCGGTAGTGCTCGGAGAGGCGCCGCCGAGCCGCGCCGAGGATCGGGTGGGGGAGCGGCGCGTCCTGGTCGTAGAAGCAGGTGAGGCGCGGGACGTCGACGATCGAGTCGTACATCTGCCGCTTCTCGGCGCGCCAGGGCACGTCGCGCCACAGGTCGAAGAGCAGGTCCTCGCCGCCGCTCAACCATGCGGGCCGCACGTCGATCCACGCGCCCATCCCGAGGTCGCGCCGTGTCATGCCCTCGCCCACCGGGCGCAGGATCGGCCCGTCCGAGGCCGCACCCTCGCCCGGATCGGCGAGGTTGAGCAGGGAGCCCTGCAGCATCACCATGACGTCACGCTAGCACGCTCCTCGAACACCTGTCCGAACAATGCCTGCGACGCGGGAGCCAAAGGGAGAGCCGGCGGCACGGCATACCGGATCCGCTGGCCGGACCACGGACAATGGTGCGATGCCGACCTACCGTGACGAGGCGCTCGTCCTGCGCACCCAGAAGTTGGGCGAGGCCGACCGGATCATCACGATGCTCACGCGGCGCCTGGGCAAGGTGCGGGCGGTGGCCAAGGGGGTCCGCAAGACGTCCTCGCGCTTCGGGGCTCGGCTGGAGCCGGCCATGGTCATCGACGTCCAGTGCTACGAGGGCCGCAGTCTCGACAACGTGACCCAGGTGATGGGGCTGGAGCAATACGGCGGACAGCTTGCGCGCAACTACGAGACCTGGACGGCGGCCTCGGCCATGCTCGAGACCTGCGACCGGCTCACCGAGGAGAAGGAGCCGGCGCTGCAGCAATATCTGCTGCTGCGTGGGGCCCTGGCCTCGCTCGCCGGCGCTGCCCATGACCAGGGGCTGGTTCTCGATGCCTATCTGCTGCGGGCGCTCGCGATCGCGGGCTATGCGCCGAGTTTCTCCGACTGCGCGAAATGCGGTGCGCCGGGCCCGCATCGGGCGTTCCACATCGTGGCCGGTGGCGTCGTCTGTCCTGTATGCCGTCCGCCCGGCTCGGCCGCGCCGGCGCCGGAGACGTTGGGCCTCCTTTCGGCGCTCCTGACCGGGGACTGGGCGGTCGCGGATGCCTCGGATGTGCGCCACCAGCGCGAGGGGAGCGGGCTCGTCGCGGCCTTCCTTCAGTGGCACCTCGAACGCGGCCTGCGCTCGCTCCGTATGGTTGAGCGGTGAGTCTCCCGCCCGCCG
>Ga0116184_10002935_pt1 | contig 14364 bp, 11 predicted proteins | sample AD_JPNNA5_MetaG_FD_89886 | JGI IMG/M metagenome (GOLD analysis project Ga0116184, IMG submission 89886) | Active sludge microbial communities of municipal wastewater-treating anaerobic digesters from Japan - AD_JPNNA5_MetaG | ecosystem: Engineered > Bioreactor > Anaerobic > Digestate | place... | reverse complement strand
TCTCGACACCCACCTATCCGACGAAGCACGGGGTGCCGGTGGCGCTGCGCTGTGGTGCGTGGGCGCGGGTGGCGGTCGACGACGAGGTGCGCCTGGGCCTGGCCATCGAGATGCTGCTCGGCAAGACGGCCGCCGAGCGCGCCGCCATCGTCCGGAATGTGGTGCTCGGGCGCGTGCGCGCCGCCTGTGGTTCGATGAGCATTGAGGAGATTCACGCCCATCCCGATGGTGTCCGAGACTCCGTGACACCGCTGGTGGCCGCCGACCTGGCGGTGGTGGGGCTGGACCTGGTAGGTCTCTCGGTGGATGAGGTGATTGACCCGTCGGGGTACCTGCTCTCGGTCGCGAGGGTGAGTGCGGCCGAGGCTGAGCGGGACGCTGCGGTGGGCGAAGCTGGAGCGGAGGGGGCCGCCGTGGCGGCGGCGGCGCGGTCTCGCCGGGAGGCGGAGGTCTCGCGGATCGAAGCCGAGCGGGCCATCATCCGCGCGCGCCACGATGGGGACATGGAGAAGCACGAGCTGGCCGGGCGTGTCGAGGGGGCCCGTGCGGTCCGTGACTCGAGCTACGATCTGGCTGATGCCAAGGCCCGGCAGGACATCGCGCGCGAACGGGTCGGTATCGACCTGGTGGAGCGCGAGGAGCGGATCCGGCTCGAGGAGCTCGAGATCCAACGCAAGGAGCGCGAGCTGGAGCACCGGGTGAGACAGCCGACGGCCGCCGAGCGCCAGCGCGTGGAGTCCCTGGCCGATGCCGAGGCGTACCGGATCCGGGCCAAGGCGGGGGCTCGGGCCGACACCAGACGCCTGGACGGAGCGGCGGAGGCCGAGGCCATCGTGCAGCGAGGTGCGGCTGAGGCTGAGACGATCCGGCTCAGGGGGCTTGCGGAGGCCGATGCGCTTCGCGCGCGCGCTCAGGCGGAAGCGGACAGCCTCCGCATCCGCGCTCAGGCGCTGGAGGAGTGCGGCGCAGCACTGGTTCTGCAGGCAGTCCTCGACCGGCTGCCGGACCTCGTCGCGGCCCTTCGGTCACCGGGTTCGCACCCCGATCGCCCCGGCCTGGGGTCGGCGGAAGACCGTGAGGCCGCCCCGGAGCTAGCCGGGTCGCTCGCCCTGCTGCCCGGGCTTGCCTCAGGGGTCGAAACGCCGCAGGAGGTCCCACGTGAACTCGCGCCAGCCGGGGACGGAGAAGCAGGGCGCCGGGTAGATGGGGATCCACGCGCTGCCGGTACTGGCGCGGAGAAGGTGGGCGGACTGGGCCGGCATGGCCCCCTGCAAGATCAGGGCTCGCCGATTCCCATCGGCGTCGACCGCCAGGTCGACAATCATCATGGCGTGGCCCCGGGCGCCGGCGCCGGGGCGTGAGACGAAGTCGCCGATCCGGAGGTCCTCGGGCGTCGCAGGGATGCCATCGCCGCTCAGTGAGTCCGTGTTACACCAGTTGAAGACGGCGTCCAGAAACGCCTCGAAGGACTGGCGCGACTCGGATGGACCCGCCATCCTCACCATCCGCACCCGGCCGCCCACGGGCACCGGGCGCATGCCGCGCCGCCAGTCAGCCCACGAGATCGTGCCTCCACCGGCCAGCGAGAAGGCCAGGCGATCGTCGTGCCCGGCCCAGCGCAAGTACTCGGCACGGAGCCGGAGTATCGTGTCGGCGCATTCCTGGTTGCGCCGGACGTCCATGTCGACCACTCCGGGTGGGGCGGGTATGCCGGGCCACCCCAGCGGCCTGCCGTCGGCGCCTCGAATCGGCGAGTGGGCGGGCATGAGCGGGAGGAAGCGCAGCCACTCCGGCCACGACCCGGGCTCGACGGGCACTTCATGGAAGCCCGCGGGGATGCCGATTCGGCTCGCGATGGGCGTGTAGCTCCTGGTGTGACGGTGCCAGGCATAGTCGGCCGAGCGGCGCGGGTAGCCGTTCGGGAACGTGCGAGCCACCTCACGGGGCGCGACACCGGCCCACTGGAAGAACGCGCATGCGCCGACCGCCACAACTGCGGCGGCGAGGGCGATGCGCAATACCCGCCGGCCGGGGCCCGGTACGTTCGGATCGAGCGGCTGCGGACGTGCCTCGGCATCGGGCTTGCCCGGTTCCATGGGCGGCATTGTGCGGGGCCGGTCTCCGATGGGTCAACAGCTCGCTGGCCGGAGGGACGGTGCCCCTCGGCAGCGAAAGGACGTGCCAGTCGCACCGCATTGCCCGGCACGGGCGGCGTGCGGGCGTGCGATTAGGGGGAGTCACCGTGGCCAGAGTGCCGCACCGTCTCGAATGGGTCGTCCTGCTGCTCGGTGCTACCATCATCCTGTCATCGTGCAAGACCGAGACCAAATCGCCGGTGCCCCCCGGGAAGTTGCCTTCGGGCGCGCCCGCGCCCGTGAGGAACACGGCTGAGGCCCCGGAGGGCGGTTGGTGCGTCGAGGATGGTGCGGGTTCGCGTCTGGTATCGCTCGAACCTCTGGGTGACGGGTTCAACCTCTGCGGGCCCGAAGGCAAATCGCAGGGCCAAGTCGTGGTCAAGGATGACAAAGTGGAGCTCATGGAGCAGAAGCAGCTCGCTCTGAAGGTGAAAGCCAAGGATGACGGCTGCAAGCTCCATGATGGTCAGGATCAGGTCCTCATTGAGGTGAAGCGCAAGGACAACGGCTACCTCGTGAAGGACGCGGCGGACAAGGAGATCGGGCGCATCAAGGCCAAGGACGCGGGTGCATACAAGATCTATGACGCCGGCGGCGCGGAGATTGGCAAGATCAAGCCCAAGGACAGTGGGTTGGAGCTCGAGGACCCGTCAGACAAGCGACTCTATCGCGTCAAGGGGAAGCTCCCCGCCCGGGCCGGCGCGTTCTGGGGCATCCATGGGCTATCCGATCAGCAGAAGGTCGCGCTGAGCGTCTACTTCTCCAAGTGGGAGTAGGGCCATGGCCAGAGGCTGCGAGGTTGTGTCGGGGTTTCTGATCAAGCACGCGTGCGACTATCCGGCGACCGCTCGCTGCCTGGCGTGCGGCAAGCGGGTCTGTGCGGGGCACTCGCGTCCGCTAGACGGCGTCCGAGATGCCGCGGATCTGCCGTTCAAGGCGGAACCCGGTGAAGAGGCCGCGGTCTGCGTCGAGTGCGTGAAGGCGCGTGCCGCGCAAGCCCAGCCGGTGGATGCCCGCGCGACGGGCGATCCGCGCGACTGGTACCGCGATCGGTACTACGACGATCCGTACTTCTGGGGCATGTACCATCATCCGCACTACCACCCCTATTCGGTGTACGACGACTACAGCGCGAGTGACCGGGCGGCCTTCGAGCGCGATGGTGACATGGCCGGAGGCTACGAGGGTGACTTCGCGGGGACTTAGCGGCCCGGCGAACTCCGCCCCCGTGGTCTACTATGCCCTCGGGGGCGGGCTGGGGCACGTCACTCGCAGTATCGCCATCCTCCGCCAGATGGCGAAGCGTGGGTTGCCGGGCGGGATTGCCCTCACGAACTCGCCCCATCATGCCCTCTATGCCCGTGAGGGTCTGGTTGCGGCCTCGATCGGCCCGGAGGCGGGCCAGCCAGCTGACGCGCTCGCCCAGTGGGTCGCAGGGCGACTCGCGCACTGGCTGCCTCAGTTGCTGGTGGTCGATGCCTTTCCGCGTGGGCTTCTCGGCGAGCTCCCGCCGGTGCTTGCGCGGTTCGCGGGCCGGACCGCCCTCGTTCTCAGGCGCCTGCGTGAGGGCTATGCCCGCGAGTACCGGCTCAGGGAGTTCGTCGCCGCGCACTACGACGTGGTCCTCGCCGCCGAAGTGCTTCCGGGTGCGCCGTGGGTCAGCCGCACGGGTGCAGCAAGGGACGTCGGGCCCGTGTTGGTCCGCGATGCCGAGGAACTGCGTACCCGAGAGGACGCCCGGCGCCGGCTGGGCGCAGCGGCTGACCGAATCCTGGTCGTCGGTGTGGAGTCGGGGCCCGGCGAGCACGCTGGGGCCCTGCACAGTGTGTTGTCGCGAGTGTGGGAGCGCCTCGGACGGCTCTTTGACCTCAGGCTGGCGGGAGCCGGAGGGGCGGTGAGCCACTATCCCCTCATCGAGCTGCTGCCCGGAGTCGACGTTGTGGTCGGCGCGGGGGGGTACAACTTGTTCCACGAGTGCCAGGCGGTGGGCGTTCCGGCCGTGTTCGTCCCTCAGCGGCGCCGTTACGATGAGCAGTTCGCCCGAGTGGCCGGGGCGACGGTGGCCAGCAGCCCCGAGCACCTCGAGCGCATCCTTGCCTCGCACGTCGCGGCGGGGCCCAGGCTGCGTCCTGCCCCGCGCTACACCAATGGCGCGGCGTCGGCAGCCGGGGCGCTGCTCGAGCTTCTGGGGGCCAGCGATGCTTCGATCTGCTGATTCTCGAGGATGAAGTTGTCGCAGTAGCGGCATACTTTGGGGCGGGCGACGCGGAACTGGCCCCGGATGGTTTCGTACGCCTGTCCAGTGAAGACTTCGGCCACCCGCTGGCCAGCGACATTACCCGTTGGCGGTGTCTTCCCGCGGGCCATGCAGCAGAGGTACACGGCCCCATCCCATGCGATGAACGTATGTAGCCATGGCGCGTAGCACAGGTGCCGCTTGTAGTACCTCCGGGCGTAACAGCCGTGCTTGGAGAGCTTCCGGTCGGCCTCGGTAGTCCCGAACGGCCACACGAGCAGCTGGGCCTCGGGGAATCCATAGCGTGTCCGCAGATCCTGCACCTGTGGCGCGATGTACGTGTTGTACTCCTCGATCTCCCCGGCAGAGAGCCGCACACGTCGAGGTCCGCGTTCATCGACGGGCATGGGATGAACGTCCTGGCATCCCAGCTCGCCGGCCAGTCGCAGTATCTCCGGCAGCCGCGTGTAGTTGCGCCGAGTGAGGACCGTGTTGATGCGCAGGCTCACCCGGTGACGCTGCCTTGCGCGCACATCGGCCAGCAGCTCAATGCCACGGAGCGTGGCCTTCAGGGCGCCCCGGCGGCCTCGGATGCGGTCGTGCAGCCGCGGTTCGGGGCTGTCGACCGAGATTGATACGCTGCGGACGCCGGTGGCAAGGAGCCGCTCCGCGACATCGCGCTGGTTGATCAGCGTCCCGTTGGTCGTGAGGTTGGCCCGCATGCCGTGGGCGGTGCAGCATTCGAGCAGCTCGAACACGTCGCTCCGGAGCAGGGGTTCGCCTCCGCTGAAGTGGATCTTGGCGCAGCCCAGGCTGGCCAGTTCGGCGATGACCTCGCGCCACCGGGCGGTGCCAAGCTCCGGGCAAGCGTTCATCGTCCAGTAGTTGCAGAAGAGACACCGCAGGTTGCAGCGAGGCGTGAGTTTGATCTTGGCGCATCGGATGAATGTGGGGGGGGCTTCACCGGCCACGGCGGTGCGCAGCTCGCGCATTCGGCCGGGGTCGCTAGCGAGCTCAGGGATGTTGTGAATGGCCTACGCCCCCTGGACCGGCTGCGGCCGCGCCGGAGCCAGCAGTTGGTAGGCCAGCGAGACCGCGCTCAATAGCAGTTCCGGCTGAGCGTTGCCGTTCGCTACCAGGTCCACGGCCAATGTGGGCCGAGGGCCGGGCAGGATGCGGGCCCGGCGAACCGTCAGGTCGGCGCCGGTGGGGGCTGTCATCATGCCGGTGGGGTCGAGAGCCGCATGGTTCGGGTAGGCCACCGGGTTCAGCCGAACCTTCACGTGGATCTCCTCGGCGATCCGTGTGCCGCGGGATCGCCATGAGCCCTTCTTGTACTTGAACTTCCGGTGCTCCGTGCGCTCAACGGTGACGACCAGGTCATTCCCGTCGGCCAGATCGGTTCTGACATCGAGCCAGTTGCCCTGCAGGGTGTCCACTCGTCGGGGAACGAGGATGTTGCCTGTCTTGCGGCGATCGACGAGGCGCAGGTTGCCGTCGGTGACCGTGATCTGGCATTTGCCCTTACGGGGCACATCCTGGGCTAGCACGGCCATGAAGGCAGCCGCCGAGGTGATCTTGCGGTCCTCGAAGTTCAGCCGCGCCTCACGCGAGTACATCACGATGCAATGGATCAGGGCGGCGAGCGCCATCGGTATCAATAGGCAGAGGTACACCGACAGGCCTAGGAGCATGAAGGACACAACCACACCCAGCGCGGCCAACGCGATGCGGATGCCCCACGTCCGCCTGGCCCGCTCGGCTTGGGCATCGCGCCGACTCCAGGCATCGATTTGGTTTCGCACTTCCTCCGCCGTGCCGTGCGCTCGGAACTCCTTGGCCATACTCGGGCTCTCCCCACTTGCGCCGTGTCGCACACCGGGCGTGGGTTCGCGCTGGACGTGGCGCCTCACCTGCGCCGGCACCTCGTACATAATGGCGGTATGAAGGTGCTCTATGCCTCGTTCGACGTGGTGCCGGCGCCCAAGGGGGCCACCACGCACATCGCCCGCTTCGTCGAGGCCCTTGTGGGCCAGTATGGCAGTGTCGACCTCATGACGTTGGGGCCCTCACCGTCTCGGCCCGAGAGTCGTTTCTATGGCGCACGGCACCTTCGTGTCTGTCCACCGAGCACTCACTACCTGGATCAGGCCTCGTGCTTCCGGTCGGCCGTGGACGAGCAACTCCGCGCCGAGCCATACGACATCGTGCACTTCCGCTGCATCTGGGCGGGGCTGCCGGCTATTGCCGCCGCACCCCGGCTGGGATTTCGCACGGTGTACGAGGCTAACGGCTTCCCGAGCATTGAGCTCCCGTACCACTTCCCCGGGTTGGCGCGCCGCCCCGATCTTCTGGCGCGGCTATCCGAGCAGGAGGCCGAGTGTCTCCAGCGAGCCGATGCCGTGGTCGTTCCCAGTGATGTGACCCGGGCGTACGCGATCTCCCGCGGCGCTCCTGAAGGACACGTGCGGACCATCCGCAACGGAGTCGATCCCGAGCTGTTCCGGCCGGTGCATCGTGACATCGAGCCCGGCGGCCGCGTGCGGCTGCTCTATGTGGGCACGCTCGCGCCCTGGCAGGGGGTGGGTCTGCTCGTGGACGCGTTCGCGCGGGCGTGCCGCCACGCAGACCTCGAGCTGGTTCTCCTCGCACCCAACAAGGGCCAGTGGGCTCGCCCGCTGCTCAAACGGATCGCGAAGCTCGGGGTCGCGGAGCGGGTGCGGCTCCTGCCGCCGCGTTCGCTGGCCGGCGTCCCCGCTGCCGTTGCGGCGGCGGACATCTGCCTGGCCCCGCTGGCGAACACCCGGAGGAACCGAGTCCAGGGCTGCTGCCCCATCAAGGTGCCCGAGTACCTGGCGTGCGAGCGGGCCGTGGTGGCAGCCGGCCTCCCGGTGGTGCGCGAGGTGCTCACGCATGGCGAGACGGCATGGCTCTACCGCGCCGGCGATGCGCGCTCACTCCGGAACGCCATCGTGACGCTGGCGGGCGATCCAGCCCTTCGGGCTCGCCTGGGTGCGGCCGGCAGAGACATGGTGTGCCGGCGGCTCACGTGGCGCGCGGCCCAGACGAGGCTGATCGAGCTCTATGAGGGGCTCCGGGCGCTCGGGACCCGGGGTCCCAGAGCGGCTCGGTAGAGGTCCACCGTTCGTTCGGCCTCGATCTCCGGGCTGTGCTCGCGGGTCACGAAGTGTCGGGCGCGAGCGCCCATCTCGGCACGGGCCCCTGGACCAGCATCGAGCAGTTCCGCCAGCAGCTCGGCCAGGTGGGATAGCTCGTCGCGCACCATCAGGGCCCCCGTCTCGCCGTGGCGGATCAGGTCCTTGAGGCCACCGGCGTCGCTCGCCACCACGCAGCAGCCACAGGCCATGGCCTCGAGCACGGCGTTGGGCATACCCTCCCACAGCGAGGGGCACAGTAGCACGTCAAGGAGACTATAGTGCCTTACCATTTCCTCCGGATCGACGATGGCCTCCACCAGGCGCACGTGCGGCCGGAGACTGGGGTGTGCTTCGAGGAAGTTGCGGAGCAGCTGCCTCTCGGGTTTGCGTGCGCCTCCAACGAGGAGCAGCTGCGCCGGGCGTTGCTCCGACAGCCGCCGGAAGGCATCGAGGGCAATGTGGAGCCCCTTCTTGAACCGCAACTCGCCCACGCAGCCCAGAAGCGGCCACCGGAGGGCCTCCTGGGGGGCGTCGGGAAACAGCTCACGCCTCAGGGCGGAGTCTGCGGGCCGCGGGGCGAAGCGGGATGCGTCCACGGCGTTGGGCGTGTAGCGGATGTCGTCGCGTCCCGTCAGGGCCGAGACTCTGGCCACCAGGTCAGTCGATACACACCCGACGGCGTCAGCGTGGCGAAGCGCCCACTCGATCATGCCGAAGGCCGGTGGAGAGAAGATCATTCGATCTACGTCATTGCCCCGCACACTGACGACCGACCTCAGGCCCAGGAGCTTCGCTGCGGCCACCGCGAGATAGCCCGCGTGGAGAACGTAGAACCCGTGTATGAGGGTCGCGCCGTGAGCGCGGCAGAGCCGCTCGATCGTGTCTTCGGCGAGTTGTAGTGCGTCAACGGGGTCACGCAGACGGCCGAGCCGGTGCACCACGTAACCGGCGGAGGCATCGCGTTCCAGCAAGCCTGCGGGCACATGATCGCAGAGAGTGAGCACCTGGACGCTCACCCCGGCCGCATGGAGCCCTCGGGCGATTCTGGCGGCGGCCGTGGCCACGCCTCCGATGTCCGGGGGGTACTTCTCGGTGACCAGAATCGAACTCAGGTCGTTCAGAGCGAGCGCCCTCCTGTCCGGTCTGTAGAGTTTCGGCAGGAGGGCGCCCGATTCCCTGGGTCACTTCGCGGGGGCGGCAGGAGGCGAGGTCTCAGGTGCTGGCGGGGCTACGGCCGCTGGCTCCGGGGGCCGTGTGGGCTCGGTGAATGTGAAGCCCTTCGACTCCGCCTGCCGGCGTACGGCCTGCCGGATGGCGAAGTCCAGTGCCTTCGAGTCATCGAGGTTCTGCTTTTCGAGTTCGGCATGGATAAACTCCATGCGCTTCCTGCCCAGCTCGACAACCTGCCTCTGAATCTGCTGGCGGGTGGCGAGTTGGCTGGCGAGGTAGGTCTTGCGTTCCTCGAGACTCATCGGGCGCATGTTCTCCGGGAGCTCGTCCTCGGGCACGCTGGCGAGGTCGAAGCCCTCCTCCTGGCTTGCGTCCACGAGGTCCCATGCCGCGTTGCGATACATGGCCCCGGCCTTCGCCATGGCACGGTCGGCCGCGACACCGCCGCCCAGCCCGGCCGCGTTCGCGTCCTGACGCGTCTGGTTGGCCACGCCCTTCTCGCCCTCAGCCCCAGCGCGTGGAACGTAGGTCGTGTTGAGTCTCGCGCCCAGCTCCGTGATCTCGGCGTCGAACGGTGTGGCGATGACCACGGTGCCTGAGTCCTGGTCGATGGCTCCGTACTCGCCATCAGCCAGCTTGGCGACCTCCTGCCATCCCAATGCCTCATCGGACTGCGGGGGGCCGCAATAGATGCTGTTGACGATGATGTCGTGGGCGATGGCGGCCTCGCAGGCCTGGCTGACCGTGATCTCCGGGTCCTGCGTAGCCGGTTCGTTCCCGCACACGAAGACGATCTTGAGGGCGCGCGGGTCGGCCGACCACTCCATCGACTCCCGTGCCAGGGTGATGGCCCGGGCCACGTACTCCTGCCCGCCGTTCGTCGTCAGTGCGAAGAGCTGGTTGTAGACCTCGTCCAGGTCGGAGGTGAGGCCGAGCTTGCGTTCGACCCACCCCGTCGTCGGATCCAGGCCGTCGTTGCCATACTGGATCAGCCCGACTCGCAGATCGGGCGCAGGAGTGGCCGACGCCAGTTCATTGACCACAGCCCACAGCTTCTGCTTGGCCGAGTCGATGAGCCCGCTCATGCTGCCCGAGGTGTCGAGGCAGATGGCCAGATCGACGGGCTGGGTCGCGACCGGCTTAGGTTGAGACGGCGTCACCCGCGCGGTGTCGGGCACACCCGCGGCGGGCGCGTCGGCGCCGGTGGAGACGTGGACTGAAATGCAGAGCCCCGCCAGCGCCAGGGCGAGGATGAGTGCGCGGGTCTTCATGGCATGGACCTCCCGGGTCGGCGCGAGTGAAGGGTCACGGGAGGTAGGACCGGCGCGGGCGGACGGTTGTTCCAGATGGGCGGGAGGCCGAGACCTACTCGGCCTTCGGCGGGATGCGCTCCCGCGTTGCCGCGAACTTGCCGGGCTGCCCCTCGGCCTTCTCTGCCTCGTCCAGCCAGTGCAGCGCCCCATCGCGGTCGCCGGCCGCCGCGAGTGCGAGCGCCGCGTGCAGGGCCGCGAAGCCCTCGGGAGACGCGAAGCCCTCCTCGCGCTCCATCGCGTACGCCTGCCGGTAGGCCTCCAGCGCGCCTACATCGCCATCGATGGCGCCTGACGCGGCCCTGGCGTCGCCGAGCACCATCAACGCCCTCCGCCGGTCGCCGGCGATCTGGCTTTCGGCGTAGTCCAGCCGCCCGATGGCGTCCTCGGCCGCCGCGATGGCCTGAGCGTTCTCGCCCGTCGCCATGAGGCCGCGAACGTACAGGTCGAGCGTGTCGGGGTCGCCCCTCAGCTCGTACGGCACGTAGCGCGGCGTGTAGATGGCCGGGAGCTCGGCCGCGAGCCGGGGCGGCAGGCTCTCCAGTGACCGGTGGGCCTTGCCGTCTCGCCACGCGAAGATCGGGCCGAACTCGGGGCAGCCCGGGTAGAGCCACCGGTATGGGAGCAGGAGCAGGCGGGGCACTCCCTCGGAGTACATCCCGAGCACCCCGTCCGACGTCCATCCCCACAGACCCCTGAGCGACTTCTGGGCGGGGTCGTAGCCGTAGACCAGCGTCTCGACGTTGGTCCGGCTGGTCGGCAGCCGCAGCCGCGCGATGATCTCCGGGCTGCCGTCGCCGTCCAGGTCGGTCACGCACAGCGGGCCGTCGGGCAGCACCTGCAGGTAGCCGATCGACTCGGGCAAGGGCGGCTCCTTCTCGAGCGGGCCGACGGCCTCGATCGGGTCGGCCGTCGACACGCCACCCCCAACGACCACCTCGACCGCGAATGCGCTCACCCCCTTGACTGCCGTGTCACCTACGCGCACGATCGCCACTCGGTCCGCCTCACCATCTACGTCGACGTCGGCGCGAAGCGATACCTCCGGCGGCGCCGGGTCCTGCGCGCCCACGAGCGAGGCGAGGGCCAGCAGAGCACAGACACCAACATGGGGCACTCGCATAGCTACACCTCCGGTGTGCAAGCCACGGGCGTGTTGGGCCCAGAACTGCCACCGCACTGTGCTGCTTCCGCTGATGCGGAGCACGCTCGCGCACGACTCGCCACACAGGTCCAGCGAGTCAAGGTCCAGGTCGATGATCTGCTCGGCGAACGTGAAGTCTCCGCCGTCCAGACCGCAGCGGTCGGGGATGGCCCGCGTCTTCTGCTTGAGTGCCACAGCCAGCAGCGGTTTGCCGCCCGACCCCCAGTAGTGATTCCAGTTCTGGTCATCGGGAGGGTCGTGCGGCGACAAAGGCACCATCGGCCCTGGATCCAGATGTCCGACACCGAGCCCGAGTTGCTCTTGCCGCCTGCCGTGACGGTAACCTCGGCCGTACCGAAGCTGTAGACGCCAAGATTGACGGACGTGCCGGAGACACCGGCCACCTGGAAGGAGATGCTTGTCCCGTAGGGAGGCGTGGCGCCGGTGTGGCTCACCCGCGCTCCCTGGACGTAGGTGTTCTGCTGAGTGACCACCGCCGTGCCGTTCCAGTACGGGTCGTTGCGAGTGAACTCCGCGAAACCCATGGGATCATGGGTGACGCTGGCGGTGACCGTCCCTGTGTACGTAGTCGGCTGGTGGTTGGCGTTGTGGAAGTAGATGGGTACTACACAGGCAGCGGCCCCGATGATGAACTCCGATGGCACATCGACGTGAGGGTGGCCTATCGCGAGCACAGGCGAGCCAGACACCACAACGAGGAAGGCGACAAGCTGCGGACACAACCGGGCAAGCCTCTGTGACCTCATGTCTGCTCCAGCTCATCCGTCAGTCTCACAAAGTAGCTACGCATACCTATCTTGCGCGGGGCCTGTTCGCGGGGACGGGGCGCACACCTCTGGAACCGGCGGGAATGGTAAAAAAAAAGCACACAAGATCATTGATGGGCGGGCCTCGCGCCTGAGGAGCGGAAGCGTCAGAGCTGCGGGCTTAGCCCTGCCATGGTGCGGGACAGAGCCCCGCAGTCTTGGCGCTGTGCTTCCTGAGAGCGCAGGCAGCCGGGTCGGCGTTTGGCTGGAGCGGGGCCCCGCGCCGACGGCCTGATCCGTCCTGAAGAACGCCCCCAGCGCGGAGGCCCTAGGCGTGCTTCTCGGCCAGCGCGATAGCCGCTCGCGCCCACTCGCGCAGGCGATTCGGGTGCCCGGCGAGGGTCTCGATCTCTCGGAGCACCACCTGATAGCTCTGCCCCTTGAGCTTGGCCATTCCCTCGTCGAGGTGCCGTTCGATCGACGCCATGTCGTCGGGGAACACCACATCACTGGCCAACTGCCGCCACATGATGGCATACCGGCCCGAGCAGGCCTCGATCACCCGATCGAGGTCGGTCCATGCCGAGGCCACGAACACCCGCAGGTTGGGAATGCGCGTCACCCGGTCGATCTTCCGCGTCAGGTTCTCGCAGCACCCGTATTGCACAGCACCGAACTGCTGCAGGATGGGGATCTGGTAGTTCAGGAGGAACTCGTCGAACATGTCGGCGGAGACTTCCTCAAACTCCTGGCTGTTGGCCACGCCCCAGAGGTGGTGCAGCTTGACCTGGCCGGGCTCGGGGGTGCCGTTCAGCGGTTCGCTGCAAAGCATCGGGCCATAGTGGTTGGGGGTGAGGCGGCCTGACTCCTCGGCCACGCGCATCGCTCGAAGTGTTCCCTCGAGGATCTTGGCCATCAGCCGATGGATGAGTCGCGGGTTGAGCGCCAGGTCAAGCATGAAGTCGCTCATCCCCCGGAGCTTGTCGAGGATGGTGCCCAATGAGGGTGTGATTGGGGGCTCGCAGGTAATCCGGACGGGCATGATCCCATCGAGCAGATCGGCGACCCGATTCGCCTGGTCTTGGGTTGCCTCGTGATCATAGGTGAAAGTGGGGACCGTGACCTTGTCGAAGTCCGCTTCGGTGCGGATGGGTGTGCCGTAGCGGAAACCGCCCAGCTCGGTGCTCTCGACGAGTTCCCCGGTGCGCAGGCCCCAGACATGCTCGGAGTCGCAGCGCCAGACTGCGAGAACGGTCCACCATGGGTCCACAATGTGGTCGTCGCCAACCCAGTGTTTGTACAGGTGCTGACGGAGGGCGTACTCGATGCTCCGGAGCCATGGATCGGTGCACTGTAGGGAGCTCGGGGGCACCAGCTCTTTCCAGGCGCCAGCCGGACGGCACCACACGGGCGCCCGGTCGGGGCGGCGCATGGCGTTCACATCGCGCCATCGCCGGCGCCTGGTCTCGTACTCGTCGCTGTTCGCCAGCATCGCCACCTGGCTTGCGAGCTCCCGAACCAGTGAGCGCTCCTGTGCGGGCACGCAACCCATCGGCTCATCCCTCGGTCCGGACGCGCTCGACGGCCTCCTGCAGGACCGCGGCCACGTAGGCGTTCTGCTCCTCCGTCATGAGGGGATGGATCGGCACACAGATCATTCGGTTGGCCAGGAACTCGGTGGCCGGGAGTCTCTGCCCCTCGGTGTGTTTGCGGATGTGGGGGGACGTGTCGTAGGTGGGCGGGTTTGCCACCTCAGAGCCCACGGCGAACTCGTCGAGCATGATGGCGCGGATCCGGTCGCGCTTCTCCCCCGCCCACTCGGGGGGCACGAACACCGTGTAGAGGTAGTACGTGTGCCCACACTCCCCGGGCAGCGGCGGTAGGGTCAGCTCGGGCACGTCTTTGAGCAGTTCGGTCCGCTCGAGGGCTCGGCGAATGCGCAGGCCGTTCATCTCATCGAGACGCCGGAGCTGGACCAGGCCTACGGCCGCTTGGACCTTGGTGAGTTTGAAGCTGCTGCCCCAGTACTCGGTCGTCCCACCCCACTGGCGCGCGGCGGTCAGCCGTTCGGCCAGCGCGTCGTTGTTGGTGGTGACCATGCCGCCCTCGCCCAGCGTGGTCATGAGCTTCATGGTATGGAAGCTGAAGATGGTGCACCACCCGCCGGCGCCGATCCGGCCCCCCTTGTAGCCAACGCCCACGGCTCGAGCAGCGTCGCCGATGACGGGGATGGGACCGTGTTCCGGGTGCGGGTGGCGCTGGCCGATCTCGACATAGTCATCGACGGGTGCTGCGCGACCGTTCATGTGGGTCACGCAGATGGCCCGAGTGCGCGGTGTGACGCGGCGCTCAACGTCGGCGGGGTCCGCGCAGAGGGTGGCCGGATCCACCTCGCAGAGCACGAGTCTCCCGCCCGCGCCAATGATCGCGTGATGGGCGGCACG